>WLWG01000654.1_pt1 | contig 34578 bp, 50 predicted proteins | sample 6712871 | NCBI WGS metagenome assembly WLWG01 (sample SAMN12718693, study PRJNA515312) | sponge metagenome | isolation source: marine sponge | host: Mycale hentscheli | place: New Zealand: South Island, Marlborough, Capsize Point | collected 2003-05-01
TCACTGCGTTTGATGCAGGCACATTAACAGTTGTCTGTGCAAACATCATTACTTCTATGGCTGCTGAGTTAGCAGGGGCGGTATCAAATGTTAGTGTTGTTCCGCTTGTGCTGTATGTAGCCTTGTTCTGATAAACACCGTCTATGTATACCTGTGTGTTGTTCTCGTTGTTCGGTAAGGCACTTAATGTATATGCAGTTGTTGAACCATTACCTGTAAAGGCATCTTGTACCATGCTTGTGCCTGATATAGAGGTCTTGACATGGAATACCACGATCTTTCTTGTGTTAGCAGGTGCGGTTGCGAATGTGATTGTCGTACCACTAGCTGCATAGGTTGCTTTGTTTTGGAACACGCCCTCTATAAATACAATAAGGTTATCTTCGCTAGCAACAGAACTGCTAAGTGTAAATGCGGTTGTACTACCATTACCTGTAAAGTTGTCGGTCTCCATTGCAGAAGCACCACCGCCACCACCTGCGATTGCACCCCACTCGTCTGTGTAACCTTCAAAGCCTGCTGTTGTTGTGTTGTATCTAAAGTAACCTGCTGCAGGACTGCTTGGTCTTTGCGCTGTAGTTCCTACTGGTACATGAATAGCATCTGTGTATGAACCTATGTCTAATGAAACATCAGGCGAAGCGTTACCAATACCTACACGATTGTTTGAACTGTCAACCTTAAGAACATTGGTGTCTATCGTTACATCACCACTAACTGCCAATGAGCCAAGTGTTCCTATGCTTGTTACATTGTTGAGGGTATCTAGTGATGTCTCAAAGTAGGTCTCAAAGTCAGTAAGGGCAACTTGTTTCATAGTGCCGTTGTCATTGACTACGACTCTATCTGCATCAGCTAATGTGGTTGATGTAGCACTTGTATCACCGTCAAGAATGTTGATCTCTGCGGTAGTAGCTGTAACACCATCAAGAATATTGAGTTCTGCTGTCGTGGATGTAACACCATCCAAGATGTTCAGTTCTGCACCTGTGGATGTTATTGCTGTACCACCAAGAGTTATGCCTGTGGTTGTAAGACCTGCAATAACTAAATCTGCTGCAGCATATCCTGTTGCACTACCATTTACTGTTGTACTAGGCGCAGTCTGCGTATCTTTGAATATCTTAAATGTTCCGCTATCGGAAGCATCATAGTAGATACCTGCATATTTTGTTGTGCTTGATACGACATACTTACCATAGAAACCAAAATCTGTAGCGTTGCCTGTGTTGGCGTTTGTTAATCCTGTGAAGTTGTTGTCTGTAACAACTGAACCAGTTTGTGTGGTAGTTCCTGTTACGGTTAAGTTACCGCTTACTGTCAGATTGTTAGAAACAGTTACATCATTTGGCAATCCTATTGTCAAAGTATCTGTTGCACTTACGGCTACATCTACCTCATTGCTTGTACCTGCTACTGTTAAGGTATCGCCACCGCTTATTGTTTGCGTATTTGAGCCGTCAGAAAGAGTAAAGCTAGTTGATATAGCTGCAGTGCTTGCACTTGTGATTCTGCCTTTGGCATCAACCGCTATGACTGGTACTGCTGTAGCACTACCATAACTTGCTGCGGTAACACCTGAAGTACCAAGAGATACAGCACCACTGCTTACTGCAAAATCACCTGTAAATGAAGCCACACCTTTATTGGAACTAGTAGCATCCTCTGCAGAGTAGGTAATAGTTCCTGAACTTTCAGCTACATCTAATCCCTCACCTGCTGCATAAGTAATAGTTCCGCCTAATGCTATTGCTGTGGTGTTACTACCATCGCCAACTGTAATACTGCTATTGGCTAGTTTTGCATTAGCTATAGAGCCTGCAAGTTGTGCGTTAGTTATAGTTCCTGTAAGACTGCTTGTTGGGTAGTTTGTAGCATCAGCTAGATCAAATGCAGGCGTTGCATCAGAAGCACCGAGAGCAAGAGATATTCCGCCAAAGCTAACTGTGGAATTGGCTAATTTTGCATTTGCAATACTTCCTGCTAACTGTGCATTGGTAATCGTCCCAGTTAAAGACGAAGTCGGATAACCAGTTGCATCCTGTAAGTTAAATGCAGGAGTAGTATCGCTTGCCCCTAGTGCAACTGTTACACCACCAAAGTTCACGCCTGTATTGGCTAGCATGGTGTTGCTTACTGTACCGCTATCGCCTGAACCAACTATTGTTCCAGTGCTTGCAGGTAGAGTTAATGTTGGGTTGCCACTAAATGCACTATGTGCAGGGGCTTGTAATTTAACATAGTGAGCATTGCTTGATTCACAATAAAACAGAATGTTTGACTGCGTGCCACCATTTTTAATCTTGATTGCGCCTTGCTCTATAACGACACCGTTAGTAGAGCCACCACCTACGCCAAGAGAGGTTGTAATCTCTGTTGCGGATGGTAAACCAACTGTGACTGTAGCTGTCTCTGAACCACTACCGCTTACTTCTATCTCGTTAGATGTACCTGCAATTGTAGATATATAGTTGCCTGTTGTGTCTGTGCCTAATGCAACTGAGTTTGCTTGTATGGTTGTGCTTATGGATATACCTGCAGAACCGTCAAAGTTTGCTGTACCTACTACATCTCCTGATAGTGCTATTGCTCTTGTGGTTGCTAGTTTAGTAGCAGTAGATGCGTTGCCTGTTACAGCACCCTCTAGGTTTGCTACCAATGTAGCTATTTGGAATCCTGTACCGCTTGTGTTGACTGTGGTTGTAGGCTCTGCTTCTAGTAGTTCAAAGAGTTTGTATTTACCACTATCGTTTTGATCTCTAAATAGACCTGTGAATTGGTTGTTAGAACCTGATGCCCTGTACTGTCCGTAGAAACCTATGTCCAGTGAGTTAGCTGTATTGTCTTTGGCTAGCTTAATTAATGGGTCGTTGACATGGAGTTCATTGGTGTCTGTTGTTGTGGTTGTACCGTTGACAGTTAAGTTGCCTGAGATAGTTACATTATCGGGCAAGCCTACTGTTACTGTTGCACCCTCACTACCTGAACCCGATACTTCTATCTCGTTTGTAGTACCGCTTATACCTGCAACATAGTTTCCTGTTGTATCTGTGCTTAATGCGACACTGTTAGCTTGTATGGTAGCTGCGCCGTCCTCTGCAATGGCAATATCACCACTTACGGAACTAAATATGGCATCCTCTAAGTTCTCAAAAGTTATCTTGCCTGAAGCATCATCCGTTGCATCCACCATAGCAATAAAGTCTGCATCAGCAATGGTTGTCTCTGTTGGTAGTTCGTTTAGGTCAAGGCTAAGTGTATGGGCTATGCCCTCACCACTTGTAGCGCCTGTTGAATCAATACCTGTGCCACCTGTTACAGTGCCTACATAATCACCAGTTGTATCTGTTCCAAGAGCCACGCTGTTAGCAGCTATTGTTGTACTTAGGGTTATATTGCCTGTTCCGTCAAAGTTTACCCCTGAAGCAGTTACATCACCCGATAGGGCTATTGATCTAGCAGTTGCTAAAGCCGTTGCTGTTGCTGATAGTGCTACGGCAATATCTGCAGAACCATCAAATGATGTTCCGCCGATTGTTCTTGCGGTAGCTAAAGTCGTGGCTGTGGTAGCGTTGCCAGTTAAAGCACCTGCAAATCCAGTTGATGTCAGTAATCCTGTAGACGGATTGTAAGTAAGACCTGTGTCTGTCTCTATGCCTTGCGCACCAGTTGCGCCGTCTACAAATGTTGGGAATACAGTTTCATCCGTACTGTTGTTTGCGGTAGCTGTTACTGTTGTTGCTAATGTTGCAAGACTTGCTGTACCAGTAAGGTCTGCTGTAACCGTGCCAAACTCTACATTGTCTGATGTGCCAACCGATTGACCAATGGCAAATGTTACGCCGTTGCCTGAAGCGGTAGAAGTTACACCTGTACCACCAAGCAAAGATAAAGTCTCTGAATCAAGGTCAATGGCAATTGTGCTAGAGCCATCACTAATATCTAGGTCTTGTGCGGTTATGTTTGCATCAACATAAGCCTTAATTGACTGTTGGGATGCAACCTTAGTAGCTGAGTTAGATGAGAAGTTATCTTCGTCTAAAAATGCTGTACCTGAAAGAGTTCCGTTTAAAACTGGACTGGTTAGGGTCTTATTGGTTAATGTAGCTGTTGTTCCTGAAACATAAGTGTCTAGCCTTGTTACGGCTAGCTGTTTCATTGTTCCATTATCATTAAGGATGATTTGGTCTGCATCTACTATCACTACGGATGATGCTGAAGTATCTCCATCAAGAATGTTTAACTCTGTGCCAGTTGTTGTAACTGCTGTTGAGCCGTTTAACTTTGGTTGCGTAAATGTCTTATTTGTTAGTGTCTGCGTGCCTGTAAGCGTTGCTACGGTGTTATCTATAGAAAGAGTTATGTTATTACCACTTAGGGCAGAATCTACACCTGTGCCACCTAGTATTCCAAGCGTTTCTGAGTCTAAATCTATAGAACCTGTGTTACTTCCATCCGTAATGTCTAAATCTTCTGCAGTAAGGGCGGTGTCCACATAATTTTTGACTGCAGCACTTGTTGGTAGGGTTGTGTCGTTATCGTTAGAGCCTATGCCCTCTGATTCTATAACAATTGCAGATGCCTTAAAGTTATCTACCTCTATGTTAGATAAAGTGTTGTTATCTGCATCTACTGTTTTGTTGGTAAGAGTTTGTGTGCCAGTTAAGGTAGCTACTGTGCTATCTATGGCAAAAGTAACACCGTTACCGCTTGCTGTGGATGTTAAGCCTGTGCCACCGAGCAACGATAGGGTTTCACTGTCAAGATCAATCGCTATGTTATTTGAGCCGTCTGTTATATCTAAATCTTCGGCTGTGATTGCAGCATCTACATAAGCCTTGATGGATTGTTGTGAAGCTACTGCAATAGCACTGTTAGAACTAAAGTTGTCCTCATCAAGAAAAGCTGTTCCTGAAAGTGTGCCGTTAAGAACGGGGCTTGTAAGAGTCTTATTTGTAAATGTTTGTGCAGAACTTAATCTAGCAACCGTTGAATCAAGACTAAAAGTAAAGTTTGTACTGCTAATAGTAGAATCAATACCATCTCCACCTATTAAGCCTAGTGTCTGTGAGTCTAAGTCTATTGATAGGTTGTTACCATCTCCGTCTGTTAAATCTAGGTCTGCTGCGGTAAGTTGAGTGTCTACATATGCTTTTATGCTTTGTTGCGTTGCAAGTTTAACGGCACTATTTGAAGCCATGTTATCTTCATCTAGTATTCCCGTTACAGTTGCACCACTACCGTTAAGTTGTAGGTTGTAAACTATTTGTGTAAGAGATTGTGCTGCGCTTGTATTAGTTGCAGTCCATTTCTCATTAGCATGATCGTAAACAAGCAATGCACCGTTGTTTGTACTTGTTGCTGTGGTTTGATCTAAACCTTTAGCCATGATTGCACTTGGTCCTGCTAGACCTTGCGTGCCAACCGTTGTTACTGTTATACCGTCAGTAGATGTTATCTCTATCTGATTGGTTTGATCAGTATTGGTTATTGTTATGGAATCAACTGCACTCATCTAGTTATATTCCTGCGTATGCTGTAAGTACCCTCTATGAGTCTACTAACCACACCTGCACCACTGGTGATCTCTAAATCAAACACACCGTCTGATGCTGTAAGTGCTGCTGTATCTGTGGCACTAACTGCCAGTGCTATTGTTCCTGCATTACCACCCATAGTCATACGACTATTAGCTGTAGTTATGTCTAGGATTGAGGAACTTGCATCAGGATTTTCTCTAAACTGCATTGCGCCTGAGAAACCAGTTAAATTTATAACTGCATCTGATGAATCTTTAAGAGTTAGGGTCTGACCAAATGTTGCGCCCTGCTCTATGATGAAATGATGATAACCTGCACTCATTAAAACTTCCTATAAATTGCATGGTATCTACCATTCTGTAAGCATCTGCTCGTTTAACTATAACAAAGAATTTAACTTGATGCTTTCTTTGTTGTTTTCTTTTTAGTAGTTTTCTTTTTTGCAGTTGTTTTTTTAGGAGCTTCTCCACCTTCCCATGCTTCATTTACATCAGGAGTGCTAGGGTCATCTGCTTTTAATTGACCTTTTGCGTTTCTTGCTCTTTTAACTTCTTTGACTTCTGCTTCTACTTCCACAGCATCATCTGCTGAATCAACTTTAACTTCCATTGCCCAACCGTTATTAATAAAAGATTCCATGACCTCATCTTGCCACGCACCTTCTGATTTAACGATTTCGTTTGCGGTGTAAAGTTTTACCTCTGTTCCTTTTTCATTAGCCGAAGCAGGCTTAGGAACGATTATTTTATATGTTTTTGCCATTGTTTCTACCTAGAAAAGAGGGGGGTTTTTACGCCCCCCAGTGAGTTACCTCAATTAAGCGTTATGCTTAACATTTGATTTAGGAGCAACACGAGGTCTGCTCTTTACAATCATTCCGCTAATAGGAGTACCATTAGAGTGTGTACCTGTTTTCGCAAGTACCAATCTCACATAGCGTTTCCCACCAACATAGCCAAGCTGCCATTGATCACCAGTGGTGTCAGGGTCGCCCCCTGTAGTACCATCTAGTTTCAACCAAATACCACCTGCAGCAATAGTTCCGTTGATAACATCAGCCTGTACACAATCAGTGTAAGTTGAGTCGTCATCAGAATGCTCTAATGATATTTCAAAGTAAACAGATGAAGAAAGTGTATCACCCTCTGCACCTACGCTTACTAAAGCAGTAGCTTCTTCAAAGCCTTTAAGGTCAATACCTGTGCCGTTAGCGGCAGCAGTTTTGACAGCATTGATAATTGAGTTACCTACAACAATATTATGTGTTAAATCTTGCATAGTTTACCCCTTAAGTAGAACATTTAAGTTTATTGATAGCTTCTTTCTGAACTACCTGACCACCAACACGCTTTCTAGCAATGTATCTAACATTACCAGTTGTAGCTTGTGTGAATGGGTCACGCAATACAGCTAGATTTACTCTATCAACGATCATATAAGCCCTTCTGAAGTCACCAAATGCAACAGGGAAAGTGTTAGAACCTTCGCTTGGCATATCAGTAGCTTCAACATATGGGTGTCCAAGTATGGTGTTAACCATATTGCCACCTAGCATCATTCCAGTTTGGAACACATACTGACCAGCAGTATCTTTTAACTTTCTGATAGAAGCTAAAGTAGCTCTATTGAAAACAAAAGTACCGTTTCTTGTGTAGTCAGACTTAATGTTGTGTACCAATGAAATAAGTCCATCAGCAGTTACAGCAGAAGCGTTCCCTGAATTAACATGACCCACACCTGAGTGATCCATGAATCCATGAGGTTTTCCTACAGCATCACCAACTACAAATGCATTTCCTTCAGCTTTTGCAAATTGCTCTGCAAACTCTGATTGCATTTCAGCTTCTAAGTCAAACACTGTATCTTCTAAGTCTTGCTCAGAAATATCTACCAATGCATACATTTCGTGTGCAGGTAATTCTTCTAAACCGACTGTGTAACCAGTAGTTTCACTTCTTGTGCCACTTTCAGAAACCCACTGTGCTGAGAATTGTCCATCTCTTTTAGGGATTTGGATGCTTCTAGCGCCTGTGGAACGAACTCTAGCAATACTTCTGATAGGTGAGATTTCAGTAATTGTTTTTAACAATTCTCTCACATACTCAGGTGGTGCTAAATATCCGCCTGTTGAGTCATTGCTGACAGTTAATGCTTTTTTCTCATCAGGTTGTAGACCATCAAGTCCTTTCCTGCAATATGAATCAAAAGCGTTGAGATAATCATCAACTTGCTTGCTTTCAAAGCCTGAGTCAGGTCTAGTGACCATAGTCTCAATCTTAGAAACTTGCTCCTTGATGTGTTCAGCGTTAGCTTCAGCAGTAGTCAACTTCTGATTCATAGCTTCATACTGGTCTAATTTAGACTCAATCTGTGCTAATTTCTCATCGTTGTATGCTGTGCTTTCGCCTTTCTCAATATTTTCCAGTCTTTCGTCATTTACTTTCTTAAATTCTGCAAAAGTTTGACCTAAGTCTGAAATAGCGTTCTTTATATCTTCCGACATAATTTACTCCTATTAAGTTTTTAAGGTTAAAGTTAGTTCTTTTATGGCATCTACCAGTTCTGCACTTTCATCAACCTCTCGTTGATCAAAACACTTAGTTACTGCTTTTGCAGCAACTTTTGCTTCTGAACGAGAGAGACTGAAAGCATCACGCAATCCGTTTTCCCATTCCCTAATGGAAATTTCTTCGCCTTTCACTGAACGAACAGTTGCCTGAGGGTTCATGGGAAAGGTTACTAACGACACTTCCATTAAATCTACTTCTTTGATAATGCGTTTGTTACCACGCTTATCGTATGAAACTTCTTTTGGGTTTACTCTAAAGCCTATTGATAGACCATCCAAAGCTCCCATTTTTAATAATTCGTAGGCTTCTGCTCCTGCTTGTGTTTTAAGAGCCAGTCTACCTTTGACCACAAGACCATGCTCATCTTCTTTGATCTCGTCAAACACACCGATAGGCATATCAGACTTGTGTTGATACAAGAGTTTTACATTTTGTGGTTTCCTTTTCTTTAAGGATTTGGCGAATGCGCCTGCTTCTATAACATCATTGCCTAGGTCTTTATTACCAAATACAGAACCATAGCCTTCAAATGTGCCATAGTTTTTATCTTCATCTTCGTCTTGGTAAGCCTTTATGCTTGATTTGATTTCAATAGATTCTTTCTCTACTTCTTTCTCAGAGTTCATCTCATCAACAGTTTCTTCTGAGTCAGGCTTAGATTTGCCAAACTCAATGATATAAGAGTCATCAGTTTCTTCTACTGCTCTTATATGCTTCTCATCATTCTCTATAGAATCTTCTTTATTAGAATCGTACTCATTAGTACAGACGGCTAGGCGTTGATCTGTGTCGGTATACTCACTCGTCATAGTGTCATCTCCCATACATCTTTTTAAAAAGTTCTGCCTGCTTTCATCACTATTAGGTTTTGGAATAGGCATATTCTACATATAGTACATAAAGGGTAATATAAGCACAAGATATAGTTGAAATTAAATAATTAAATTAATTGTTGCACACTAACCCATTATGGGTATATAATTACTGTATAAATTAAATTGATGCCCTTAGGGCAAGGAAAAATAAAATGAAAACAACTCACACACACAAAGGTCATTGTCAGGTTTGCGGTGCTATGCACGCTGTTGATAACTCTCATAACGGATTAGCTAAACATGGCTATGATGTTTCTTGGGGATTTTTTAATGGTGTATGTAGTGGTGCTGATAACTTACCAATACAACTAGACAGAACTCTAGCTGACAAAACTATTGCTTCTCTAGATAAGAAAATAGCTAGTCTACAATCATCTTTAGATTCTGTTAACGATTGGTTTCCTGAGACTGTATATGGATATAAGTTGGACGGAAAGTTTGTTGAATTACCTAGTATCTATAATATGTTTCACTCATATGATGCTCTTAATGATTTAAGACTATCACCGCAAGACTATATGAGAAGCAGATACAAAAAATATGTAGAGCAAGGCTATACAAGTGTTGCTTTTACATTTGATGAATTTAGACTTATTTGTGATGAGGTTGATTACAAAACTCCTGCTAGGTATATACAAAGTTGGAGAGAAGCTAGAGCTAGAAGATTAAAAAACATTAAAGATCAAGCGCAAGGTCATAAGTATTTTTTACAAGAGCTTATAGAAAAGTTTTATGGTAAGCCTTTAATTGAATCTAATCTTGTAAGCAAAGTTGTAAAAGAATTATCTGAGATCGCATCTGCTGACATTGTAAATGAAGTTCCTACTGTTAAAACAGAAGATAGATGGGGCAGAGTAATTAAGAGAACTGTTTACTATATTTGGGAAGGTGAAGCTGAAAAAGAAATCAACGGCAAAATCTTAAAAGTTGTATGCAAGAGAAACAGGACTTATAAAAAGTATGCTTCATACACATATGTTGATGGTAAGAAGGTTGGTAAAAAAGCCCTAGAGGAACTTCTAGGGTAAGTTTATATTCTTTAAAATTAAGACCCCCTTAACAGGGGGTTTTTTTATTCAAAGATAAGTGTTGCATATATTCCGTAATGGGTTTATAGTTAACAGATATTAATTGATGCCTATAGGCAAGGATAAAATAAAATGAAAAAACAAACCTACCGAGTAACAGAAGGTGAGTATACTGGATGGACTACACAAGCTGTTGATAAAAAAACAGCACAAAAAAACTATGTTGCTATGCGCAAAAGACAAAAGGCTAAGAGTCTTGAGTTTACACATGAGGAACTTGAAATTTTAAGCAGTCTGTTAGAGCTTAACTTCACTGGCATACCTACTGATGCAAAAGAATATATTGATCCAAATGATAAATGCGCATACTTTATGTGTGATGATTATGATAAAGCTGACAAGTTGCATGACAAAATAGTTGAGCTTGTATTAATAGCAAGAAAAAAAGAAAAGGTGCAAAAATGAATACCTTATTCACACTTAAAGAACTCAAAGACCTCATCTTAGATGGGGTCTGCGAGGATGGCACTACATTAGAGCAAGCATTGGATTTCTGTGAGTCAATCATCTTTGATGACAGCTATACCCTAGAAGAAGTTTGCTTGGCTAATGTTTCATACAACACAATCATCTCTGCAAGGCTAAGAAGATCATGGAGCAAAGATTATTTTGAAAAGCCTGAGTCTATCTTTGATCAAGAGATTTGGATTGACCCTGTTGTTTTAAATAAAGCGTTTGCCGTTCATTGGTCTACTCTTAATAGAACTAAGGGTACTCTTGGATTTACTAGGGGGTATGACTGGACTGATTAGGTCATATCCCTTTCATCAGCGTAGACAATTACGCATCTGCAATTAATAACATTTTTTGCACCGCCTTTTGAATCTCCTGCAAAACCCATAGGCACTCCACCAACTATAAAGTCCTCTGCCATATCTACAGTTTGTCCGTTTGCCTGTGAATGTATTGACCTTGTTCTTGCATCATTAGTTGCTACCCACTTTTTTAACATCTTTACGCCTAAGTCTTTCTCAACGGTTGCATGATAAGTATGGTTGGCGAAAGAAGCTGCGCTATGAGTTTCTGTTCTAGCTATTAGTGCTGCACGGCTTCTGCTGATTGGTAAGAACTTATCTGATACGCTTTTAGCTATCTGTGGCAATGTAAGATTATCTGCTCTGCCTTGTTCTATTAGCCTGCTTATTCTTGTTGCCATTCTCTCTGATATACCTGCAAGTATTAATTGTCTGCCAGTAAAATATTCATTGACTACAGCTTCAAAGTCTACGCTTCTACCAAACACAAAGGCTTCATCAGCCTTACGCATCATTTCGTATTTATCTTCATTGAGTTTATAGATAGCTTGAAAGGTTCTTCTGTAATGAGCCAGTATCAGTGGAAAAAAATCTTCGTTTAAAGATTGGACTGCAACAGTAGGCTCATAGATTCCATACTGTTTATAAAGGTGCATATGAACATTAACAAACTTTCTAAAAAGAGTATTCAGCTTTCTAAAAAATCTTTTTTCTAAATTGTTTCTTAAAACTAATTGCCTTCTTGCTTCTGCTCTTGAATTAACTCTGCCTTGCCTAAAATCATTAAGCCTTTTAGTGTTGTTTCTCATTTGCTAGATAATGGATGACCTTTTGGAAATAAATCGGTGTCATGCTTGCCACCTCTGAACTTACCTGATGATAAAGCCCTTAAGAAGCTATTTACTCTTGCATACGCCCATTGATCAGGCGAGCTTACACTAGGTCTTACGCTTGAAGGGTTAGTTCTGTAAGCTCCGACACCCCTTCTAAAGACCGCTTCAAGCATTCTTAGGTTAGCTCTTTTGGTCTTGCTGTTGCCGTGTTTTTCGTTGTGATCTTCTACCTTGCCTTTAAGAGCTTCTTTTACCTTGCCTGATAAAGCCTTCTCATCTTCTTTAGACTCTACATGGTCTTGTAAAGCAAACTCTTTATCTTCTTCTGTGATTATCTGTTGGCGTTTTCTTTTTGACCAAGCAAAGCCACTGTCTCCACCCCAAAGCAACCATGCGACTTTTCCTGCACTTGGATAGCCTTCTTCACCTTGTCTAAAACCTTCTGCTCTTTTGTCTACTTCATGACGACTAAAAAAGCTGTACATTCTTTTGACAGTAGATATAGATAGTCTTTCTTTAGCAACTAATTGATTTGCACGAGCAACACCGACTGCAGTACCGCCCCTATTGAACTTTTTTCTAAGAGCAAGCCCTCTCTTAGCTTCTTCTGCCATTTCACTGGTAGGAATCGTATTAATATCTGACAAAGCCTTTTCTTCTGCTAACAAGAAAGATATTTCCTTGTCAGTTTCTTCGTCATCATAATCTTCTAAATCTTCTTCATTAACTGGGTTCTCAGGCTTGTCCACGCCCTCATCAGTGAGTGGGAATAGGTTAGCTGATATGTAGAGGTCATCTGCACCGTCAACTGGTTCTAAGCCAAGCTGTTGCCTTGCTTCATTCCTAGTCATGATGCCTTCTCTTACAGCAGAGGTTACATTTTCGTAGGTTCTTTTAACTCTTTCTGACAATGCAGGAATAGAATCAATATCAAACTCTAAGGTCAGGCGATCATCAAACAATGGCACTAACCATTCGTTAAGATCAGATGCCATCTTTCTAAGATGCGGAATGATTGTTTCTTCATACAGAGCAAGCCTTGCTTCTGCTACATTGGCATATGTTTGACTATCAGGAACTCCTACAAGCTGACTAGGGACACCAAAACATAAAGCTATGTCTGTGGCACTCATGTGTTTGAGGTTTAAGAAATCCATGTCCTTTGGACTTAGACCCATTTCTTTCCAGTCAAAGTCTCCCTCTAACAACATTGGTCTGCCTGCGTTGTTTGCGCCAGTAAACCTATTATTCATATCAGTTATAAGTTGTTGTCTTTGTGATTCACTGAGGTTAACTGCAAATCCTGCATCATCTTGTGGTTTAAATATGACTGCACCACTTGGTCTTGCACCGTTTTGCAAAAGATTTACATTGTGCTTGCTAGACATATTAAATTGATCTACCTCAACTGCTGCAGCGCTCATTGGACTGAGACCGTAGTAATCATCTAAGGGATTCCATAGTTTAATGTGCTTGAGTTCGCTGAAACCGTTCTCCTGATCTACTAAGTATGTTTGAGCAACTCTACCATTGACCATGTATTCATACTTTTCAGGTATAGGTTTGCCACTGCCTTTAATGTTAATGCGGTCAGGTCTAAGCTGATGTAGTTCTTTGGGCGCACCCATCTCAGAGCCAGTCTTAAGAATGTAGGCATTACCGCTAAGTAACACATAACCAAATAGACTATTAAAAAACTCACTGTAGGATTGCAGTGGATTTGGTCTTTTTAATAAATCTATCAAAGGATGTTGTTCTATGATTTCATCACCTGCCTTAATAACAAAAGGCACAGCACTTGCGCCCTTACTTATCTCATTAACACACCTGTAAACAATTGCGTTCTTAAGATAGCCTTCTTTTGCTAGGTCTTGATATTTGTAGGACTTTGCTTCTTCAGTACCGACACCAAAGTAACCCATCATGTTTGAATTTTTTTGTTCAACAGGTTGTCTGTTAAACAATCTTTGAAAAAATGTTTGTTCTGCCATTAGCTTATTCTCCAATTTACTTCGCCTTTAGACTTGCTGATTTCGGATATACCCCAAACCAAAGCATCCAATCTGTCAGGACTAGGTTTTGTCTCTCCTGTATAGCTACACAACTGTGATTCTAATTCAGGAAAATAACCAATGTGATGAACACGCCTTTGCTCGTAAAGTGCTGCAACAGGTTCGGCTCTTACCATTTTACCTCTTGTAGCTCTTACAGACCGATAAGGAATGTTTACATCCATCCCTCTTAATAGTCTTTCCACCAAATCGCCACCGTTATTTACTTCAGCTACTATTCTATCTGCATCCCATTCATAAAAGCAATTGATAGCTTTTCTAGCCCAACCGTCAGGGCTGTACTTTCCTGAAGCATCTTCTAGTACATAATACTCATTATTATGGTCTTTGCCTACTACCATGATGCCTGTTTCATCTGAATCTTCGTTGTTTGTGACCGCAGGGTCTATTGCTACTATGATTTGCTTGAGTTCTTTTTCTGTATCTTCAGGCAATCTTGCTTCTTCTATTAGCTTGTTTGACCACAAAGCGCCTTCTAATTCTTCTATGATCTCTGCGTAAAGTTCTTGTCTGCCTAGTGTTGTGCCTTCATATCTACGCTTCAACATATCTAATGCAGACTGTGCTAGGTTTTCTTCGTTCTCAAAAGTAGAACCACTGGTCACACTCACATCATCTCTTTCTACTAAAGTCTTTATCATCTTGTTAGGTTTGGGTGTGGTTGTAATTACACACTTGGGATTCTGACCCAATCTAAGACCAAACATTAATTGGTCTAAGGCTTCAGGGTAACGCCAAGCTGCAATCTCGTCACACCATGCTCTATGAAACTGTGGTCCTCTAAGTCTTTCAGGTTCTTGTGCTGCATACCCAACTATCTTAGAGCCATTAAATAATCTTATCTCTGAGAGACTTGATGAATAGCCTTTATAATCTGCGCTTGATGAATAACACTCATCAGGAATAATTGAGAGCAAGCCACTGTTGCCACCAAAGCAAACTCTGCGTAAGTCTCCGTGTGTTGGAGCTACTACTGCACATATGGTGTTTGGATTTCTTAAAGCGTACAGAGCTATGTCCTGTGCGCCAGTTCTTGTCTTGCCCCATCCACGACCTGCAAGTATGAGCCAAATGTTATGCTCATCAGCAGGCTCTATTTGTTTTGCTCTAGCAGTCTTTAGCCAATCAGTGTACAGCTTTATCGTTGCTTTCTCTGCGTTGCTCTGCAACTGAGTCAAGCAATTCCATAGCTTCTCTGAAGGCATCTGTTTCTTGGATGTTTGCATTTAGATTCATGTTGTGGGTTGCTTCGCCTAATGCAAGTTTTGCTAACTTCTGTGCATTGGTTGCAGCTTGTGATAATGATGCTATTCCACTTGGTTTGTCATTTGACTTTATTAAACCCTGAACATGGGTAAAGATTTCATAGGAAATTTTTAAGGCAAGTTCATCAATCTTGATGCTTTCCTCTGCTAACTGTTCTCGTCTTTTCTCGTCAAACTCAGCAATTAGCTTGTGTCTAAATTCTTCTCTTTGCATTTTCCATCCGTCTTTTGCAGACAATCTGTAGATGGTGGTAGAAGAAACATTGTATTTTGCAATCAACTCATCAAGAGTAAACATAGTTCTTTCGCCTGTGTCTAGCTCTACGCCTTGCACATACTCATTGCGGATTGCATCCTTTATCTGATCTGTGATTTTTACTTTGGCTTTTTTATCTGTCATGCATCTATCATGTTTCTGCAACAATGATATTCCATTTTGAGATTAAATTAAAGCTAATTTATTTTTGGATATTCCTGCGACTTATAATTGATCTGTTTTGTCAGTAACTTTTTATCTCTCTTATTACCTATAACATATATGTATCTATGCTTTGCACTTCTATGAACTCTCTTGGTTGCATCTCCTAAGTGATGTCTTGAGTGTTTGCCGTCTGCACCTGCCATATCTGTTCTTTCTTTGGTTGTGCCAGTAAACATAAAGTTGGTTGCCTGATATACAACCCCTAAGTGTTTCTCTTTAGTGTCTGCGTAAGAGACTATGATCTTAGGTTTAGGTAATAGTTTAAAAGATGCGCCTATAAGAATTGATGCTTCGTTTTTTTTGTTATGTTTTAAAACCAATCTATTTAACTCTATGACATGGTGCTTATTGTTCTTGCCTGCGACTCCTTCACATAAAGATGCAGATGCAGGTATTCCATATGACACAATGCCAACCAGTTCTTGTTTTAAAAAAAGACCGTATGCGTAATTGATGCTTGGTACTCTCTTTGCGTAATGGATATTTAAGATAAAAGGTAGCGCTTCTTGATATTGGATTCTGCGAATGCTGTAATCTGCGACAAAGATTGATTCTTCTTCTGCAAACAGGGTTGATTGATAGATACTCATTTTATTATTTCCAACATTGAATTTTATACCGAATTGGGGTTAAAAACCAAACATTAAAAAAAATATTTAAAAAATACTTCTTGCAATATAGACCCAAACTGGTATAATCGTAATTGGAAAGAAATAAATTGAAACTTCATAGGAGAAGATAATATGAAAAATAAAGTGAGAAAGACCAAGCATAAGTTTGAACTCTATAGGTTCAACAATATGTCCATCCAACATAGTATCAAGGGTATCAATATAGGTATCGGTACTAGAGCAGTCAGGCTCGGTTACAAGTGGGTCTATGTCAAAGACTACTTCAAAGACACGCACCTGTTTAACTCTAAGTCTTGGAGAAAGATTAGACGGAGCAAGTGGGATTCTATCTGCCAGTCTAATGATCATTACTTTCAAAAGGTCAGCTAATGCGAATCATTAAATCAGATTACTTTGGTCAGTGGGAACTCCGTGCAAACGGAGTGACCCAAGGTGGTAGAACTTTTAAGAGTACCGTTGCCATGTTAAGAAAGAATGGTGATTCTAAACAAGTAGCTTTAGATGGTGCGAACCGATTAAAAGAAACCGAGATTTGGTTTACCTCTAATGGTAAATACAAAGTTGCCAAGTCAAACATGGATGAGAGTCATCCTCTTTTACATTCAAAGGAATTAACAGGGACTACTTGGCTCAACATCAGGATTTGTTCTAATGGTTTGTATGGCGACACACACTTAAGAGACTGGGGTGAGTTTCAAAAGATCAAGAACGAGCTTTGTGGTTTAGAAAGAACTGCTATTGAGATTTATCCCAAAGAGTCTTTTCTACATGACACTGATAACTGTTATCACCTTTGGGTTTTTCCTGAGGGTGCTGAAATGCCACTTGGATATTTTAATAGAGATGTGTCTGCTGATGAATCACCAACACAAAGATTACTTTAATACCATAATGGGTTGCATTAAATTATTAAATAAATTATGCTCGGTTCTTTAAATTAAATAGGAGATAAAATGAAAACACAATCCCACGAACTTAAACACATCACAGCTTTCACAATCTATGTGCTTGACCCTGACACTGGTAACACTTGGGGTGCTTGGAATAGGTACACTGAAGGTCAGTATGGAACAGGTTCTTACACTAAGGCAGATGATGAGATAGATGCCGAGACTGATAGGCTACAATCTTTGGGTTACACATTGCTTGGCACTAAGATTAGATGTTGTTTAATGTCTGCAAACTTTGATGACTCTATTGTAGATGCAATCCTAGAATCCGATAGCAGTTCTTACATCCAGTCTTATGTCAATTGAGTTACTAAACAAAGCCCTCAAACTAGAGGGCTTAACTCCAACCAAGAAATTAGTTCTAGTCATCCTTGCCAACTATGCAGATGAGAAAGGTAGTTGTTATCCTAGCTATCAGCACATAGGTCTACTTGCAGGAATCAAAGACCCTAAACACATTGGTAAGATCATCAAAGAGTTTGCACAACAAGACCTGCTTGAGATCACGGCTAGGTTTAAGGCAGATGGTGGAAACATATCTAACAGATACACATTACATTTAGGTCAGGGTCTACAGACCCCCACTGGTGAGGAGACCCCCACCCCTCAGGGTCAGGAGACCACCACCCCCCCTGTCTCAGCACCCCCCAATACTAAAGAAGATACTAAAGATAATACTAAAGACCTCTTTGAGGAGTTTTGGAAAATCTATCCACGCAAGACAAACAAGTATGCAGCTTCTCAGAAATACAAGATTGCACTCAAGGATATATCCCATGAAGAACTTTTGAAAAAGATAAAGTCTTATGCAGAGTTTGTTGCAGATGAAAAAATGGAATTAAAATTTGTACCTCACTGCACAACATGGTTAAATCAAAAACGGTATCTTGATGATGCAGATACAACAGTAACAAAAGTTAAAAAATCATTGAACTCTCTTGCAGGGTAAGGAAATAAAATGAAAGATATAAGTCAAGTCCTCATGGACAATAGAATAAATTTAAAACATTACGGTGAAGGTAATCAAAAAGTTAAGTGTCCTTCCTGTCAGCCCCCACACAATCCAAAAGATAATCCACTCTCAGTCACCATAGAAAATAATACGGTGGTTTGGAATTGTCACCATTGTGAGTTTAGAGGTGGGTCAGGTGATGGTTCTAATTCTTTTAAGCCCAAGACCTATCAAACACCAGTAGTTCCTGAGTCTAAGTCTACAGATAATTCCATGTATAAGTTCTTCGGTGATCGTGGCATTTCTAAATCAACGGTTGACTCTATGAAAATCTTTAATGAGAACTCATGGATTGCATTTCAATACTTTGACGAACACGGCTCACTGGTTAATGTTAAATACAGGACGGTTGATAAACAGTTTAGACAATCGCCTAACGCTAAACGCATCTTATATAACTATGACAATGTGTATAAAAGCGATACAGTCATTTTCTGCGAAGGTGAGATGGATTGCATCAGTTTATTTGAGAGTGGCATAACGAACAGCACAACGCTTCCTGATGGCGCACCAAAAGAAGCCAAGTTTGACCCTAATGATGCTAGGTTCAAAGCCTTAGACAACTCACCCCTTGTTGCCAAGAACATAATTATATTTACCGACAATGACACAGCAGGTAGATCGTTACATAAAGAGTTGCTTCATAGGTTTGGTAAAGATCGGTGTTGGTATGTAAAGTGTCCTGAAGGATGCAAAGACGCCAATGAAGTTTTGATGAAGCACGGTGCAACCAAACTCAAGGAACTTATAGACAATGCCATACCCTATCCTATCAATGGCTTATACAAAGGTCATGACTACTTTGATCAACTGATTGATCTGTATGAGGGCAACTATGAGAAGCCTGTAGAGATCGGCATGGGTTCACTGGATGATATTTATAAGATCATGACTGGTACTTTCCATGTGATTACTGGTATACCCAATCACGGTAAGTCTTTAATACTTGATCAGATACTTCTTAACCTAGCAAAGAATCAGGGTTGGAAGTTTGCAATCTTTTCTCCTGAACACTCAACCAGTATGCACATCAGAAGAATGACACAGATGTATTGTCAGAAAGCATTTGATGAAGGCTTTGGTAATCGTATGAGCAGATCAGAGTTGGTAGAAGCTATGGGCTTTATTGACAAACACTTCTTCTTTATTGAATCTAAAGATGCCGTTCCTGAAATAGACCTAATTATAGACATAGCCAAGTCCAGTGTTTACAAACACGGAGTCAACGGCATAGTCATAGACCCATACAATGAGGTCAGCGCAAAAAGAGAAGGCAATCAGCGTGAGGATGAACACATAAGAGACTTTATCTCTAGCTGTAAACGCTTTGCTAGAAACTATGAGGTGACTATGTGGGTGGTTGCCCATCCAACAAAGCTACCTAAGTCTCAAGATGGTTCTTACCTGCCACCTTCTGCTTACGATATAAGTGGAGCTGCACACTGGCACAACCAGTCTGATGCAGTCCTAACGATTCACAGAGACTTTGATGACAACTCCACTAGCGTAATTACACGCAAGATAAGAGAACAGGACTTATACGGTAAGATCGGACAGGTTAAGTTCTTCTATGACATGGACAAACGCATCTTCATAGAAAGACAATACGAGGTAGACGATTGGAGTCTATAAGTAAAAGTCGTTAGGTGATACTACACCTTTGGTAAAACTATGAATAACTCCCATCTCTTTTTTTCTAGGTATGCGAACTCCAATGATGTATTTAGCAAGACCGCCCTGAGAAAATCTATGTCCTGTTTCTTCATGCACAGCTTCTATAAATTTATTTTGAGTGTAGTTGTTCTCTTGCAAGAAATCTTTCAGCTTCATTGGTTGTCTCCTAATGTTAAATTAAGGGTTGTGGTAAACCCAATATGTGATTATAATTCCATTTCGTATTTATTGAAAGCATAAATTGAGGTATTTAAAAGATGAAAAATAATCCATTTGAACAGTTTGATATTGAACACCTATCAGCCAGTTCTATAAACCTATTCATACAAAACCCACCACTGTTTATTGTTCGGTACTTAGCCAAACATAAATCACCCACCAACCCTGCCATGCTTAGAGGTACGGTCATAGATCATGCCATAGGCAATAAGACATCTATAGAAGATGCACAAGCAGAGTTTAAATCGCTTATGAGCTACGAGCAGAGTCAAGGCGTGGTGTTTGATCAAGAGAAAGCAGACACAGAGTACAAGAACATAGAGAAGTATCTATCTATAGGATTGCCTTTCTATAAACACTTAGGCGAGCCAGTAAGCTATCAAAAGAAAGTAGAGATAGATGTAGGGCTACCAGTATCAGTAATAGGGTACACAGATTTAGAGTATGAGGATTGCATCAGAGACATAAAAACCTCTGCAAAGAAACCACCTGCATTACTCCCACCAGTTCAAAGGCAACTAGCAATTTATGCTACTGCGTTAGAAAAAGATCATGCGTATGCTGATTATATCTATGTGACCAAGACCAAATCAGAGGTCATCACATTTGAGATAGACGACATAAGCATGAGATTAGATGAGGTGTATAGGGCTTCGTTAGCAATAATGAACCTTCTACAAAATAATGATATTAACTCTTTGGTTGACCAGTTCTATCCTGACCTATCCCACTGGATGTGGTCAGACTCAGATATACAGGTCGCTAAAGAACTATGGAGAATAAAATGAGTGATAAATTGATTGAATCAATAAATGAAATAGCTAACCTTGCTGATAGTGATAAAACCAATATCAAGGGCAAGCTCTACACAACTGTCAACACAAGATTGCAGACCTTTAGAAAACATTTTGGCGTTGATGCAAATATAAAAACAAAAATATTGCATAACGATTTAGAAAGAGTTGTTGTGGAAGCCACTGTGAGTATTTATAAAGACGGCTCTTGGCGAGATATTGGTAATGACTGTGCAGAGGAGTTTAGAGCGCAAGGGATGGTTAATAAAACTTCTGCTCTTGAAAACTGTAGCACGAGCGCAATTGGTCGTGCGCTTAGTGCTTGTGGTCTAGGTGGTTCGGAGTATGCAAGTGCTTTTGAAATGGACAATGCCATAAACAACAAACAACCTGCGCCTGATCTTAAAGAATCTTTGGTTTTAAAGAATGCAAAAGGTCATCCGTATGCAACCTTTCCTGACACTCATGCTTTCATAGGTGGCTTGCGTAAGGTTCTAGGTAATCCTGAAGATCAAGAGTGCATAGATGTATTTAAAGCTAACTCAAGTGAGATAGAGCGCATCTACAATGATTTGCCTGAGAATGATAGAGACTTACAGGCGTTTGAGAAGCTAATTGATATTTACTCTAAGAAAGTTGTATGAATAGTATAAATAAAATATTGCCATCTGATTTTAGAAATCAATCTTTAAATGATAATCATAAAAACAGAAGAAATATTGGTTTAAGTGAATTAACTTATAAACATCTAACTCATGTTCAAGAAGCACTTATTGAAATTAACAAAGTTAGTCCGTTTACAGATAAAGTAATTAGCAAACATGATGTAATAAAATGGTTGTTAAAAGATTGTGCAAAAAGAAATAAACTTTTTGAGATAAAAAAATTATGAAACTAACATTAGATGATTGTGTCTATTTCTGTATGCGTGACGGCAGATATTGGACATTTTGGGAACTACAAGATGCTATAAAGCAGAAAACAGGACAGTTCTACGGAGAGCCGTCTATTTCTGCAGCAATACGCAACTTGAGGAAAGACCCTGCTAGACTTAAATATAAACTTCCTGCCTTTGGGGAAGTTATAGAAAAGAAACGCAGGACAAGTGGTAAAGGTTATAAATATAAATTAATAGGAGAAAAAAATGGAAGATAAGCAATATGATAAAGAGCTAAAAGGTTTTCTTTGGCATGAGACTGGTTCTACTGTGATACGTAAAGGAACTATGCAAATAAATGGCGAGGAGATTTATTCTGCAATTGTTAAAACAAAAGTTAAGGGTGAAGATAAGTACGAGCTTATGGTTTCCGCAGGTTTGTTGCATCTTAACGAGGAAAAGAAATCTGAAAGAAGTCCTGATATTGGTGGTCCAATAACTTGGAACAATGTCCAGTACAAGTTTGGTGGTTGGAAAAAAGTATCAGATAAAGGCAATGAATACACTGCTGTTAGTCTTAGAGTAAAAGATGATGAAGAAACTGTTGCTCATAAAACTGAGGTAGAAGAAGCGCCTTTTTAACTTGCCTAGTAAAAGATACAAAGATGAGTCGCACCTTAAATGGATTAGGACATTGCCTTGCCTATTGTGTAAAGCAGGTTACTACTCACACTCAAGAGAAGTGCAGGCGCATCATTTACTTAAACCCTATGACGGAGTGCGTGGCATGAGCTTAAAGGCTAACGATAAGAATGCTATACCTTTATGTCTACATCATCATGCACAGCTTCATACGAAGTTTGGTGATGAGTATAAGTTCTTTACAAGTTATGGTTTACCTGAGAACTTTGGTCAGGTTTGGGCAAAAAGATTATGGGAAGAAAAACTTTGGAAAGATGATAGCCAAGAGGACAATGATTTGCCATTCTAATGATCTTGGCTTTGTGCGATTTGCAGAAGAAAAAGACCTGCCATATATAGTTGATTTGTCAAAAAAAGAATCAAAGTCGCTTGGATTTATACCTAAGGTTGCATACGAAGCTGCAATTACTGGAATTAAAAAAGGTAAGAGATGGTCTGATGTTTGTAACGATAAATTATTTGTAATTGAATGCAATAAAGATTTGGTTGGATTTTGTTTGGCTAGTTTCGGAAAAACTTATGATCAATATAAAAAAGGAAAAATTGCACAAATAGTTTTACAAAGTGATGCTAGATTACTTCAAAGGGGGCGGATTTTATTAGATGCTGTGACACAGTATGGTAAAGATAATTATACCTTTGGTTGGTCTTGCGGTTGTGCAGATGACTTAGAATCTAATATATTTTGGAAAGCTATGGGTTGGCAGTTAGTCAATCAAAGGTTTGGAATATCAAGCAAAAATACATGGAAACAAACAAGCAAAAGAAAAATAAATATTTATATGTATTCAGAGTTAGATATGTTTTTAAAAAATAATTGATAAAAGTGTTGCATATATTCCGTAATGGGTTTAGAATTCTCTTATATTAAATGAAACGCTCACAGAGCAGGTATAAAATGAAATATAAAAGTAAATGGCATAAAGCAAGAGAGCTAGAAATTGAGTACAATTTTTTGCACAGAAAAACTTGGGGACATTTCCCACACCCAGTACAACAAAGATATTCTGATTTTTGTTGGCAGAAAAGAATTTTTGAAACTGCACCTTCTATTAAGTGTGGTTATATCACTGACTGGAAACAGTATGGTAAGACTTTAGAAGAAGCTATTGATCTTTTAAAAAATCTTATTCTTGATGACAAACAAGACTATAAATCAATTAAAGATGAAGAAGGTAGCACACCCTTTGAAAGAAGCGGTGGCTACATGAGAGATATGGTAGGTGCAGGATGAATACAGTCTATGATGTTTACCAATTCTTCTTCCATATCGGCAGGTATGGAGATCACAAAAGAATCGCAACTTTCAACAACGAAGCAGATGCCAAAAGACGAGTAGATCAAATATGGTCTACTGGTCAGACTGCTTCTATCAAACCTAGAGAGGTATAAGATGATAGCTAAAGATAAAAAATTTAGTTTGCTTAACTATATGTGCGACATTGCATTTAACTTTTATGAAACAAACAACCTTGAGCATTTATGTGTAAGAGAGTCACAGTTAGTCGGAAACTACAATACTGAAGAACAATTAGAGTGGCTACAAAGATTTAGTGATGTTTGGGATAGAGTAGAAGAAAGAGAGGTAAACAAATGATAACTAAAGATCAACTAAGGGAACTAGACTCTTACATTCATGAGATTGATATGTGGGAACTGGTTAAGTCGTATAACAATGTCTTAACTGACATAAGTAAATCAAGGATTGCCAATAAGCACTTAGGTCAAACGCCTGAGTCAGTGCTTATTGAGTATCTGCATTTAAAAAATACTGAGATGCGTGATGACTATCACAAGTCAAGGTTAGGTATATAAGGTGAAAGCTATGAATTTTGAAGAAAACAAAAAGAAAATAACTGGTAATGTCAATGTAGTCTGTGATGCTAGCTTGTGGAAAGACTTGCACGAACTACATAAAGAGTTTGGCATTAACAAATCTGACATTCTTAATAATTTTATTAATCATTTTTACAGCAACAAAGATGACTTAATTAAGGTTATTGCTCCGATTATTGAGGAGCAACTACAGAAAAGATTAAACGAGGTGCGTAAGCTACAAGGTAAAGTTAAAGCTGTATCATCACCGCCAATAAAAGAAGTTATTACTCAAATTAATAGAATGACAAGTGATAACAGTCAAGGTGCTGAGTATCAGGGTAGTCATATAGGTACTCGTAAGAACCCTATAAATCTTAAGAGAACTAACTACAGCGTTGAGTTTACTGATCAAGGTATAAGTATGCTTAAGGGCAAGAGAGATACTTGGGTACACGACACCGTAAGCAAAGGCTTGGCTATTAGATTTAAGAAGTTTGGCAAGGTTTACTACACTAGAGCCAAGAACTCTAAGGTAGGTAAAAATACTATTAGAGTTAAGATTGGTGATACCAGTGATATGACTTTACAAGATGCAAGAAAGGCTCATGCAAAAAACTTAGATTATATCTACACTGAAAATAAAAATCCTAACAAGCTATTTCCTAATATTAAACACACAAGAAATACAAAGCACGCTGTTAAATATGAACCTGCTCCAATAGAAGAAACAAAAGACGATGCTAGAGATTGGAAAACATTTAGGACTTATACCATTGATGACCTTGATACTCTCGGCAAAATACTTTCTGAGGAAACAGGTATCATTCAAAACACATTGACTAAGTTTAAGAACAAGGTCTCTGAGAATCTGCATCAGCAATGCTTAGATATGTTTAGAGATGGTATTACTATTTTTGATCTTAGGAAAAGATGTTTTAAATTAAAAGATACTAACAATCCTGATTCTGCTCCTATCACTTATGAGATGTGCATATACAGGTTGACCAAGGCTATTTATCACTTTGGTACGCATGAAGAAAAACAATCATTTAATTTTTAAGGATTAATTATGAGCAGTAATGACGAGTTTAAGGATATGTCACCTTTAGAACGCAAGGTGGCTAAGTTATCAATTAAGTATCACGCTGATCTAATGAGTATGCCAATACACGAGGTCAGAGATATTATTAGTGAAGAAGATTATGCAGACCTGCATGATTTTATGAAGAACGGTTGTAGAGATAGAGTGTTGCACTGATGGAGTATGAATGTCCTGAACAATTTGAAATTTGTTTTACCGAGAATGATTGGATAGACTTTGTTACAGAGTATGAATTAGGAATTATTAATGAAATTGGTGGATTGCCAAATAGTACGCAGGGTGATGCTGAAGCTGCAATTAATTTTACATGGGAACTTCTTTTTTTATCACCGTGGGAATTAGCATATATAGCACTGCCAATGAGCGTATTAGCATTTTATGGGCTTACAATTTATGGAATGTTCAAGTTAATACAAAAAAAATTTAAGGAGTAATTATGTATAAGAATTTATTTAGAGCAGATACGGTAATAATAAAAAGAGCATTGAAACAGTATGTGAAAAACAACACTGTCAAATCTGTTGAACAAGATTCTATTAATAGAATTATAAAAGAACTAGATAAGCCTAGTAATGATGCACATATTCACGCAGAAGTTATAGACTTTATGTTAAAAGCATTAATGAAAGATTATTCTTTCATAGATAGCAAAGGTAATATTGTTAAATATTAAGGGGGTTACATGAACTATTTATTTTGGTTGATATTGCCAGTGGCAATTTGGTTTATGGTTTGGATTGTTGTTGATTTTATAGTCAATGAGAATACAGCTAATGAGTTAGAGGATGTTATAAACTGTAAGTGGGGTAAAGATAATGACTATTGATGCAATAAAAGAGTTTGAAATTAATATTAAAGAAGTTAAATCAGCTAATTACAAAATAAAAGCTAATACAGTTAAAGAAGCAAAAGAGTTAGCTTATTGGCGATTGCATACACAAACAAATCCATCCGTTGAGTCTGAAGTATTTTATGAGGTAAATTAAAATGATAGTTAGAGGAATTGAAATACCTAAACACCTAGAGCATTTATCTAGAGAAGCATTAAGAAATCTAATATATCTATTTAGACAAAGAACCTAATGAACTCTTACTGTTACTCATGGCAAGCGGAGTTAAGCGAAGAACACTGCGAAGCCATCAAGGCTCTATACAATGAAGGCAAGCCTAAAGAAGCCGAGATAGGCAATGTTTCCAGTATAGACAAGAATGTTAGATCATCTAATGTGCTGCCATGTGAGTATGATTCTGAGAATGGAACTTACTTAGATAGGATAATGAGTCAGTATATTACTATGGCTAATCGTGAATGCTTTGGTGTTCAATTAAATGGCTTTCAAGAGTTTCAAATAGCCAAGTACAGCAAAGGTGATTTCTATGACTTTCACATGGACTCTAATATCTTTGACAATGCATCACAGAGAAAACTAAGCATCACCGTTCAACTATCAGATAGCATTGATTATGTTGGTGGAGACTTTGAGTTCAGCAAAGATATGGGCAAGCTAGATAAAAAGAAGCTGAGAGAAAAAGGAACTATCCTAGTGTTTCCGTCTTTTGTTTACCATAGGGTAACTGAGGTAACTAAAGGAGAGAGATTTAGTCTTGTGGGTTGGTATGAGGGGAATGATTGGATTTAGTCTTATAAAACTTCATTAGTTCTTCCCATTTGTAAAACTTCTGTGTTGTCGCTTCGTAATAATTGCCTTTGTTTTTTGAAATGTTTGACTTTGTTTTCAAATTCTTCAAGTTTGATTTTTGGAAATAACTCATTAATTTGTTTGGGTTTTTTCTGTAGAATACTTGATATTAAGTCCTGACAAAGTGCAGAGTCGGTTTTTTTCATCAATGCCTTTATCTGTGAGTTGAAAAGAATTATCAACTTTCTCTACAAAACCATGCCGTATGACATCCTCTAGCATCTCCTGTGGCGTTTCTTCTTTGAACATGACACTGAGTATCACCCCAAGCCTTTTGTTCTGTGTCTTGCTGAGAGCCATTTAGACATGTTCCCATTGTTTACCCTCAAATAACAATGCTTCCGCTTCTCGTCTACGAATTAGACCATCATTAACTTGTCCGCTTACTTTATTCCATCTTTTGATTTGATATGGAACGCCTTCATAATCACCTTGATTTAAGACCTGTAACAGTGTGCTACTTCGCAGGTTGCTTGGTCCAAGATTAAAACACCATGATGTTAAAGCATCAAACTGACATTGGTTTAAAGGAATGCTGACCATTTCTTCTACATGGTTGCCGTATTCTTCTAGTTCGTCTATTAGCATCATCTCTGCTTTTTCTTGTGACCATGTATCACCTTTTTGTACGCCATGTGTTGAACCGTAACCTATTGTCCATACACCTGCAGCACATTGATATGCTTCTAGTTTACAACCCTCAAACTTTTTAACCAACATGACACCTTCGTCTGATATTTGCATATTATTCTCCCCAAGTTCCGTCATCTCTGACTTTTGCTGTTTTAGTTCCACCCCAGTATTCAACTGCGTGTCCTTCTTCAATAAGCATTTTGCAAATGTCTTGACCATCTTCTGTATAAGGGATTGCAAGTATTCTGCCATATTTACCTTTGCCTAATGATTGAATTTTAAATGAGCCTACGCATACTTCTTTTAGTCTTGCTGATGCCTTTTTACCTAATGCTTTTTCAGCTAGGTTGCGGGTTCTTGACTCGGGTGTGTCTATACCTGCTAACCTGCAGCGTTGCTTGTGAAGAAAGACACTAAATCCCAAGTCAAGAGTAACATCAATAGTGTCTCCATCTACGACCCTTTCAAGAATAGCGTTATATACGAATGGTGTTACTGTTGCCATAAATTAAATAGGTGCTTCTGCACCTTTGATTATTACTGTTTAGCTTTACCGATGTTCAATGCCATCAGTTCTAAAAATTTATAGAACTTTCCGATCATTTGATCATCTTTCGGAGTCGGAGTTAACGCACAGATAATAGATGCTAAACATACTACGCCCGTGATAATTCCTATCCATTCTCCTATCATTCCCATATTATTCTCCTATATGAAAATTTAAGGCTATCAGATTTATTCTTCTTTTGAAAGGTTTTCAGTTGTTACTTTGCGGTAGTAAACCACCACATCTTTAAGTTCCGTGATGTATCTTTTGATCTCCTGCATATTGTATGCCATGACTTCATAGTCAGGAATCGTCATTGCAAGGAACACTAACTCACCCTCTTGTTCCTCTATTCTTGCCAATTGATCTTCCCAATTGTCAGGTGTAACAGTCATCCACTGCAACTCCTTTAAGTCAATTGCTCTAGGCATGACAGGTTGAACTATCTTGCGTTCCATAGGCTTTGCGATTACTTGTATTTCTCTAGTCGGAAGTAGACTGCAACTGCAAGCCATTATCAAGACCATCAACATCACTGCTGATTTGCTCAATGTTTTCCATGATATGCTTTGTACCATTATTTATTTTCCTCTCCATTTTTACTGGGTCAGCAAGTATTTCAGATGCTAACTCATAGTTCTGTATAAACTGTGTATACCTATTTAATTCTTTTTGTGCAGCTTGACTCTTGACAGTAAGCTCTTGTAACTGTTTTGTCTGCATTTCAAAGTCTGCTTGCATTGTTGCAATAGCTTCTTCTTGTGTGGCAACTGCACCCTCTAAAGCTGCATTATTTGCACTAAGTATTTGATTTTGACTGTAAAAATAATAGCTTGCTAAACCTAGCATGATAATAATTCCAATTAGAATCTGTTGCATCACATACCCTTAATTATTTTCAGTTAATTTTTTTGCTGCAAATTCAACATAATTAGAATCTATATCTATACCAATAGAACTAAAGCCCATATCTTCTGCAACAATACAAGTAGTTCCAGTGCCAACGAAAGGGTCTAACACAAAACCACTTTTTATTCCGCTAACCTGAATACATTTTTCCACTAACTTTTTAGGAAAAATTGCTGGATGCTTGCCCTTCATAAATTCTTTGTTTATAGAGCCATGCCCTATTGTTTCATAAGGTATGTGCCAAGAATTAACAGTAGGTCGCCATGTTTTTCCAAATCGTTTAGCATTTTCTTTTGCCCATTGCGGATGATAACCAACACCACTTTCTTTTTGCGATATTTCTGTTTCTCCATTTTTTGTTAAATGAAAAACATATTCCCAACCATTACATATATATTTTTTACTTTGTGATGTTGTGCCTTGACCTCTCACATAACCATCTATTTCAATTCTTTTATTCCAAATAAAAGTATTTTGTATTTTCCAATTCAATTGAGATACAAGCTCATAACACCAAAGCGGATTTTGTCTTGAAGGTTGTATATTTAAAAACACATGACCATCATCTTTAACCTTAGTAAAAACCTCATTCCAAAAATTAATTTGCCACTCAATGTAATTAATTTTTTTATCTGAATACAGCCCATAATTTCTTCCAATGTTGTAAGGCGGACTGCTAACAACAATATCAATAGATTTATCTTTTAAACCGTTAATTATTTTTTTTGAATCATTGCAATATAAAATTGCGTTTCCTATTTTTTGCATTTTTTTAAATCCTTCACCTAGTGGTGCGCTTAACCTTTCAACATAAGACTGCATTACATATCCTCAATAATATAATTTAAACCGCCTGCGCTTCTGTACTCTATAGTCTTGTTGTTTAGATCACGGAACTTTAGATGGTTTTCTTTTTGCACAATTATTTTTTTGCTTATATAAACCTTGTCGTCTGAATCTCCGTACTCTTTGTTAAACGATACTCTTATTTGGTAGCGTTGAACAAATAAACTTATTATCCAATCAATCAGTTTTCGCATAGTCTTTATTCATACATTCTGACCATTCATCTCTTTTTATCTCTTCGGGATAGTTTGTATAGAATATATCTTTGCAATGCTCAAATTGTTTTCGCCAAGATGCAGGGTCGTACTTGTCGTTCCATTCTTTCTGTACTGGTGCTGTAGCACAAGCAGTAAGAACCACGCTAATAATTAAAAGGCGCATTATCCGTTGAGTGGATTGCTGTCTTTCTTTTCTAGCTTTGTTTCTAATTTCTCTAGGTTGTTATCTAGGCTTTGTAGATCAGCTTTTATCGTGGCTATGTCTGTTTTTATTTCAGTTACATCAGGAACTTCAATATTGTCTATTTCTTTTTCCAAGAACTGTACAGATGTTTCTATAGATGCAAAGCGTTCTTCAATGACTTGCACATTGTCCTCTGCTTCGCTTATGCCACCAATCTTTGCTTCTAGGTTTTCTAACCTATTCACATATTCTGCGCCAGTGTAGCCGAAGCCTGCTAGCGTTCCCACGATACCAACAAGAGCAATTATTTGCGTTGTTTTATTTTGAAACCAATCCATTGACTATCTCCAAATATTAGGTTGGTCATCAATCATCTGACTGAGACCTTGTAAGTTTTCATTCACGAGTCCATAAAATGCACCCACATTGTCATTAAGTGTAGCAGATGCGTATATCGTTTGACTAGAGTACCAGTCTTGTGCATCAGGCACGGTGGTTTCTGTGTACGCATTAAAGCTAGGCACATAGCCAATAAGTGCTATAAGTTTTGATTCATCTCCGTATTCGCCAGTTTCTTGCTGTTCTTGTTCTATTTCTTCTTGTTGTGCTTCTATGTTTGCTGCAATTATCTTATCTGCTATTTGATCTGCTTCTGAAGCCGTCATAACTCCTGAAGATGCCGTGTCAATCTCACCCTGCACATTCTGCACTTGCACATCAGCCACAACCATAGATGCTGCATTATCAAAGGTAGGCAAAGGTGTTATAGACATTGATACGCTACCAGTACCGCCCATATCACTTGACATTGATAACACTTGGTTTGTTTGTTGGGTTGCACTTGCAAACTGATCTGATGCGCTTGGGCTACTAGATGTGCTAATTCCACCGCTAGATGCTGTACTACTGCCTGTGCTTGCATTTACGCTAGAGGTGTTATTAATTGTGTTATTGGAAGAAACACCACCAGTAGCCTGAGAATAGCTGTTAGAAGCTGTTTTTATACCCGCCCTAACCACATTAAGTGCTGTAGCCATTAATTTATTTTTACCTGTAGGCTCATCAGACTCTACTGCTGCAAATTCTTCTTCTACTTCTTCTAGCACTTCTTCCCGTGCTTCTTCTTCTCTTTCTGCAATTCTTTCTTCTTCCATGATTTCTTGCATTTCTTCTATTTCTTCAAATATTTCTTCTACTGCTTCTTCTTCAAATATTTCCTCTATAAATTCTTCTTCGGGTTCGTCAAGATCGGCAAGCCTTTCTTCCAGTCTTTCTTCAAAGTGTTCGTTAGTTTCTTCTTCAAACCATTCTTCTAACTCATCAATAGAGTTAAATTCTATAAATGTTTCAGGCTCGCTGTAATCTTCTACTAAGAATGTTTCTTGGAATATAAACTCATCTAACAATATATCTTCTTGATGCAACGGCTCATCATGGTGTGAGGTAAAGTTATCTATAAACGGCAAAGGTTCAGGCTCAAAAAATATAACAATATCATCCATCATTGGCTCTGAAAAATAATCATTAGGGTTGTCTCCGAAATCCTCAAAGGGCGGAAACATTTCTTCTTCAAATACTTCTATGATAGTAAATTGTTCTTCAAAGCCGTGAGTGTCGTGGTGATCGTCTATGAATATACCTGTTGCAAATTGTTCTTGCTCATCTATAAAACCATAGTCAACCTGCTCATCATCAAAGAAAGCTACTGAATCCTCTTGTCTGTAGCCTGCACAGAAAGGCGCATACTGTGGGTCATTATCACATTCCTGTTGGTCAAATGCCTGCCAATAATTAGGGCATGATTCACTATAAAGGTCAGTGATGTTGCATTGCTGTGTTAAAAAAGCATCAGCATATCCTGTACAACTAGAATCATTTAACGGGTTACTGCAGTCCACACCATTACCGCTTCCTGAGCCGTATAAAGAACCACCGTTCTCTAATGTTGTGTTAATTGTTGTGTTATTCCAGTTCGTGTTTACGCAAGCACTAGAGTTTGTAGTGCCAGTAGAACATTCATCATGGTAATAATAGGTGTATGAGTTATTTTTGTTAGAGCCTACCTCACCTATAAGCACATCATGGTTGATAATGTTTAATGCGCCGTAGCGTATGTCAAAAGAGTTATTGTTCCAAAGTATTATCTCAAAGCTGTTGTCTGTATTGCTTCTGTTGTACTCCCTCATGTCGTACCAACCGAAGATCATCTTGCTGTTATCACCCCAAGATTTCATACGAGAGTTATTATCTCTAATTAAGTCTGTCCAAAAAGGGTATATGGTGTAAGTGTGCTGTCCGTTAATAGGGTCAGGAGTATAGTCATTACAATAGCTACCACTATTACCAAAATGGAGACATCCATTCGTTGCCATCCTAGCCTGCGTAAATGTAGAGCCGTAGAAAGTAAAATTAAAAGAAAGATCAATTGCAGGGCTAATGCCATCATCTACTACCTCGTAAGCTAACTCGCCCTCAAAGTTATTAGCGTTTGTTTGCAGGTGGTATAAATCCTGTCCTGCTTCATAAGTGTACTGTCCATATACACTAAATGATAGCAGACTAGCTACTGCGTAGCATAGAATTCGTTTCGGCATTGTTTAGTAGTCTTAGTTTTTCTTGTGTAAGTTTTTTTGACTAAACCAACAACATCTTTATTAATCTTGGTTCTGTTTGGATTGGCTTCGTGTGTGCATTTAGCTATGTATTCTTTTTCAGCATCATCTACATCAGGTCTTTTGGATTTATTTTTATCCCACTCTGCTTTTGCTTCTTTGCCTATCTTTCCCTCGTAAGGGCAAGGTGTGCCTGCCATTGACATAGCCTTAAACACTCTTTCGTCTTGGCATAACAATGCAACTGATGCTACTTTCATACCCATGTCATAGAGATACTTAGATAGTTTTAGTCTTTCGCAGTTTTGATCTGTGATTGTTTTACCGCCTGAGAAACCAAAGACCTGCCCTTGAAATGCGCCTGATACGCCAGTAGTACATAAATCCTGTGAATAAGACATTATTGACGGCGCAATAGCAGATGCAGGCGGTGCTTCTGATTTGATGTTTTGGTTTATTGTTTGTGTGCTGTTGGATTCATTGATATTTCTATTGGTGTTATCAGATTTGGTGTTGTTATTGTTTTGATTAACATTGTTGGTCTGCACATTAGACTCTGATTCAGATTTATTAATGTTTGTATTGGTATTCGTGTTATTGGATGTACTGTTATTTGTGTTATTAACATTTTGATTAACCGTTGAATTGACAGTAGAGTTTGATGTTGATGTGTTCACATTATTATTGGTGTTAGTGTTATTTGATGTAGAAGTTGCCGTTGATGTGTTCACATTTGTATTGGAATTAGTATTTACATTCGTGTTGTTGTTCGTGTTTGATGCAGTCGTATTTGTCGTATTGGTGTTCACATTTGTGTTCGTATTATTATTCGTGTTTGTTGCGGTAGAAGTATTCGTGTTGGTATTTGTGTTCGTGTTTGAATTTGTATTGGTTGTTGTTGTGGTGTTGACTGTATCAAGACTGTTGTTCTCACAATACTGTGAACCATTTACACAAGCCGTGCCTGATTGTTGGTTTGACTGAGCATTAACATTAATTGAAAATCCTGCCACCAGTGTTATAAGAAACATTAGTGCAGCCCAAGCTATAAGATTATCGTGTTTTTTTTGGTCTTTGTCGTTCATAAGAAATCCTATGAAACTACAGCATTGCTATTTTATGTCTAATCTTAGAACAGTTTTTTTATAATCCTAGCATAATTTATTTAATGGTAAAACTACTTATCTTCCTCACCTTTAAAGCCTTTGCTTTGTCCTGACTTACCTGAGTAGACACCGAACACTACACCCATAGCACCCACTACTACAGATACCAATGCTGATTGTTCAAGGTTGGGTTCAGGTAGGTTCATAAACCATATAACTGATTCATACATAAGGTAGATGTAAACCACTACAAAGATTCTAGGGAATATTCGCCATGAGTCCACCGCCCTTGCTAGATGTATGACTTTTTGCCAAGGGTTCACATTGGTTTCATCTTCCAGTTCTCTGATCTTATCTTTAAGCTGACCGATTTCTTCTATCATAGCCATGAACTTTTGCAAATCCATCTCTACTTCGTTTCTATCCATGTCTCCGCTAAATCTTCCGTCTTGTTGCATAATTTACTCCTATGATGGTGGTGTTGGAAAAACTACATCAGAATACTCATCATCATCTGTGTAGTTACTTGGTAAATCTCTAAGTGCTTGCCTGTATGTTGCCCAT
>WLWG01000655.1_pt1 | contig 34573 bp, 51 predicted proteins | sample 6712871 | NCBI WGS metagenome assembly WLWG01 (sample SAMN12718693, study PRJNA515312) | sponge metagenome | isolation source: marine sponge | host: Mycale hentscheli | place: New Zealand: South Island, Marlborough, Capsize Point | collected 2003-05-01
AAGCCAGCAGGGCACGCCTTTATTGCGTATAGGAATTTTTTTCTAACGTGTGAGGTTTATATCCATGCCTGCAAATAACAATATTTTGCAACAAGTCCAAACCTATCAAATGTCAGGTTTGGCATATCTACAAAACCTAAACTGTTTTGTACACGAAGCTAACACCAAATTTAAGAATTTCGAAAACTTAGTTGCAAACTTGGGCGATACAGTCACATTTGACCTTCCCCCTCGTTTCACTACCACGAATTCATTAGTGGCAGCTTTCCAATCTGCTGACCAACGTGTTCAGAACTTAACTGTTGACCAAGCAGCGAATACTGCTTATAGCTTTACCGCTCAACAGTTTATCTTCAACGTTGAAGATTACATGACCAGATTTGGTAAATCTGCGATTGAAGAATTGGGCGCCCAAATAGAATCGAATGTTGCGCAAAATTGTGTGACACACACATATCGGTTTTATGGAAATGGTCTTACAGCCATTAACTCATACCAACAGCTAGCGCAAGCCTTGTCACAATTACGTAACTACGGTTCAGCTAAAGGTATGGCCAAAGGCTTCTTACAAGACACAGCAATTCCTAACATCATCAACTCAGGGTTGGCTCAATTTGCTGAAAAGCGAAATGATATCACCGCTAACAGTTGGGAATTAGGTAATTTCTCAAATTGTGAATGGTTTACTTCAAACTTGTTACCTGTTCACATTGCAGGTACTGAAGGCCAAACTCAAACTACACTAACTGTAGTTTCAACTACATTGGATGCCAATGGTGCCGTTACGGCTATCACATTCAGTGGTACACATGCAGCACTTGATCCAAACTCAGTTAAGAACTTTGATAAATTCCAGTTCCAAGATGGCGTTGCCGGATTTAATAATCTTAGATTCTTAACATTCGTTGGTCATAAAGTATCAGCAGTTCCTGTTCAATTCAGAGCAACAGCAGATGCTGCATCAACTGGTGCTAGCCAAGTAACGGTTAACATCTTCCCAGCATTGCAAGCCGCACCTACGAATGATCAGAACTTAAACTATGCAATCCAACCTGGAATGCAAGTGCTGGTTCTTCCTTCACATAGAGCAGGTATGCTTTATACCGGAGATGCCTTCTATATCGCAATGCCGAAGTTGCCTGAAGAAGTTCCATTCCCAACGAGCTCTGAACATGATGCCGACACAGGTGTAAGTATCAGACAGTACTACGGAAGCTTGTTTGGCCAAAACCAAAGAGGAATGGTGCATGACTGCATATGGGGAAGTACGCTCGTAGACGAATATGCAATGTCCATTATCTTCCCGCTATAAATAGGCGAATGACGTACGAGATGTGGGGTTTAGGCCCCACATGAAACCCAGAACTTAAGAGGAATGAAAACATGACTGCACCTTTAGGACCAAATATCCCCATGGTTAACCTTGGCGAACTTTATATGAATGGTTTGGCTTTGTCTTGGTTAAGCACAACTACCATTCAGGTATCTCCTGGCCAATGTAGAGATAGCACGGATAAAAATGATATCCAGTTGCCATCTAGCATTACCTATGGACCAACAGCTTCGCCAGTTACAATCACCCCAACATATATAATCAATACTGCTCAAAGTGGAGCTCTAGGCTTAGACGTATTGCCTACCGCTGGTATCGCTGCAAGCACTTTGTATTATGTTTATGCAATTGGTAATAGTAACAACAACAGCCCAAACCAACCTGGCTTTGACCCAAGCAATTTACCAAGCGCGATACTCTCTTTGAGCGCAACCGCTCCTACATTGCCACAAGGTTATGACATGTTCCGTAGAATTGGTGCCGTGCGCACTGATACTACAGCTGCACCTAGCCATGTGATTCCATTCTTCCAAACAACTGGTTTGAATAGCACAAACCGATTGATGGAATATTGCACAGATGGTATCGCAGCGCTGATCGTATTAAACGCAGCAGGTACAAATGCATATGCAGCAATTTCTTTAGCAGGTTTGATGCCAGCAATTACCACTCAAGTAGAATTTAGAGTAGCACTTACTCCGAATGCTGCCGGCGATACAGTCTTCTTAAGGCCTACAAGTGCCATAACAGGATTGCAAACAACTGCGGGTACAGCTCGTTTAAGCGGTGATGTTGCGGCTGTTGTGCATCAAGATATGCTTTCAGTATTAACTGGAGTTTCTGCTGGTGCTGCTAGTGTTGATGTAAAGCTTACTGCTAACACTGACGTGGCTACATTGACTCTTCAGGGCTACATCGACAAGCTATAAGGAGTTTAGGAAATGGCATATAGCGTCTTAAATCTTGTTACCAATGCATTCTATATTTCTGGAATTGTTGGTCGTGACTTTCAGACGCTATCTGGCACTCAAACCCAAACGGGATTAGATGTTCTTAACGATATCCTTGAAGACAAGGTTATTGAAACTGACATGATTCCGTATTGGACAGAGAATTTCCAATTCCCAGCTACAATTAATCAAGAAAAGTATTTTATACCGAATTTAATAAAGGTTGAGACTCTTACTTTTTTTATAGATACAGTCCGCTATAACACCTCTGAAGTGCCTCGGGATAGATATTTTGGTTCAGCACGCGCCAACAATATTGAATCGTTGCCATTTACTTGGCATCAAGAGCGCACTTTAGGCGGTGTCAATATATTCCTTTACTTCTTTCCTAATGAAAACTTTACGATGGAAATATCGGGATTGTTCAGGCTGTATGAAGTAAGCCTTAATCAACAGCTGGATTTAACTCAAACTGTAGCAAATCTTGGAACATCAACTGTTACAGGAACCGGAGCATTTGGTGCCGGACAGTTTGTAGTAAATGGTGTTGATTTGCAAGGAACCTACGCTAACATAAATGCTTTGGTAACCCATATTAATACAGGGGTAATTCCAAACATAACAGCAGCAGTTGTTGGGACTGAGTTTCATTTAATTGCAGCTGCACCGAAATTCTCTATTGGTAACTTTAATATCAATATAACGACTTTGGGGACTGAAGGAAATGTTAACAACGTTACTTTTGCTAACTTTAGCACTACATCTGGGCCAAATAATGTCACATACTTTCCCCAGGGATTAGATAGATTTTATATAAACTATTTGAAATATGCACTGGCAGTTAGGCTTTGCAAAGAATACAACTACGCGGTTCCTAATGGTGCTGCACAGCAATTACTAACTTATGAAGAGCTAATATCCAAGCGTTCAGCGCCGATGGATTTGACGAATGCTACTATTTCTACCTTAACCGATGAAGATTCCTATATCTCATACGGTCAGGTTAATATTGGTCGTGGCTGGACAACTGCCGGTTACTAACTTTAAAGAGAATTCGAAGCAATGAGGCAAACGCCAGAATCGAGCCAAGTCCCTGTCATTGTTTGTGGAAGCAGCACGTTTGGCCGCTATCCTAAGATTTCATCTGAAAGAACCTATAACCTATATTTAAGCGACGAATGGCTAGTTAATTTCGCTGGATATCAAAAAATACTAATCATTTCGCCAAGTGGCCAAGGGCGAGGAATATTCAATTCTATCCGTGGCGGCTTTATGTTAGTCGTGGTTAACGGAACTGTTTATACAATTTCTAATTTGTTTGGCGTTACAGTAATTGGAACCATAGCAACATCAGCAGGCGAAGTATTTATAGATGAAAATCTGAATCAGCAGATATGCATTGTTGATGGCGTTAATATGTATATCTATAATTATTCTTTAGGGTTTCCTAATCTTACTCTTCAGTCTGTTCCTCCGGCTTTGACTCCAAATTATGTGGCTTACCACAATACATTTTTCCTGGTTGGAAATGGAAATACAACTACCTCTGGTTCACCCTGGTATGCTTTTGTGATGGCATCTCCCACAACCATTTCGACCTCTGCATCTAATACCTTCACGCTTCAAACAAAGCCGGATTATCCAATAGCTGTTGTCAGGCTTCCAGGACAAGCGTCAAACGTGCTTGTATTTGGAACAGCTGTATGCGAGGTTTATACGAATGTGGGTGGACTCCAGAATTATAGACGAAATAATACAGTAAACATCGATTATGGATGTATTTCAGTTAGTACGATTGCAACATCTGATAAATTTGTGGCATGGCTTGCCGCAAATGAGAATAATGCTCCTGTCATAATGGTCTTTACCGGACAAGGATATGAGCCGATCTCTTCATACGGAATAGATTATCTCTTAGGACAAATTAGGTTTCCAGCGCAGTCTACGGCCATGTTTGTCCGTGTAGACGGCCATCTTGTATACCAGCTGACCTTTTATAATCCGGTCGATAATCTTACGATCTTTTATGATTTTACAACTCAAAAATTCTTTGATTTAACAGACAATTTTGAAAATTATCATCCGGCTAGAAACTACGTATACTTCAATCACAAAACCTATTTTATTTCTTTGAATAATGGCTCTATCTACGAATCCAGCACTAACTATACAACCTATAATGAAAGCGTAGGCGCTGTTGACCCAACTTTGAATCTTATTATTCCTAGAACTAGAGTTTGTAATACTGTAAGGCTGCCTGATACTTCTAGGTTCATTGCTAACTCTTTGGTTATGATGATTGATCAAGGGAATGACCCAGGATACATTGGACTCCCTGTTCCAGATAATGATGTTCCTCCTCCGGTTTATGCCCCTCGAGTAGAGCTAACAATTTCACAAGACGAAGGCATAACATGGGGAAATACTGTCACTAGGGTATTAAACCCTATTGGGTATAGGCGTAATCAATTGACATGGGAAAAGATGGGCCAATCAAATTCATGGACACCAAAGTTTAGATTTTGGAGTACTAATTCTGTAATAGTCAGTAACGCCGTTTTGGATATATATTCATGACAAATTTAACACTACCAACATACGTACAAAACGAAGACCAGGAAAACTATAAGATTGAGTTAAATGAAACCCTGCGGGAGTTTCTAAACGACAACTGGTGGCTGCCTCAAGGCTTAACAAATGCCCAAGTTGCAACCTTAACTAATAGTTTTCCAACTGGGTCTTTTTGGTTTAATATAGATATAGCGAAGTTACAAGTTTGCACCGCCCCCGGCGTTGTTGAAACTGTGACTAGTGTATAGGGAGATAGGATATGTGGGGACAACTTGCCGGGCTAGCTTTAGGCGCTGGTGCTCAGTTTTTAGGGAATAGATCAAACAAAAGGCATGATCCTTCCCGCGCGGCTGGAAGACAGCTTGCTCAGATCCCTGGCGCTGCAAAACCCTATTATGACCCATATATTCAATGGGGCCATGATGCTGTTAGAAACCTTCCCTATATGAATGCTGCCTACGAAGGCATTTATAAAGACCCACACATAGATAGAAATGCTTTGCCTAATCAATATGAGCAGATGGCTCATAATCCTACTGCCTTTATGGAAGCTCTTATGAAAGGCTATAATCCTTCCACTGGCTATAAGTTCAAACAACAGCAAATGCTTGATGCCATGAGAAATTCAGCTTCTGCAGGCGGTTTTGCCGGCACGCCTTTTAATCAACAACAACAAGCCGAAACTGTTCAAGGTCTTTTGGGTTCAGATATGCAGCAATATCTTGAAAATGCATTGGGAATTACTCAAGCCGGCCTTCAAGGCAAAGAAAATAGATTGCTTGGATATGAAAGAGCCATTAACAATTCCATTAGCTCTCAGGAAAGAAATGCCGATAGGGGATTTACAGCTGCCCAAGGATTAGCTGATATATTGGCTAATGTAAAAGGCTCAGAAGCGTCTAATGCTTATGCCGGCGCGGTTAGAAGGGGCGAGAATTCCAGAAATAATATTGCAGGATGGGCTGACCTCGGAAATAGGGCTATTAATATGTTCGGGGGTATTAAAGGAAGTTCTGGCGGCGGGAGATATTAAACATGGCATTCCAACCCATACATTTTCAACCTCCTCATGAAAACCCCGAGCCTTTGTATAGACGAATACAAAATGATCGTCAAAAAATGCTTACTGACGAACAAGATCTTGCCCAATCTAAAGCAAAAACATTTATGGATGAATTAGCAGCTAAGTATAAAGAAAAAGAAATACTACAAGATTTAGAAAAAAAACATGCTATTGCTTTAAATCAAGAAAGAATGGGCAGAGGAATAGGATTAGGTAGAGCAGGTTCTGCAGGCACAAAACAATATGCTCCAAGCAATATTGGGAAATTATTAAAAGAACAAGAATCCATAATTGAAAAATACGGTCCAAATTCTCCTCAAGCTGCAATCATGCAGGCTGCTATAGATAAATCTAATTTTATTAAAAAAGGTCTTGGAGGTGGAAATGCCCCCGGTTCTCAAAACGTCGAGCAAGAAAATAGATTTTCAAAAATACCAGGTTCGTATTCATTAAATGGAATGCCAGCTGGGGATGTAAACAAGACAAAGGCTGAGATGCGTGCTGATATAAATAAATCTACTCAAATTATTGAAGGCGCCAGATTGCTCGACGATCTAGAGAAATTGATAAATGAACATCCAAACCTTTCAGAATCTTTTGCAAAAGGAATGGAATCTCCAAATGAAGGATGGTTCGATTCAGTTAAGAAGGTTTTCACGAAACAAAAAGATAGAGCTGCATTGGAAAAATTTAGAAAAATAACATCTGAGTTAGTCCAAAAAGGAGCCATGGCTTTTGGTGGGAAAACCTTTACAGATGCTAGACAAAGACTAATAGAGCAAAGTAAGGCATCTTCAGGATTAACAGACGAAGCAAATAGATATGTTATCAATAATATGAGGCACATTTTTGACAAAAACAAAGGAATCGCACAGAAGAATGCAACAAAACAAGGCTTATCTTACAACTATTATGTTCCATATGACCCCGATGTTTTTTCGGATTCTTCTGAAAGTGTTTCTGAAGAATATTCAGATTCAGATATTTTAGAAACAGCAAAAAAATATGGCATGACTCCAGAAGAGGTAAGGCAGGAGCTAGGGATTTAATTATGGCAAGAGATTTATTCGCTGAGCGAGGAATCGTTCCAAGAAAAAAGGCTCCAATACCACAGGGACGAGATCTTTTTGCTGAGAGTGGGATTATTCCAAAAAGAAAACAGCCTCAATCGGAGCAAGAATTATTAGCGCAACTGAGCCCACAAGAACAATTCATAAGCGCGCTTTTTTCTGGAATAGCGGGTGCTAATAAATCATTTGGTGATACTGCACATGGAATTATGCAGCCAGCTCTTGAAAGCGAATGGGTTAATAGAGAATTATCACCTAATTTAAGAAGGGCTTCTCAAGAGATAGCACGAGAAAGAAATGATATTTATGAACGAGAAAAATCCCTGAACCCTTTGAGTGCCATGGGGGGGTATGGTGCTGGGGAAGTTGCTAAAGCTGTTCCAGGCATAGCTGCAGGTGGCGCTGGTTTAGTACCGCTAGCCGGAAGGGGACTTGTTGGGGCTTCTGTAGGTGGTGGATTATCGGGGGCTGCAAGTGGTGGTTCAGAATATGTTAACCCAGGTCAATCAAGATTAGAAAATGCAAGATACGGAGCATTAATTGGAGCATTGTTGCCAGGCGCTGGAAGATTGGTTTCCGCTCCATTTAAATATGCCAATAGATTATCGAAAGCATATCCTGCTGAAAAGTTGGGTGAACAAATAATTGCAGCAAAATCTGCAGCAAAAGAAAAGTATTCAAAATTATATTCAGATATTTTTAAAGAAGCTGAAGACTCTGGAATAAATCATATTAGAAAACCTATTAAAGAAACGGTTAAGAAAAATCGTAGATTACATATAAATCAGCCAAAATTAAAACCGTCTAATCCAAATAAATATGGAGAGGCTTATGCGGCTTTTCAAAAAAATCCTACCCCAAAATTAGCACAAGAAGCTCAAAGTGATCTTGGAAAATTAATATATGAAATAAGATCTAGTAAAACTGGAAAATTAAGTTCAGAGAAAGCTAGAATAGAAGAATTGAGTAAATTGCGAGAAGGCATTATTAACGATTTAACAACATCATTTGAAAAAAAATCTCCAGAATTAGCCAAAAGATATAAAAAAGTTGGAGAAGGCTATAAAAAAGATGTTATTGAATATGATAAAAATAATGCATTTAGAAAATTTGAGGAAGGCGGCTTAACAAAAGATGAGCTCGTAGATGCATTAGTTAAAAATAAAGATTTTAGAAATAAAATGAAGCATATGCACCCAGAGTTAATAACTAGAAAGAATGCTCCTAAAGTTGCAATTGGATTAGGATTAGGTGGAACGACACTGGCACATAAACTAGGCTTATTTGAGGCTTTACTTGGAGGTAATCATGATTAAATTACTTATCAGTAATAACCCACCAAGCCCAACCGACCCACGCGGCAAGAAGGATAACCGAAAACATTGTACATACTCCTATAAAATTTATAGTTCTATTATACATAAGGTGAGCACCTTTTGCAAATATATCTTCAGAAATGGGGTTTGGTCCATTAAGCGTGAATATAACCATATTTTTGTCCGTGCATCTGCTGGCATATCGTCTATGCATGGACCTTTTTGTTCAGGAGAGTGTTAATGGCATTGGATCCGCGTTATGTTACCTCTAAAGACCTAGAGAATCTACTTATAGATAAAGATACCGGGGCGCCCCTAGCTAATGGCCTTGTATATTTTTATCAGGATTTGGACCATACAACACTAAAGCCAGTTTATCAATTAACAGGTGCTCCTCCGAACTATACTTATACTCAGCTCCCTAATCCTATTACAATTAGTGATATTGGAACATTCATGGACAATAATGGAAATAATATTGCTTTATATTATTTCCCATGGGATTCAATGGGTCCGAATGCTAACCTACAATTGTATTATGTAGCTGTATTCAATCAATTTGGAGTTCCCCAGTTTACGCGTCAAGCATGGCCTAATTACTTTGGTGAACAAGGCGGAGGGGGAATTGCTGGTCCAGTTACTGTGGTAAACCTTATCGAAAACCCACAGTTTGGGTTTATCAATTTTATAGCTGGAACACCTTTAACCATAAGCTCTGCTGGCGCTGGAACAGTGAATACTGCCATTGCTCCAGGATGGGTATTAAGAGCTAATTTCAGTGGCGCGGGTTCGCTTACGGTGGCTCAAACGCCAGTGGCAGGAGCTTCCCAATATCCAACAAACCCCCCATATACATTGGACATTACTCCTGGGCTAAACATACTATCCATTGCGCTTATACAGCAATTAAATCACACGCCAGATATTTGGAGCCCAGCAACGGGTGGTATGAATGGATATGTGGCCACAAATATTGTGCTTGGCCCAGCCACTCAAGCGATAGTAACCTATGCGCCTTCTGTTGCAACTGCTGGAAATCCGCAGACAATATTGTCCGCTACGAACTTAACTGGTTCCTATAAGGAATTCACTAATACCGTTCAACTTTTACCCGCTGCAAATACCGATACTGGTGCAACTGGGTTCGTGAATATAGTTATTAATTTATCACCAACTAATTTCTCCAGTGTGACAAGCGTTCAGGTCTTGGGGCTAGAAACTAATGTTCAGAATGTTGCTTATCAGCAGACCCCACTTTGGTGGCAACAAAGCACAATTATTAACATTATTATCCCTCAGCTTGCATATAAGCCTATTCCAAGCTACTTGGTAGGATGGGATTTCCCATTGAACCCTACACAACCGCTTGGTCCAACTATCGCAGCTTTTGCATCTGGCGCTAATACATCGAATTATTTCTGGGATCAGACAGTCATATTCCAGTCCGCCAATAGTGGAGTGGCCTCCTCACGTGGGACAAATGGGTGCTTAACATGCACTGCTACCAATACAACTCAGTTAGCCTTAGTTCAATATCTTGAACAAGATGTTGCCAGAATGATTTTGAATGACAGAAATTCGGTAAATGTTGCCGCTACATCGAATAAAGCTGGGGGGCTGCAAGCTACTATTTCACTTTGGTATACCACAGATGCAAACCTCCCAAGTGCAGGTGCTGGAAATTCCATTGTAGCAACTTTAAATGCAGACGGTAGTGTAGCTACACGAAATGGTAACTGGACGCAGGTTCCAAGGTCTGGATTAGGGAATGCAACATTTACTATTGGTGCAAGTCCTACTACTACGAACTTCAATAACTATGGTTTTAATGGCTGGGATTTACAGGGCATAGCCGCTACGAATACGGCCACTTATTTTGCAATCGTTGTTGGAACCGCAAGCCTTCCTGCAACGAATGTTGTTAAATTTGATTCTATATCGTTAGTTCCGGGTGATATTCCAACTCGTCCTGCTCCAGAAACAGGAGGCGTAGCGCAGTTTAGGTGCCAAAGATATTATGAAATGTCTTTTCCATTTGGAACTATTCCAGCAACAGGGATATTTGTAGGATTTATTGGATATAGTGCAACAACAAATGTTGGAGCTCTTGGTCAAGCTGTATTTTTTAGAAATGAAAAAGTAACTATTCCCGTTATAACATTCTTCAATCCAGTAAATGCTAATGCACAAATGTTCGATCTTACTATTTCTGCAGATTGTACAAATACTAAAGTATATGTTTCTGGTCCAGTTATGGGGATTAGTACGAGCTTATTTGTTCCAGAGTGTGATTCTGCAAGACTTGCGGATGCAGTGGCATTTCATTACACGGCTGACTCAAGGCTTGGCGTTTAATTTAAGGAGATTAAAAAATGACAGTAACTCAATACAATATGGACAAATGGCATCAAGGCGTTAACGGGTTTGGTTTGCCTTTCTGTTCAAACGTCTATTCAGTAACACTTGGAGCTGCTTCAGATACTACAGTAGCAGTTCCTTTAACCTCAGTAATGGGCAATATCACTGCAACTACGAATAATAAGTTTATGGCAATATTTTCAACTGATAATGCTGCGGATGTTTATGTTGCGCTTAATGCAACTGCTGCGGTTCCTGTCGGGAACACTTTTGCAGCGACCACTTCAGAATTAATTCCAAGAAACACTTATTGGGCAAAAGTAGTACAGGCAGGCGATGTAATTCACGTTATTTCTCCTGGAACACCTTCTGTTACTGTAGCCTTCTACGCTATTCAGGAATAAAAATGGGAATTAAAACGATATTTACAAATCCGATCGGACAAGCAGGAATCTTGCCTACGATGGTTTTCATTAATACCGAAGATACACAGGCCGAAGTTTTAGTTACAGGATACCTGAGCTCTTGGGTTGCAACGGGTTTGGTTGCTTTATCTTCTTATCAATTAGCATTGGTAAACACAACTGACAAAGGTCCGGGTTGGTACAATATCATTATTAATGGAGAGGTTTATTCATTAGAAATAAGCTCCCCTGGCACTGTGACTGCAATCTTAGGCACCCCACTTGAGATTGATGCAATCCTTATTAACCCCAACGAATACCAAATAGGGATTTCTTCTTTATACCCTGGACAAGCTTCTATAATAACAGTTGGAGTTATTACTTCAGGTACGTGGAATGGAACAACAATTGCAATTGCTAATGGAGGAACGGGAGCTACTACTGCTCCAGCGGCATTAGCGAGCCTTGGTGCATTACCTATTGCTGGCGGAACAATGACTGGCAATCTCATATTGAATGGTGACCCAACCATGGCATTACAGGCTGCCACAAAAGAATATGTTGATTTAACAGCCTCTGGCTTCACTTTCAAAGACCCCGCTTATGCTGGAACGACTGCTAATTTAACTGCAACCTATAATAACGGTGCGGCGGGTGTTGGTGCCACATTAACAAATTCAGGCGCCCAAGCCGCATTCTCAGTTGATGGCGTTTCTCCCCCATTAAACTCAAGGATATTAGTTAAGAACCAATCTACAACTGCAAATAACGGAATTTATAGCCTAACAACGGTTGGAACGGGTGCCACAAATTGGGTATTAACCAGAACGACAGATTTCGATACCGCTGCCAATATGAAAGCGGGTTCATTCATTATTGTTAATAACGGTACAGTAAATGCCAACACTGCATGGATTCAGACTCAAACTATTACGACAGTTGGAACAGATCCGGTAGTTTGGTCACAATTTGCGGCCTTAGGTGTGCAAAGTGTAGTTGGAACTCCAGGATTTATTACAAGCACAGGCGGCCAAAACCCTGTAATTGATATTGACCCAACATATATTGGTCAAACCTCAATCACCAATCTTGGCACGATTACTTTGGGGAATTGGAATGCAAGTAACATTCCTCTTTTATATGGAGGAACTAATGCTTCATTAGTCGCCTCAAACGGAGGAATTTTTTACTCTACAGCCACTGCTGGCGCAATATTATCTGGCACAGCAACTGCTCGTCAAATGTTACAAAGTGGATCGAATGCAGCGCCAGCTTGGTCAACAACAACGTGGCCTGCAACTAGTACGCAATATAATATTCTGTATTCCAGTGGAACCAATGTCATTGGGGAAATTTCTACGGGAAATAATGGGGTTTTAATTACTGGCGGCACTGGAATACCAAGCATCAGCTCAACGCTACCGTCTACCGTTCAATTAAATATTACGAGTGTTGGAGCTCTATCTGCTGGAAGCCTTGTAGCGGGATTCACCACTGTTACCGTTCCTATTGGAGGAACAGGCGCTACTTCGTTTACTACTCGAGGAATGCTCTACGGAAATGGGACGAGCGCAATTGGAGCTACTGCAGGGTTAACAGATGGTCAGGTTGTTATTGGTAGTTCAACCGGTGTTCCTGCGGCTGCAAGTATCATAGCTGGTGCAAATATTGTACTAACGGTTGGCCATAACACGCTACAAATTGATGCTTTATCTGGCTCTGATGTTGTTTCCTATACCGGCATCTCAAATGCTAACACACCATACACGGCATTGAGTACAGATTACTACATTTCTTGTGACGTCACAGCCGGGGTTATAACCGTAAAATTGCCTGATGTTCCGGCCACTGGCCGAACCTTTGTTATCAAGGATAAAGTTGGACTTGCCGCGACTAATAATATTACAATTACTAGTGTGACAGGTGCAATTACACTTGATGGAGCGACCACATTTGTAATGAATACAGCATATGAAGCTGCTAATTTGGTCTTCAACGGAACAAATTATGAAATCTGGTAGGGAAACTAATGTCATATAAACGCATATCGCCTGTCCCTGTTATTGAAGGTGGAACCCAGGTCAAGACGTGGACCACTGCATATGGACTACTCTGCGCCGGCACTGGCGTCACAACTCCGATTCAAACTTTGGCAAGCCTAGGTGCTACGGGAACAATCCTAACTTCTGCTGGAGCTGGTGCATTACCAGGATGGACGACTGCAACCTACCCCGCAACTACAACAACAAAGCAGCTTTTATATTCCAATGGGGATAATAACGTTGTTGGATTAGCAACGGCTAACAATGGAGTGCTCATTACTTCAGCTGCAGGCGTTCCTTCTATAAGTTCCACTCTTCCGGCAGCAGTTCAAGCTAATATTACTTCTACTGGGACTATAACTTCTGGAACATGGAATGGCTCCGTAATTGCTTTGGCTTATGGTGGAACTAACGCGAACTTAACTGCAAGCAACGGTGGAATATTCTATTCAACAGCGACTGCAGGGGCTATTCTTGCAGCGACTGCAACCGCTAATCAGGCTTTGTTGAGTGGCTCTAATACAGCACCCGCATGGTCTACGGCTACTTATCCCGCAACTACAACAATTAACCAGATTCTTTATTCTAGTTCTAATAATGTTATTGCTGGAATTTCAACGGGAAATAATGGAATTGTGTTAACCAGCGGAACAGGTGTTCCATCTGTTGCCACAACATTTGGCCAGGGTCTTGCTGTTGCTAGCTCTCAATTATCCGTAGGTGCTGCTAACAATATTCCGTTTAATACAGGTAAAGGAATACAGGATAGCAATGGAAATAGCCAGTTGCTTTTCACTGTAACTGCTTCTGCAGTTAATTATTGGAACATGATTAACGGCAATACGGGTAATGGTCCCATATTATCTGCAACCGGTACCGATTCTAACGTTCCGGGTCTAATTTATACCAAGGGGACAGGAACCCTAAATTTCTTTAGCAATGCTGGCGCGAATGTTCTTGCTTCGTTTGTTCCTGTAGCAAGCGCCGTAAATTACATGACTTTTGCATCTAGCGCTACTGGTAATGCAGTTGGAATTACTGCTTCAGGTACAGATTCAAACGTTAGTCTTCAGTTTGCAGGGAAAGGAACTGCTGGCGTTCCAATTCAAGGAACCACAGCAGGAGGAGACGCTGCAGCAAGGTTTGTTGGGGAATTAATATCAAGCGTAATACCGCTTGTAAGCGCCGTAAGTGTAAGTAATGGTGTTGCAAAAAATGTTACTTCAATTTCATTAACTGCTGGTGACTGGGATATATATGGAAATGTTAACTTTGCCGAGACCGCAGGATACTTAATACAATGTTTTGCATGGATATCCGCTACTAGCGCTACATTGCCTGACGCTTCTTTGTATAATGGTATTTATCAAGTATTGGGAAATAATGTAATAACCTATGGATGCAATGCTCCATATTTTAGAGCGTCTTTATCTGCTACAACAACTATTTATTTGGGTGGATATTCTAGCTTTGCAGGAACATGTGCAGCATGCGGAGGAATATATGCTCGGAGGGTTCGTTAATGTTTAAAGCAATAAACTTTATGGACCCAGAATATAATCAAGGTTTTGGTTTACGCCATAGCGTTCAAGGTGGGCAACAAGAAGAAATGTCACCTTTAGTTTTAGCACTTCTTGAAATTCTTCAAAAACAACAACAAGAAAAGAATCAAGAACAAAAGAAACAGGAGCCTCCAGAAGACTATTTACAATATCTACTTAGGAATGAAGGGGAGCAGAGGGATCAGCCTTATATTCCAGGTGAAAATCCTACGCAAATGCTTAATAGAATACGGCGTGGCGAAACCGGGGATTTAATGAGCGCATTGAGGCAGCGTGAATCAGGTGGGAATTATGGGATTACAAACAATCTTGGATATACCGGAGCCTATCAGTTTGGTGCACCCGCACTTGAAACAATTGGTTACTTAAAGCCCGGAGCTGGAAAGCTTGGTAATAAGGCATTGAAGAATGCAGCCAACTGGACTATCGGTGGCGGATTACAAGAATATCTATCAAATCCAGTAATTCAAGATGAAGCTATGCGCAGGCTCATGAATTCAAACAAAAGCACCTTAACCAAGATGGGCCTCATTAATAAGCATACGCCTGAGCAAGACGTAAACGGGATGCTTGCTGCTGCACACTTGGCAGGCCCTGGGGGCGTTAGAAAAATGATGCGAGGCGCTAATCCCCGTGATGCTTATGGCACAGGTGCTCGTGAATACTTCAACTTAGGGAGGTCAGTGTAATGCCATTAGTAAAGGGTGCCAAGGCGAAAACCAAAAAAGGATTCTCAGAAAATATTAAACGAGAAATGGATGCCGGAAAACCACAGAAACAAGCGGTAGCAATTGCTTATTCAGAGGCTGGCGAAAGGAAGTACAAACGAAAATCCAAGAGGAAATCAAAATGAAAGACGGCATGAAAGAAATGGAAGTAAAATACAAAAAGAACATGAAAGAAAAAGAAATAAAATATAAGAAAGAAATGAGGCATGAAGAAGAGAAGTACAAAAAGGATATGAAGGAAATGAAGTCTAAAATGCACAAGAAGCATGGGGCGAAGTAATTTAATTTAGGAGAAAAAAATGGCCGTTTTATCATGGACTACTGACGTAACTGGTTTTGAAGGAATAATTCCTGCATTACTTTATATCAACACAAACGATACATTCGCAACAATTACAACACCTGGATATTTAAACCCATCTGTTGAATCTGGAATGGAATTCACCAATGAAGCCATGGCGCTTGTAATGTCAACTACTGGCCCATTATGGCTCCAGACCTCTCTTATTGGTACATCGCATAGTCTTGTATCTCCTGCAAATTCAACAAATGTTGTTTTGCCAACTACTTTGAACCATATCGCTACATATACCAACACCACTGGTACCTTGAGCGAAGATGCAGCTACAGCCATTAATGCTGGTAACATTCAGGCCGGTCTAAGCGGAACAGCGGGTGCATTTATTTCATATCCTGCTGGTGCAGGGCTTGGAACTTTTCAGTTTCTTGCAGCAAATAGTGCTGGTGCATTTAATACCGTCGTTACAAATGCTTCTCAGGCTGGAAATCGTACTTATACGGTTCCTGATGGCGGATTGGCTGCTGCTCAATTCTTGCTAAATGCCGGTGTGGCCACAATGCAAGCTGGAAGCAGAATAGTACTCGATAAAACCACAGGAACTACTGTAGGTTTCGCTGTTACCATTAACAAGATGGCTGGCGTGATTACCACAGAAGCCTTAACCACAGCGGGTGGAGCATCTCAGGCTATTGCTTTGACAAACTCTGCAATTACCACCAGTAGCGTCATCGTCTGCCAAGTCCAAGGCGGTTCGAACACCACTCAGAATATTACTCTAGTGGCCGCCCCCGGCGCTGGTTCAGCAACTATTAATATTTTCAACAATACTGCTGCGACCGCCCTAAATGGTACTATCGTAATTGGTTTCGCTGTGTTTTAATAAGGGTTGATCATGACGTTGGGGGAGCGATATCCCCCCCTTTTAATTCTGGAGTACAAATGGATAAAAATGCTGTAATTGCACGTATACAAGAAATTGGGAAGGCTATAGAAAACTCATTAGCCCAACATAATGCATTGATAGGCAGGCTTAACGAAGCTCAATTCATCCTACAGGAGATGGAAAAGTTCGAGCAGGATGTGGCTGCTAAAAATGTCGCTGGTGCGGTAGAAGATGTAATTGAAGCAGGCGAAGAAGTCATTGAAAAAAAAACTTCTGGAGAAGATTCATAGGCACTAAAGGAAATTTCTGATGTGCATAGACATTAAACAGTTCCATGATGCAATTTTAGTGCCTACACTAGTTTCATTGGGCTTACATTCTAAAGAAGCTTGTGAATTGATTATTGGAACTGGATTGCAGGAAAGCGGCTTTACGCAAATTCATCAAGAAGGAAAAGGGCCCGCATTGGGATTCTTTCAATGCGAACCTGAGACATATCATAGCATATTGCGCACCGTATTCTTAGATCATGCTGCTTTGAAAAATATTATTCTTGCATCTTTGGGTTGTGAGCTTATGCCAGAACCAAACGCTTTGCAGTGGAACCTGAAGCTTGCAGTCATCATCTGTCGATTACATTATCATAGGATTCAGGCTCCTATCCCAACCGATTTGTACGGACAAGCAGACTATTATAAGAAGTACTACAACACAGATTTAGGGAAGGGAACAACCGCCGAATATATTTATAATTACCAGAGATATGCTAGCCATGTTTAAGGATATAATGTCTAAGGGAATTAAAGAAGTTTTATCTATAAACACTACTATAAAAGTGTTTCTCGGCGTATTAATTATAGCTTTTATTGTTGGATTTTGCGCCGCTCACTTCAAGAAAAACAAAATAGCTAATATATTAGAAGAATGCTCTGAAAAGATAATTCAAAAAGAAATTGGCATGACAATAGATTTTTCAGAATTAACTCAGGACAATGAAAAAGACTGTCCCCTCACATTAGAATAAGGCTTCCTGTCATTTCATTTTTTTGGCTAACTTCCTCTGGCTCATAACCTTGAATTGCCTTCTTGATACATTCTATTTTTTTCGAGCATTCCCACTCTTTCAAATCAAGCAGTCTGACTAACACAGATTCTAAGCTTTCAACTATTTCATCATTTGTCATGCTTTGTTTCCTTACTTAAAAATTTAGTATACTTGTTTTTAGCACCTAGTGAATAGGATAAGGATTTGTTGAATTTAATATACTGACTTAGGAGAAATCATGCATCGTTATATGCCTTTAGTATCGCAGCTAGTTATGGAAATCGGGGAAGCTATGCCAAAAGGTGATATGCTTACTGATGCTGATGTTACTGTTCTATTAGAGCTACATAAGCTGAGAAACGCAATACTAACGGAATCAATTTACTTTCTTGCGAAATATGGTACTAAAGGGGATGCTGCAAATATAAAATTGTTGGAAGGACTCAAAGAATGCAAACAGGAAGGCGTGGACGTGGTCAGGGAGATCGAAAAGTCGAGGGTAGAACGGGGATTGCCTTGTTGAGTAATCCTTATATTAATATTATAAGCCAATCGCTAAGAGATATAATCTCTTTTGAGATGTTTGAAGATTACTTAGATGAAGAAATTACAATACACATTATATCGATTGTAGAATCTGCTTTGAAAATTATTCAAAATGATTGGGTTGATGCCAGAGATTATTCGAATTTTAATATGCTTCTGGATTTACATAAGGAGGGAAATCCAACGCTAGAAAAGATGATACGGCGAATAAGGTGCTATCACAAAGATTCATTACAAGCATGTGAAAGGGAAGGTTGGAAAAAGTTTGATAATTTTCATGTAGAGAATGAAAATAAAGAGCCAGAATATAGAAGCTTTGATAGTTTAAGCGATGAAGAGAAGGCCAATTCAAAATGGGACTTCCCTAAGCGCTTTGTTGCAAGCCTTAAAAAGCCTACCACGGAATATTAAAATTAGACAGCAATAGGTAGGGATTTCACCTACCGGGAATTTACGCCTTTAGTGCTCGATAAAGTTTCTAGAATTATATCGATAATCTAAAGGACCCGGTACGCCGTCGCGCAATTCCAGTACGGTCTATGCGCCTCTTGATAACGGCGCCTATCTTGCTGAATTGCAGTATACCAATGCTATACTCAAGAAATCTACTTCTATATACTGGAGTATTTCGCGATGGGTCACGGTAGTTCTAAAGTCTCAGAAGTATTAATATCTCAAGAAGATGAGATGCACCCCTCTCCTCTATTGGCCAATCTCAATGCTGTCGTAAAAGCTCTATATCAGATTGAACAGCTTAAGATTGAACTTGAATGGGAACTAGCCACTCAAACAATGCTTCAGACTACTTGCTTTGACAGCATGCGTGAGCTTCAGATGAGGAGGGATGAAGAAATTGAATTCATTAAATCAGAAACAGAAGAACAAATAAGCAAATACAGAGCCAAAGCAAAATCATTTACCTAAAAAGTGCTATCGTATGATGAATAACATGGATAATAGCAAATAGACTTAATACCACTAGGCAGTTAACAAAAACCGTTAGACCGTATATTAATATTTTTAAGCGCATGTCCATATCTTTATTAGTTTTTGATAATTCAATTTTAGGCAATATAACATCATCTTTAATGATACCAATTTCTAGGGATGCAATTTTAATATCTTCATAATTGCTTTTAGCTATCAAATACTCATTATAAGCTTTTTGTAGATTGCGTATCTCTTTTTCGTATTTTTGTGATTCCGTCATTTTTTAATCCTTATGCATTAGCCTGTTCTCTAGACACTCAATTCTTCTATCAATTTGTATACGTATCTCATTCATTTGATAAACTATTGCTGATGCTATATCCTTGTTAAGGCCAGTATCAATTAATTCGTTGTACATTGTTAAAGTATCTTTGTATTCCATTTTTCACTCCGTTTATTTAAAAAAATTACTCATAAATGCTAAAGTCATAGCGCCTCCTATGATTTTCATCCACATTAAATCTTTTCTTAATCCTTGTAACGAAAGATCTAACTTTGCATTTAATTCGTTATATCTGCTTCCCATTTCATCAGCTAAATCCCCCATTTGATGCGCTTGAATTTTAGCTTGTGCTTCTGGAGCTCCAGAAGCAATAAGATCTTCATATAATGTTAGCGTGTCTTTATGTGCCATTTTCTTTCTCCTTCAGATTTCACATATTTTTCTGGTAATTTCATCAATTTGATTTTCACGATATATAATTTCATCTTCAACTTGTTTTTTAAGTGCATCATTTTGATCGAGAAGTTCTTTGTGGTTTATGCCAAATATTCCTTCCATAAAATCAATATCTTTTTTACTTAGTCCACCAAAATGTCTAGAGAATTCGTGTACAGATTTAAGTAGTTTTTTGCTAGAAGCTAAACTAGCTTTAAGAAGCTTTCTCAAAGATTTTAATTCCCGCTTTTCACTAACAGGCACCTCTTTGTCTACTAGCTCTTCACGTAAGGTTAGAGTGTCTTTATATGCCACTTTCGTTTCCCTTTAAATTATTCATACGAACCAGTAAATCAACTATGACATTATATTTTGTCTCTATCTGAGTAAATTTATTCATTAAATCATTCTGTAGCACTTCCAAAGTATCTATGATGCTATCAATTTGTATTTGCAATGGTTTAATATTACCATGTAATATTTCCATTTTATGCATAAAGCATCTAGTCTGTTCTTCTAAATGTCCAATCCTACTATTTAATTTTTCCATTTCGGCTTGTTGTAGTCTTATATTTTGCATTTCTTGGCCTGTAATTCCATACATCATGCTTTTCCCTCAAACATATCTAAATTCTTTGCATAAATCTCTTTCCTTTGAGCTTGGTAATTCTTAAGCTCATTAGAAACCGCGTCACATACCCACATTCTAACAAGAGTTGAATAGCACTTAATGTTTTTGTTCTTTGCTATGCACTTCAGATTCTGTAAGAGAGTTGGATGACACTTTACATTCATCCGACAGCTTAAATTATCTTCGCTTGGTTGAGTATTCATTGGCTCTCCTCTTCGTCGAGGTCTATCTCCAATACCTCCAGAGAATACTGAAGCATGAGCCCACAATTTTCACATGTTATTAGGGCTGATGGCACACATTTTTTATATTCGTTACCAATAGGAGTTTCGCTTTTCGAAAGATTATAAATTGGAGCCGTATTAACAGAAAACTCACTTTCATCACACATAGGACATTGTTGCATGTGAACGTTGCGATTAAAGAGAGCTTTAGTTATTTTTGAAAGCTTTTTCCTAGACTGTTCTGTGCTTTTGCTTGTCATATATTGACCTCCAACTAACTAAATAGTTATTGACTGTACAATGGGACGAGGTGAAATAATATCAGAGTCAAATTAAGTTTTCAACTTAGTTATCTTAGGGCTGATAATGAAGATTAACGCGCTTAATGATAAATACCTATATATAGTATATCGTAGTATCTCAGTTGTGAACTTGATAATTAGCCCACAATGAGCTAAATTTTATATAGAGCTGTCTTAATTTGAAAGGGAGTTCAACATGAAATATGTATTAAAAGGTTTAGTACTCGTAGGCGCAATGATCGGCGCAAGTCCTGCAAAAGCTTTTCACTGTGTTCACTTCCACTGCTTGCCAACTTACGTTGGAGCTGAATATCAATGGATTACCACAGGACATCGTAAATCCGATGTTACTGGAACCACATTTGGTAAGTCATTCTGCGGAACCCATCTTTATGTTGGCCAGAGATGGAAGAATGTTTCCGTTGAAACCGGCTATGAATTTACTAGAAAGAAAGTAAGGCATACTCAGTTTACAATTCATCATCCTGAATTGAGTCATGTTACTGCGGCTGTTAAGGCTAGAAATAGACTTGCGGGCATCTACATGGACGTGAACGGCTATATTCCCGTTCCTGCTTTAGATGGATTTGAACTGATTGGTTCAATTGGTTTTGCCAGAATCAAACACCAGCTATTGGCTGACATCACTCTCAATGTTGCAGACCGTCCTGTGTTTAAAGAAGACCTGTCCAGACTTACAAAATATCGAGGTGTATTCCGTTTAGGTGCCGGTGCTCAATATGCGCTTAATGATTATGTGAACGTTCGCGGAATGGTACGCTGGAAGGCCATTAATCTTGGCTCGAAGATTCGCTCTGAAGTTTTGGGCGTTCAAGAAACAGTGAGACATAGAGATGTGTTGTGCTTATCTGCTGGAATGTTTTTCAAGTTCTAGATATTTCTATCTCGCAGCATTGTCCGAATTGTCCAAGGGCTTCTTGAAGTCCCTCGGACAATTCTTTTTCTATTTGTATGCTAAAGGCTTCATCGCATGTGGATTGTTCCTTAGAAAGCTGTATTAGCAACAGTCTTTTAATATTATGTATTGCATCCGGGCACGCTAATCCAGACTCATTAAAATCGTCCAGAAGTTTCTGGGTTCCCTTGAGCCAATATAGTAGCCTTTCAAAATCAGTCATTTTTACCCCAATAAATACGATGTGCTTGTTCCCAGCATTACTGGTGTATGTATGTTATAGATATATTCTTGTATTTCACTCAGTGATGGTTCAGGATTGCAGAGCTCCTTTAATATTAACTTACGTAGGTGCATAATTTTTTCTTCTGGAATAAAAATCTCAATGTCATTACATCTTACCCAAATCAAAAATAATTTTTCTCTGATTTCCGTCATGCTCTTATTAATTCCTGCTTCATCCTATTTAGCATTATAAATTCCATTACTTTAGTGGAATTAGGTTCTGGCTTAGAAAGTTCATCATCGATTTTCTTTTTTAAATCTCGAAGATAATTGTCGTGTTCTACATCTCCAGTTTCTTTTATTTGTTCAATATCATTTCTAAATTGTACAAGGGGGCCAACTCTTTTCATTTTCTTCCTCTTCAATTAAAATTGGCGATTCTTCAGGATTATCTAGCGCATGTTGCCATGCATCGTTATTCATTTTCCATAAAGTAATCATGTCCTCAAGTGTTTTCTTATCATCAAATATAATATTTTTACCTAAACTGTCTTTGTTGGTCATTCCCATGCTACCTTTCCACCATGTTTCATTGCATGGGCTATTCCATCATTAATCCACTTCCTTACTAACATCGAAGCGCTAATATCTGATTTTTTTGCAACAGCACGTATTTCCCGGATAAGACTAGGATGGCACTTAACACTAAGCTTCTTAGTTAACTTCTCATCTTCATTCTTTTTATACAATACCGTTCCCCTTCAAAAGGTAATCACAATTTGGAATGTTAACAAATCTGACCAACAATGGCAACATTCTGGCAAAACTATAGGTAAATGCACGATTTTGCCATAATCCATTTTAAGGAACCAAAAGTGGACTATCTGGTTTGCATAATCCATTTTTAGAGTCATAGGAATGGAACCTCAATTAAAAATTCATAGGTTTCGTTCCTCTGTATATATAAACAGATGGTAAACTCCGTGGGATATTACCCACTGAATAGGTGCACAGGCTGTGGGCCAATTGCGAAACAAGTTGTGTCGTAATTGGAAACAGGTGTAACGGCAGAAAAAATGGAGTTGTGACGTCATGAAGTCTACGTGGCTTTTAGGTTGTGACGCGTGACGGATAAATCCGGGATGTCTTCGTTAATTGATAATAGTGTTGACAGGAATTGAAAAAGTGGGTACAATGTCAGACACATTAATATTAGTTAGGAGAGAATCATGAGAGAACCAGGCATTTACACAGACCTTGATATCAATGAATATCACGCGTCTGAAGGCATTAGCAATAGCGGAATTAACTTACTGTTAGACTGTCCAGCGCGATATCACCACAAGTACATATTGAAGCACGAGACTGATGAAAATTCTGATTCCATGTTGCTTGGTAGAGGGGTGCATATGCTTGTGCTTGAGCCAGAATTGTTTGCAAAGACTTTCTATGTCATGAGAAACCCTTGTGATTTAAGAACCAAGGCCGGTAAGGAAAAGTATGCTGAGGCTGAATCAGATGCTCATGGAAGGACTATCTTGCGCAAGGGTACCTGGGAGAGCATATACGATATGGCTAATGCCATTAAGACGAGTTCCATGTGGAACAAGATTATACCCGGGAATGCTGAGCATTCTGTATTCTGGGATGGGGGCGTTTATAACACAAGGCTGCGCGCTAGACCTGACTTCTACAACGAGACAATGATTGTTGATATCAAAACAACTGACTCAATCAAGGGGTTCTCAAAGTCTATACATAGCTTTGGTTATCACAGGCAAGCTGCCATGCAAATCGATGGCTTAAAGCATCACGATGGAAAAAGCCGGTTTTTCGGGTTTATGGTAGTTGAGAATAAGGCTCCCTATTTAACCGCCTGCTTCGTCTTAAATGAGGCCAGCATTAGGCAGGGAAGGCGCGAGTACTTGGATGCAGCTGCAACCTTCTCAGAGTGTATGAGCTCAGGAATTTGGCCTGGTTATGATGATGTGTTCCAGGAAATCTCAATTCCCGAATATGCAATCCAGAAAGAAGAGATGATTTAGGGCTTGACATTAATTCAAAAAGTGGGTACAATTTGATGTATGTGCAGTCAGGAGAAAGAAATGAAAAAGCCAACAGTAACCGAAAAGAAGGTAGCCAAGATGTTCTTATGGATGCGTGCATGTGGGTTCAAACTTGAAGGTCTGCGTGATGAAGATTTACGGAAAGGAATCATTAGATTCCCATTGAAAGAGGTAGGTGAAGAATGAATGAATTAACGGTGTTTAAACAACTAGATAAGCAAATAGAAGAACAAATAAATAATATTTGTGAAAGACAGGTAAAGCTATATCAGAGTGCATCAGAACTAGACAAACTTTATAAAGATTTAGGGATTCCGTCCGCATTTAAACAATTGATGTCAGCATAGGAGAGCAGTATGAGCAATGAATTGATGGTGTCAGATAGAAACCAAGGTTTTATGGCAGTTTCTACAATCGAAGAGGCGATAAAGGTTAGCGAATTAATATCCAATAGTAACTTTTGCCCTACAAGCATGAAAGGAAAACCTGGCGATATCCTTGTCTGTCTTCAGTTTGGACAAGAGCTTGGCTTGAAGCCTATGGCAGCTATACAAAACATAGCGGTCATTAATGGCAGGCCAAGCATTTGGGGTGACGCTATGATCGCTGTCTGTCGCCAATCTCCTTCATTTGAATACATAAAAGAAGAGCTCGATATGGCCACTATGACGGCTACTTGTATTGTTAAACGTAAGAATGAGCCAGAGTTCATTTCTTCTTTTAGCCAAGCAGATGCAAAGACCGCTAATCTTTGGGGAAAGGCTGGCCCATGGACTCAATATCCAAAACGGATGCTCCAAATGCGTGCTCGAGGCTTTTGCCTTAGAGATTGCTTCCCAGACCTATTACGCGGTATCATAATAAAAGAAGAGGCCGAGGATTATCCAACTGAAAAAAAGGATTATAGTCGTGCTGTCGGTGTAACGGTTGATCAAAGTGCAGATTTTGTTGAGTTGATTAATGACGATCAGATATCTGAATTACATTCATTAGCTGAAGCACTGGGTGCAAATTTAGAGCTAACATGTCAACATTTAAAGATTAAGACCGTAGATGACATGTCAACTCAACAATGGGCTGAAGTTATGCGTCAATTTGAGAAGAAATTGGCAAAGAAGCAGAAAACTGAAAGTTTAGCAATCAATCTGCATGTTCAGGAAACCATGAGCGATGCAGCGAAAGAATTCTTTGGAGAAGGTAGTGAATGATTTAGAAATACAATTTCATTTAAAAGATCTTACTCATAAGATAGATTATCTTTTGGAAATTAATGCTTTTATGATGGACCTTTCTCATGATCTTATAGACCTTATGGCTGATGATACCCCATCACTTCTTCAGCATGCAATTGCATTGCAGAAAATAGTTAGTAAATATCATGCGAGTCCACACAATGAGTAATTTCATATTAAATGAACAAGATTATGTTTTGAATATTAATGTTTTAATAGAGCCGGATGGTCAAACTACGGTTAACTATTCGTTTTCTCCACATTTTTTTTCTTTTCTAAGAAGTCAAAAATCTCAAAGAGAAGCTTTTGTAAATGATTTATTTCTTAAGCTTAATGATTATATTGATGAAGTGCCCGATAGGGATTTAGTGCCGATCGGCCCTTAAATAAGATATACTGGGCAATGGACATTTTAAAAGACCCAAATTCTGACGATGCTTTGCAGGCGTTCGAAGATATTGTTGACGAACTGGATGATAAGTTGTCTGACTTGACTCAAAAGGTTGATTTATTATTTCGTCTGGATAAAACAATATGCGAGTACTTAATCCTAAAAGATTCTTCCTTCGAAATTCACCTTGAAAAGTTTAACGCTGAGGTCAGCAAAGAGCTGAAATGAAAAATCCCCCAAAGTGAGGGTACTCTAGGGGATTCGTTCATGCTTGGCTTAAGGTTACCCTGTCAACACTTCTACCAATAGCAATCCAAATGACAGACAGTCAACTCATAAAAATATTTAAAAAATGAGTTTACGTCATGCATACAGAAATTGTATAAAGTACCATTAACATTAAAGGAGACCTATTATGCCAAAAGTGATTGATATTAATTCAAGAAGAGAAAGAGATCCTGCTGATGTTATATGTAGATTTATTAATGATCCAAGCCTTTCATGTGACACAAGACTCGTTGCAATATATATTTATCTTACTTATACAAACTGCAATCCAAAACCTATAGAAATTCAGAAATATCTTCGTTTCGGCGATGGGGTATGGCGAAGGGTGTCAAAAGAATTGCAGAAGGCTGGATATCTAAAATTACACAAGGGAGGTAAAGGTCAGTTTGGTTCTAGGCTAGAGTTTGATGCTAACGGTAGATTTAAATATTTATATAATTAACTTTTTAAAATAAGTTTACATACTAAGAATTTAAAATGTATAAAAAAAAGGTCAGATATAAACCTGACCTTTTGTTAGTGTCAAACATTAGAGATAAGCTTCCATAGAATCGTAAACTATAAGCTTCTCTCCAGAAAACACTGGAATCCATTCATATTAGATTCTAAAGCTGTCTCTAGTGATTTGTCAATATAAACTTTGCAAATTACGGGAGTTACGTACAGATGTCTAATGAAAATATTGTTGTTTCAGAAGTACAAGAACAAAATGAAAATAATCCACCAATAAAACCAAGAAAACTCACTGACTCATATTCTATTGTCCCAAATGCTTTTATTCAAAATGACAAGATTTCTGGCTTATCGAGAATTGTAGGCATTTATTTGAGTAGCCTTCCTCAAGGATGGATCCCAAGGCCAACTCAATTACAAAAGCATTTTAATTTTGGAGACTCAGTGTGGAGAAAGGTATCTAAAGAACTTAGAGAATTTGGATATTTGAGATTGCAAAAGGGCGGAAACACTAGTGGAGGATCATGTTTGGAATTCGACATTACTGGATTTTCAGGAACAGTTGAAATTCAACGGTCACCTATAAAAAAGGATGTAGGTCGGGAACCGTTGAATCCTGAACAGTTGAATTTCAACGGACATATAAATTACACATCTTCTACAAATAAAACAGTTGTTATAAAAACAACAACAGAGTCTTGTACAAGACCTAGAAACGAATTAGTGACACACAGCGAAGTTGTTGTTTGTTTTTTTGAAAAATTGAAAGAATTGGGGGTGAGTGAATCTGATGCAAGGCGTTATGTGAAAACATATCCAGCTCAAAAGATTCAAGAAAAGTTGCAATTATTAAAAAATGCCAAAGCTAACAATCCTGCTGCCTGGATCAAGGCGGCCCTGGCAAATGACTACCCCCCACCTGCAAAACCTCTACAATCGAAAGAATTGGGCCAAAATGAGCCTGTTTGCCATGAAGAGCAAATGAAGAAAATTGAAGCAAGCGATCTTGCAGGATGGACAGAAAGGCAAGAACGTTACAAAGCTCTTATTAATAAAGATTCTGGAGTTGATAAATTCTACAATGAAAAATTTGCGAAAATACGAAAATAGGAGGGCGTGGTTGCACGATTTATCGACACCCCATAGTCATACGTGCATCTGAACTTTTAAAGGCTCTACGGGCTAAAATTTGAGGGTGTTGAAAGTTCTTAGATTTTAGCCTGACGAAGCTATACCATTGTCAATAGGTCCTTGAATTTGTTGACAAGTTTGAATGCTCACATTTACTATTGGATTTAGACGACACAGTTTTAAACGGAGGTTTTATGGCTATATGCGCTGCTTGCAAAGGACGGAAGAAAATCGAGGGCCTCGGCTTTATGGGCGAGACCGATTGTAAACGTTGTAAGGGCACTGGCATAGAGCCATTAGGTGATCCACCAAAGTCTGCCACAATACCTACGTTGGAAGGAGGCACAATTGTAATTCCGGTTGTAGGAAAAATTTCCCCTGCAAAAGTTGAGACTGTTCCGCTCGTGCATGTTACAGAAACTCATGAGGCCGTCTTAGCTAAGTTGGAAGAGGATGCTGAGCCTGAAGAGACAAAGCCTGAAGGGTTTTTCAAACGGGTCTCTAATAAAAAATCAAAAAGCCAAACTTCTAACTAATTCTTGGAGGTTTTATGGATAATGAAAAACCCAAGAAAAGAAAATATACGCCGGCAAAGAAAAATGAAATAAATACTAAGATTGTTACCAAGGTGGTTGGACGACCGCCTTTCCCATGGACTGACGAATTAGAAATCGAGATAGCTAATTATATTGCAACACACGCTGTTGGGCTCAAGGAAGCTGCATTAAATAATAAACACTGGCCAGAGGTGAATTGCATATTTGAACGGATACATAAATCACCTAAATTTGGCGATATGTACTTAGCTGCCAAACAACAACAAGTGTTCGTGATGAATGAAGAAACGCTGAACATCATGGTTGAAACAAAAAATAATCCTGAACTTGTTCCATGGGCACGAGAGGCTATCAAACAATACAACTGGCAAGCGGCTCGATTGAAGCCAAGAACCTTTGGTGATAAAACCTATACCGAAGTCAATGTGCTTAAACATGAAGATACTCTCGACGTCCTAAAATGACCGAAGAAGAAATCGCCATACGACAAAAGCTCAAAGATAACTTTATTCATTACGCTACACGCTGCCTTAGCATTCGAACCAAAGCCGGCGACATAAAACCTTTTGAACTCAACGTTGCGCAGAAATATATTCATAGCCAATTGGAAATGCAAAAAGCTAATACCGGAAAAGTTCGAGCTTTAATTCTGAAAGGTCGTCAGATGGGATGCTCAACCTATGTCGGCGGACGCTTCTATCACAAGACGACATATACTCGTGGTACACAATGCTTCATTCTCACTCATGCTTTAGACGCCACAAATAATCTTTACAAAATGGCGCAACGTTTTTATGACAACACGCCAAAGCTTGTTCAGCCTGAGGTCTCAACAAATAACTCCAAGGAATTAATTTTTGGGCGCTTAGATTCTGGATACAAAATAGGAACTGCAGAAAATAAATCTGTTGGACGCTCATCAACCATTCAATTGTTCCATGGTTCAGAAGTTGGATTTTGGGCTAATGCTTCAGAGCATGCTAAGGGAATTCTACAGGCCGTTCCTGATTCCCCTGGCACTGAAATTATTCTTGAGTCTACAGCGAATGGCGTTGGAAATTATTTCCACCAAATGTGGCAAAAAGCCGAAGCCGGATTATCTGACTTCATAGCAATCTTTGTTCCTTGGTTTTGGCAGCCAGAATATGTTCGAGAAGTCTGTCCTGGATTTACACCGAACGAATATGAGATTTCACTCAAAGATAATTATGGGCTCACCAACGAACAACTTAATTGGCGTAGGTTCAAAGTTGTAGACTTGTCTGTCAATGGGCAAGATGGTGAGAAATCCTTTTGCCAAGAATATCCCTGTAATGCGAATGAGGCCTTCCAGTTAACCGGCGAGAACACTTTTATCGATTCATCAATCGTTATGAGAGCGAGAAAGGATGAAGAGGCAGAAAGATATGGACCATTGCTTTTAGGTGTTGACCCCGCTCGATTCGGAGATGATAGAACATCTATGATTTTCAGGCAAGGTCGAGTAGCTTTTGGCTTACAGAGTTTTGTGAAAAAAGACACGATGGAGGTAACCGGTATCGTTGTTCAGGCAATCATAGAGCATAATCCTGCCAAGGTTTTCGTTGACGTTGGTGGTTTAGGGGCAGGTGTTGTTGACCGGTTGAACGAACTTGGCTATCGAGATATTGTGGTTCCCGTAAATGCCGGGTCCAAGCCGCTGGATGGAAAAAAATATCTAAACAAACGTGCCGAAGTTTGGGCTATTTGTAGAGATTGGTTAAATGAATTACCCTGTAAAATACCAGATGTGGATTCTTTACACGCAGACCTATGCGGCGTAAAGTATAGTTTTGACTCAAACTCACGCCTCGTTATGGAGCGCAAGGAAGAAATGAAGAAAAGGGGAATTCGCTCATCAGACGAAGCAGATGCTCTTTGCTTAACATTTGCCCTTCCAGTGACTGCCTTAGCCGTCAAAAAAACCGACAACACTTTTGTGAAATCAATCTCGGATGAGATGAATGCCAGATTAGGATATATGGGATATTAAAAATGTATAAAGTTTCTCAGGTTCACATGGATAGATTGGAAGCCATCAAGAAAAATGTTGAAGATGCTCATGGCTACTTCGAGGACAATGCAAAGCGGTATCACAAGTTTGTTCGCTTCGTGTTTAAGACAGCGCTTGATGACCCAACAATTCAAAACCTCAGAACTCTTCAAAAGCCTCCAATTGAATTTAATATCCTAGAAGCAATCATATCAAGACTCCGCGGCGAGTTCGCCAAGCAAGAGCCATCTATTAGCGTACGAGCCGCTGATGGAATTCGAGTGGATACGCTGACCCCTGAGTTTCTGAATACATTGGAAGTGCTTGAAGCACATCTGAGGGAGATATTCTTTGATGCGACGAACGATTCATTGGAGTACAACATTTATTCTGATTTGCTTGCTGGGGGCTATTCAGTCGTTGAAATATTTACCGATTACATAAATGAAATGTCATTCGAGCAAAAAATTAAAGTTGAGCGCGTCTTTGACCCGACTTTAACTGGGTTTGACCCGTTGGCTCGTGAATCGCATAAAGGGGATGGCCGATATTGCTTTAAAATCGTACCATGGACCATTCAGGAATTCAAAGAAGAGTTTCCTGATTTTAATACCACCGGATTCAACTTCACCAGAAACCTAACGAGCAACTTTAACTGGTCCTATAAAAATGCAGAGCAGGACATTGTTCTTGTCTGCGATTACTATGAGAAGAAGGACAAGAAGGTGACCATCGTTAAGCTATCCAATGGTCACAACATCACTTTACATGATTACAAAATTCTTCAACAGATGTGGAATGATGCAGGATTCATTGAGCAGTGTCCCATCATTATTGACCAAAGACGAACGGTTATTCAAACCATTTGTCGTTACAGATTCTGCGAGCAAGGCGTTCTAGATTATGTAGAAACTGATTTCAAATTCTTGCCATTGATATTCGTGGACGGAAACTCCATCAACATGCAAGATGGTGAAAACGGTGCAACTTATCAAATGACTCGACCCTTCGTATATCATGCGATGGGCATGCAAAAGCTTAAGAACTTTGCTGGTCAAACTATTGGTGCTGAAATCCAAAATATGGTCATGCATAAGTTCAAGGTGGCACTTGAATCAATTCCTGAAGAATATAAAGATGCTTACAAGAATGTTCAGGTAATGTCTGTTTTGGCATACAACGCATTCTTTGAAAAGAACCCCGAAGTCCCACTTCCGCCCCCACAAGAAATTCAAAGGACAGAAACCCCTCAATTGGTGCAGGCAATATTCAATGGTTCTGACCAAACAACGCAGATGATTCTTGGAAGCTATGATACGGCGTTGGCGGTCAATTCAGATGCATTGAGTGGAAAGGCGATTCAGCAGGGGGCGCTTCAATCGAATGGTGCGGCATTACCATATCTCATGGGATACATCAAGGGCCTGAACCGAATAGCCCAGATTATTTTAGATTTGATACCGAAGTATTACCGTACTCCCAGAAGCCTTCCAATCATGCGATCTAACGGAAAGCGCTCTTATCAAATCATTAATGATTCTACGCAGCGTGATGCAATCATGATGAACTATGACCCGAATGATTTATGCGTGAAGGTCGAGGCAGGCGTTAACTCAAACATACAAAAACAAATGGCGCTTGAAGAGATTACTAATATGATGCAGGCAAGCCCAATGTTCGCAGCATTTATTAATGAGAAGGGGCTTGAAACCTTACTGGACAACATGGATATACGTGGTATTGACCATCTTAAAGCTCAAGCTGCTGAATTTATGAAAGAGCAAGAGGAAATGAAGAATCAGCCTCCTCCACCATCAGAAGCGGAACAATTTGCTAAGATGGAAATGGAAAAGACCCAGATGATAACTGCTCAAAAACAAGAACAGGCAGAAGGCGAGCAGGCTATTGCTGCCGCAAAAGTAGCAGTTGAGAAAGAGAAAGTCCAATTACAATTCGTAAAACTTATGGCCGATATCGAGAATGAAAAGACCAAGCAAGCCATTGAGCAAGAACGAATTGATGCCGAGAAAACCCGCGAAGCAGTTGATATAGCTATGAGCATTGCTCGAAGCCATCAACCGGGCCAAGATATGGAAATAGACATCGTTGAGTAGCATAGGTGAAAGAATGTTTGAAATTGAGTCCGATGAATACTTTCACGAAGATGATTTATATATCTGGAGTCGTCTAGACCCAGAGTCATTCTCTCTTTGCTATAGAGATTTAATGGAAGAAGATGATGAATATGAGGATTAAATGGCAAAGGTAACTGAAAAAGAAAGAAGACTTATACGAAATTTGATGAAAAAATCTAAGGAGAAGCTTAATGAGCAAATTGACAACAAAGGAAAGGAAAAAACTGCCAGCTAGCGAATTTGCATTGCCCGGTTCTAGAAAGTACCCAGTTCAAGATGCAGCTCATGCAAAAAATGCTAAAGCCCGCGCATCTGAAATGGAGCATAAAGGTAAGATTTCTGCTGCAACCAAATCAAAGATTGATTCAAAAGCCAACAAGGTTTTAGAGAACAGCAAGAAAAAAATGCGCTCTAAACGACCCAAATAATATGCATCCATTAATAAAAATATCTTTTATTATGGTATTGCTCATTTTGTTGGTCGAATGGATTGTTTTAATGTTCTTTGTTAATCTAGACTAAGCTATAAAGGAAGGAGATTTTTACTGCCTCAGGGTTTTATACGAAAGGAGTCGTTGCTATGCCACAGAAACGATCTAAAGACTTAACAGTAAGAATTGCACAGGCGGCTGTTAGAAATTATATTGCGACACATGCCTCTCCTGTTTGGCCGCTACCAGCTCCTCCAGCGTTAATTCCTACGCCTCCTCCGGCACCTCCGCCTGTTATAGTTCCGGTTGCTGTTGTTCAAACTCCGCCAGTTCAGCCTCCTGTACTTATACCTGAACCACAACCGATACAAAATGTTCCGGCATCTTTAGAGATACTTCCAGTTGCTCAATCAGAAATTCCGACGCCTGCTCCTTCCCCCGTGGGACGATGGTACCCTCCAACCTTAAGAGATGAGCGTGAAATCCATCTCACATTAGCTGTAGAGGACGGAGTTAGTCAGGCAGATATGTTGGAAATGCTTAATACCATATATGGACCACAAGATGAAAAAGAGGAAGTAGAGTCTCAATATGGACTTGAAAGCCCAAGCAGTCTAACTACAGTGTATGACAATATGGCAACTCCTCGTATTGGTTCTCTAGGTACCGATATTTCTAGGCCAGAGACTCCTGGGCCTGACCCGGCATTTGATTTTTGCGTTGTCGAAAATCGGGAATCTAAAACCCCTTGATTTTTTTATTGTATGTACTTACACTAAATCATAAGGACGGGCCTTCTAATCCCGGTGAACACCCAGCCAGTGGGGTATAAATGGTCGCAAGAACTCAGCGTTAAGAGGTGAACACCGTCACGGGGCAAACGTGGGAAGAAAAAAGTATGGAAGAAGGACTTATTGCTGAAAGTTTAGAGGCCCCAGCAGAGAGTGCATCTGAAAAGATGCTACCGGAATCTCGGGTCAATGAACTCATTCGGAAAGCGAAATTTGCAACAGAGCAGAAAGTAAGGCAGGAAATGGAAGCAGCGATACAAGCTCAAACAATGGGTGGAATGGCACCAGGTGATGATTCACAGCCTCAATCCCCGCCGCCAGGCATGTCTCCTCAAAGTCAGATGATGAACACTGATGAGGTGAAGAGTCAGATCATGGCGCAAATTCGCCAAGAGCAAGAGCAACAATATCAAGCCCAAATGGAAGCCGAGCATAAAGCTGCTATGGAGCAGGTAGCCCAGAACTATTTTCTAAAAGTAGGAAAGGGGGCGGAATTATTCGATGACTTCAATGAGGTTATGAAGGATTTCCAACCTGCGAATTTTGCTAATACTGTATTTCTTGCTTCTGAAGTAGATAATACCCCTGAGGTGATGTACGAGCTTCGAAAGAATCCGCACAAACTTGCTCAGATAGACATGATGGCAAGAACCGATCCAAATATGGCTCGGGAAATGATGCAATCATTGTCTAAATCTATTGCAGAAAACAAACAAGCAATGCAGTCTAATCCGGAAGTAAAAGAACCCTTATCCAGGCTTAAATCTTCAACAGTCGGCGCAGATACTGGCGTTAAGACTCTTCGGGATTTAAAGAATTCACCACTCTTACGAGGGTAGTTTAAGCCAGCAGGGCACGCCTTTATTGCGTATAGGAATTTTTTTCTAACGTGTGAGGTTTATATCCATGCCTGCAAATAACAATATTTTGCAACAAGTCCAAACCTATCAAATGTCAGGTTTGGCATAT
>WLWG01000657.1_pt1 | contig 34529 bp, 43 predicted proteins | sample 6712871 | NCBI WGS metagenome assembly WLWG01 (sample SAMN12718693, study PRJNA515312) | sponge metagenome | isolation source: marine sponge | host: Mycale hentscheli | place: New Zealand: South Island, Marlborough, Capsize Point | collected 2003-05-01
GCAAGTTAAAGCTGCTGCTATATTGAACAATGCGTTCACTGGTGGAGCTTCTGCTGGAGGAGATGGAGTTGCACTTTGTTCAACTGCACACCCTCTTACAAACGGTGGGACACTATCAAACACACCATCTACTGCTTCTGATCTAAACGAAACTTCTTTGGAAGATGCGTTGATCAGTATTGCTGGGTATGTTGATGAGCGAGGACTAAAAGTAGCTCTTCGAGGTATGAAGTTAATTCTACCACGTCAGCTTCAGTTCATCGCAGAACGTATCATGGTATCTAATCTTCGGGTTGGTACTGCTGATAACGACACTAACGCAATCAAATCAATGGGAATGGTTCCTGACGGTTATACCGTTAACGACTTCCTAAGTGATCCAGATGCTTGGTGGGTTAAAACAGATGCACCTAGAGGGTTCATCCATTTCGAGCGTACTCCAATGTCTACAAACATGGAGGCCGACTTCGATACAGGCAACATGAGATACAAGGCTCGGGAGCGTTACAGCTTCGGATTCTCTGATCCACGTTGTGTGTTCGGTTCGCCAGGAGCGTAATCGGAACTATGAAAAGAATAGAGAGGGCGGCTTAATCAGTCGCCCTCTTTTTATTTATGAAAGGAGACTGACTATGAAAATTGTAAATTGGGTCGCAAAAAGACTTACTGAACCATCTAGCTATGCTGCGATTGGTGTAGGGGTTATAGGTGTTGGGATGATCACAGGCATGGGTGAATTAATGTTCATCGGTGTTGCTAGTGCCATCTTAGGACTTATTCTTGCAGAAGAAGCTAAAAACTGCGACTGCGACAAATAAATGAGGGAAGGGTCAAGTATTAACGCTTGACCCTTTCTTTTTCTTTTTAATTGATGTAATCTGTAGTCACCTTGACAGTCGCATGGTGCGACTGACATTTGCCTAGACAAGGAGATTGACATGGCTAATACAACATTTACAGGACCAGTCCGTTCCGAAAACGGATTTAAAGTAGTATCTAAAAACGCTACAACAGGTGCAATCACTGATACCGCAGTTATTGCTTCAACAGGTATTGTTACCAATAAATATGTAAAACACGTTGGTTTTGCAACAGGTGTTACAGTTAACACTACGGCAGGGGATAGCCCGACAATTGGTGAGTTTACTCAGCCAGCAAATACAATAATCACTGACATTAAAATATTTTGTGACACTTCTCCAGTTATTGGAACAGGTGATATTGGATATGAAGTTGGTACTTCTTCTTCTGGTGCACAAATTGTTGCGGCTCAGACAGATGAGATTCTTGATGGCGGTACAACTGTAGTAGAACATAACGTAACTGTAACTAGTTTGGTTCTTCAAACACAAGATGGTACAACTGCACCAGCTTCTGTTCAATACACCGACACCGCAAGAACTATTTACTGCAACATCACTAATACAGTTGATGCGACAACAGCAGGATCGTTCACGTTCATTATTGAGTACGTTCAAATTGCGTAACCATTAATTAAGGTAGGGGGTAACCCCTACCACTTTTATAAAGGAGAATAATATGGCAGGTTCAGACGTACAATCCACGTTTATTGAATCAGCGGCGGCGGATCCAAATGGAATTTCAGCAAGTGCAGCGGTTGGAAACAACGCTAATTTGGTTATAGGCGGAGCTTTAGCCAGTGGTGGTGCCGTTACTTTCGATAGCCCAAGGAATGTGACGATTACTTCTGCGGGTAACGATAGTGGAATATCCTTTACCGTTACTGGAACGGATGTAGACGGCGCGGCTCAAACAGAAAGTATTACAGGAGCGAATGCGGATACAGCAACAGGATCAAGCACTTTTGCAACAGTTACTCAAATTGCGGCAGTAGGTAATCCTGCGGGTAATGTTGAGGCTGGTTCAGGAACAGCGGTCAAAGCTATTATCTTTGATGGAAGATGCCGATTAAAAGGTATTTATTTGGTAAGCACTTCAACAGGTGGAACAATTTCTTTTAGAAATACTTCCATAACAGGAACGGCTCTTTTACAGTATCAAACTCCTGCGGGTGTAGGCTCAGAGTATCCAGATGTTCCAGATAATGGGATGTTGTTTACAGATGGAGCGTATATAACATATAGTTCTGTTCATTCAACTTCTGCAACGATCTTCTACGCATAGAGGTTCCTATGGCTGATAACATGCCTAAAAGAAATAAAAAGAATTTCCGACCAACCAAGAGTGGTGCGGGAATGACTGAGAAAGGTGTGAAAGCATACAGGAGAAAAAACCCTGGTTCTAAATTAAAGACTGCGGTTACAGGCAAAGTTAAAAAGGGCAGTAAGGATGCGAAGAGACGTAAGTCATATTGCGCTCGATCTGCGGGTCAAATGAAAAAGTTTCCGAAGGCGGCTAAAGATCCTAACAGTCGGCTTCGGCAAGCTCGAAAAAGATGGAGATGCTGATGGGTGCTCAAATAAAATTACTTTTTATTGCGGCTGGTATCACAACTGTCTTAGGTGTTTCAGGAGCGTGGTCTACTTGGGTGACGCGCACATTAATAAATGTAGATAAGAACACAGAAGTAATGAATGTTAAATTAGATGCTAATCACAATATGTTAGCGATGATTATGAAAAATCTTTCTATAGAGAGGGTAACTTATGGCTACGTCAGGGACTAGAAACTTCGATCTTAGTATTGGTGAGATTATTGAAGAAGCGTATGAGCGGTGTGGTTTAGAAGTTAGAACTGGTTATGACGCAGAAACTGCTAGAAGATCTCTTAATTTAATGTTTGCTGATTGGTCGAACAGAGGTGTAAATCTTTGGACAGTACGTTCGGCCACTCAAGCTTTAACACAAGGTACTTCGGCATACACTTTAAGCAAACATACTGTTGATATTCTACAAGTAGTTCTGAACCGGGATGGAACAGATTATGAGATGGATAGAATTAGTCGAGATAATTATGCCACTATTCCTGATAAAACCACCCAGGGAAGACCTAGTCAGTACTATTTTGCTCGTTCAATATCACCAGTTTTAAATGTTTGGGCTACACCAGAAAACTCAACAGACACTCTTACATATTATTACATTCAACAAATGGAAGACGCAGATTATCTTTACAACAATGTAGAAGCTCCTTTGCGGTTCTATCCTTGTATGGTTGCGGGACTTGCATACTATATGGCTATGAAAAGAGCCCCCGATAGATTGCAAATATTAAAAGCAGTGTATGAAGAAGAGTTTGCAAGAGCCTCTGATATGGATCAAGACTTCTTAGATCTTCCTCTAAGACCAAGTGGTAGTTACTTGAGGGTTAGCTAATGGCATATGCAAGTGGTAAAAAAGCTTGGGGAATATCAGATAGATCTGGATGGAGATATCGTCTGCATTCTATGAGGACAGAATGGAATGGATCTAAAGTTGGACCTGATGAATGGGAAGAAAAACAACCTCAGTTAAGTCCTCCTCCTGTTTCTCCAGACCCTCAAGCACTGCGAGATCCCAGACCTCAAACAAATTTAGCCGCAGAAAGAGTTATACAATATGGGTGGAATCCTGTAGGTATGGCAAGTAATGATGGATTAACTCCTAATGATCTCCCTGGGACAGGAGAGATAGGAACTGTAACGGTGGTAGTAACATGAGTTTTACATATGCAGAATTAAAAACAGCAATACAACAATACGCTGATAATACGGAAACAACATTCGTTGCTAACCTTCCTACTTTTATTAAAACAGTAGAAGAACGGATTTTAAAATCAGTTGACTTAGAAACATTTAGAAAAAACGTAGATGGTACTGTTTATGCTAACAGTCAATTTCTTGCTGTACCCTCTGATTACCTCGCTTCTTTTAGCCTGTCTGCTCAATACAATGGAACAGAAGCTGTTACTGGAATTAACGCTAGAACATTTTTGTTACAAAAAGATGTGAACTTTATTCAGACATACACTCCCGCCCCTCAAGATACGACAGCGTCTCTCTTACAGGTAGGAAAACCTTTGTACTATGCCTACTTTGATCAGGATAATTTTATTCTTGCACCTGTACCTGATGATACATATAAAATGGAGTTACATTATTTTTATAGGCCTCAAAGTTTAACCGCCCTTGGTGATAATGGAACCACCTGGTTAAGCGAAAATGCTCCGAATGCTATGTTGTTTGGTAGTTTAGTTGAGGCTAATTTGTACATGAAGGGGGAACAAGATTTGGCACAAATGTATGAGATACGATATCAAGAGTCACTAGCTAGATTAAAAGACTATGCTGAAGCTAGAGAGAACTCAGACGCTTATCGAAGAGGATTACCAGAAAGACGCAGATCATGAAAATAGCTATTGTTGGGTTAGGTGGGAGCTATTCCGATTATATAGCTGCACGGATACGTTCAGAAAAGTTTGATGAAGTATGGGGAATAAACTGCGTTGGTGGTATTATTCATGTAGACAAGACTATTATGATGGATCCAGTTTCAAGGTTCTTGGACTCAGAGAACGCAGGATCACAAACAGGTATTGCTCGAGAGTTTTTAGAAAAAAACACTAAGCCCATACTTACTTGTGAAATGGATAATAGAGTTAAACATCTAGAACCTTATCCGCTTGAAGAAGTAATTAAAGAATTAAACATTTGTTATTTTAATAATACTGTGCCGTATGCAATAGCGTATGCAATATACTATGGTGCAAAAGAACTTTGTTTGTACGGATTAGATTACACTTATAGGCACGTTAATATGGCAGAAGCTGGTCGAGCTTGTACTGAGTTTTGGTGTGCCATAGCAACATCAAGAGGGATAAAAATAGAAGTTGCACATAATTCAGGTCTTTTGGATACGAATGTTCCTGATAATGAAAAACTGTATGGCTATCATAGATTAAAAGATCCTCTGGTTCAAACACATGAAAACGGTGGTTTGTTAATAACTAAACAATCTAAGATGGAACCACCTGAACCAATGGATCAAGATCCTGTGGTGTTTGGAAGACATGATCTACAATATGTAAATGGGAGAGAGTATAAAAATGTTTAGTGTAAATGGAGGAATGGAGACGGGACTAATTAAAATAGTTTCGTCAGACAATGGGGGACTAAGTAACGACCAGATTTCTGAAATGGCTGTTGATAAAATAGTTGCTGTATCAGAGACTGCACCTGAACCAATCAGGCAACAAGCGCAAGCTTTCTCTGATAATGTACGAAATGTCGTGCATTATCATATAGAGTTGGCTAGACGTGAAGAACGTGCTACTATATGTCATAAATTACGAGAGGCTGGTCACCCCGATTTAGCCGATACTATAAGGAGAATATAAAATGGCAATTACACAAGCAATGTGTACATCGTTTAAAAAAGAATTGATGACAGCTACACATAACTTTGCTACTAACGGAAACGCTTTTAAATTAGCATTATATGCTATTGGCAGTGGCGGTAAGTCGAGTACAACTGCAACATTAGGAGCCGCATCTACGGTGTATGTAACAACTGGAGAAGTAGCTTCAAGTGGAACATATGTTACTGGAGGATTAGCTTTAACTAAAGTTGCACCAACCTCTTCTGGAACAACGGCGTTCACTGACTTTGCGGATCGTAGTTTTACAACTGCAACCATTACAGCAAGAGGTGCTTTGATATACAATGACACTAACGGCAATAAAGCAGTAGCTGTTCTTGACTTTGGATCTAACAAGACATCTACATCAGGTACATTTACTGTTCAGTTTCCAACGGCAGATGCTTCTAACGCTATAATTCGTATCGCTTAAAGGAGTAATCCTTTGGCTAATATAGGTTGGGGTGAAAGCACTTGGGGTAATAATCGTTGGGGCGGTCAACTTGATGTTGCCGTTTCCCCAACAGGTGTTGCCGCAACTTCGGCACTGGGAACAGTAGCCGCTTCTTCTATATTTATTATTGAAGTAACAGGTATTGCCGCGACTTCTGCGGTAGGTTCCGTTTTAGCTAAAATACCTATAACAGCCGTAGTAACAGGTGTTGAAGGATCCATGCCTTTTGGTGGTTGGGGTCAAGATGGTTTTGGCAGTGGCTTTTGGGGTGGCATAGTTGCAGAAGGGCTGCCTATTGGCGGTGGGTTAGTAGCGGGTCAAGTAGGAACTGGTGCAGTAGGCACAGTAGCAGTCGTTGCAGAAGGGCGTAGTATAGAGTCGGGCGTAGTAGCGACTTCTGCGCTAGGTACTGTTCTTGCTGGTGCTGGTGCAATAGTTACTGAAACGGGAATGGTTGGTTCGATAGGACTAGGGGACGAGTCCGTTGTAGGTACAGCACTTGTAACACCTTCAGGAGTTTCTTCAACAGTCAGTATTAGTGGCTATTCTGCCACAACGATTACAAAAACAGTGACTGTTCAATCCGTAAGTTCAGCGAATAAATATTTTATTGATGGTGTGCAGCAGCAAACACAAGAGTTGTTTGAGCGAAACACTTACAGGTTTGATCAGTCAGACTCTTCTAATTCAGGTCATCCTCTTAGATTTTCCACTACGTCCAATGGATCACACGGCGGAGGATCGGAGTATACCACTGGAGTAACGGTGAATGGAACTCCCGGTCAAGCGGGTGCGTATACAGAGATAACTGTACCAGAGTTTGCTCCAACTTTATATTACTATTGTACAAACCATAGTGGCATGGGTGGAACAGCGAATACACCTTTCGTGTTTAACATACTACCTACTACAGGTGCTCCCGTTACAAATGCCCCTGCTATGACTTCGGCTCTTGGAACAGTAACGACAGACCACACATCAATAATATCCCCTACAGGAGTTTCTGGAACTTCTGCACTAGGAACTATTGCCATACAAGGGTCTTGTGTGATAAGCTCAACAGGAGTTAGTGCTACGGGGTTCATTGGCGAAGAAAACGTATGGGGTAAAATAGTCCCCTCCTCAACAACACCTGATTGGACTGAAATAGCGGCATAAGGAACATAAAATGGCAAGTACATATGTAAATAACCTCAGACTCAACGAGATGGCGACAGGCGATCAATCGGGAACATGGGGTACAACGACAAACACCAACTTAGAATTAATTGGGCAAGCTTTCGCCTGGGGGACAAGAGCGATTGCTAACGCCTCGACAGATAATATAACCATAGCGGATGGTGCTTCAGATGCAGATCGAAGCATGGCTCTTAAACTTACTGGAGGAGGACAGGCATGTACAGTAACGCTTTTGCCAAATACATCTTCTAAAGTTTGGATTATGGAAAACGCTACAAGTTATACTTTAACTTTCACACAAGGAAGTGGTGCTAATGTTGCGATCCTAGCGGGTGAAACAAAGATGATTGCAACGGATGGCGGTGGCTCTGGTGCCGTGGTCTACGATGTTTTAACAGATCTTAATTTAGCGGGTACAACTAAAGCTGCGGCTTTAACGGTTGCGGGGGTTGGTACATTCGCTTCATTAGACATATCTGGAGACGTAGATGTAGACGGTACTGCAAACTTAGATGTAGTTGATATAGACGGTGCTGTAGATATGGCATCAACACTTACAGTGGCAGGTGTAGTTGATATAACTGACACGACTGACTCAAGTGATGCGACAGGTGATACAGGCGCATTACGGACTGAGGGTGGAGCAAGTATAGCTAAAAAGTTGTACGTTGGTACAGACCTAGATGTAGACGGTACAGCTAATCTTGATGTTGTTGACATTGACGGTGCTGTTGATATGGCATCTACTCTGCAAGTTGATGGTGCTATTACTAACAGTTCTACTATTGTATCCGCAGGAAAAATCACCGCAGACGCTGGCATTGACATTGATAACATTAACATTGATGGCACTACTATTGGTTTAAGTTCTGGCAATCTTACCCTTGATGTCGCTGGAGAGATAAACATTGATGCAGGTGGTGGTAATATCACTATCTTAGATGATGGTACGGGAATAGCTTATTTTGCTAATAGTTCTAGTAATTTTGTTATTCAGAGTGCAGTTTCTGATAAAGACTTGCTTTTTAAAGGTAATGATGGTGGCTCAACAATCACAGCCCTGACACTAGATATGTCTGCGGCTGGTGCGGCTACATTCAACAACGATGTTACTGCGTTCTCCGATGAACGACTAAAATCTAATATAACTACAATCCCTGATGCCCTATCTAAAGTAAGCGAGATGAGAGGCGTACACTATGTTCGTGACGAAACAGGCAAAGACTCATCAGGTGTGATCGCACAAGAACTACAGAAGATTGCACCCGAACTTGTACTCACCGCAGAAGATGAAATGGGTACACTAAGTGTAAACTACGGCAATATCACTGGTTATCTGATTGAAGCTATTAAAGAATTGAAAGCTGAGATTGAAGAATTAAAAGCGAGATAAAACATGGCATTACCATCAGCAGGAAATCCAATATCCCTACAGCAAGTAAACGTAGAACTTGATTTAACAGCTACCGCTACTATTAACATGGGTGGTTCAAATGTGCGTACTTTATTTGATGTTTCCTCTGGTGCTATTGATATGTCTGATGGGTACGGTAAATCTAACAATGTAGCCGTAACTGCTTCTGCGGCATCAAGTGCTAACTTGAAAACACTATTCGACAATGCCAGTTCTGGCAGTTGGGCAGATAATATCGCCAAGGTATATACTATTAACTCTGGAACGACTATGGGGATTCTAACTGCACCAACCAGTATGGGTGGAACTTTAGTTATAAACAACTCTGGTAACATCCAAGGAACAGCAGGATCAGCGGGCTCTTCAGGTGCTGGAGGTGCTGCTGGAGATGCCATGACGGTTCAATCTACTGGAATTACTATTAACATGCTTTCAGGCTCAACCCTTTCAGGCGGAGGCGGAGGCGGAGGAAAGGGCGGTACTGGGGGTAATGGTACGCGTTACCAATGTGCTGGTAGTTCGGTAGGGAACTGTCAAAACGCTGGCGGTTGTCAAGAGGATGAAAGCTCTTTTTATATGCCCACTAGCGGAGGAACAGGTGGTGCTGGTGGTATAGGCCAAGGATACGGTCAATCCCAAGCAAACGGTTCCGCTGGATCTGAGGGTTCACAACACTCTGGACAAGAACAGGCAAACGCTGGTGATGGCGGTACAGGCGGTAACGGAGGAACCTTTGGAAATGCAGGAGCTACTGGTGCTACAGGCGGTAACGGAGGCTCCTATTGTGGAACCAACGGTTCATCAGGTTCTAGTGGTGGAGCGGCTGGTAGGGCTGTAACTTTCTCAGGAGTATCAGCTTACACAATCATCGGTACAAACTCTGGAACAATACATGGAGCATACACTTAATGTCAGCGTCAGAGCGATATGAGATATGCAAAGAATGTGATTGGTTTAGATCAAGCATCTCACAATGTAAAAAATGTATGTGTATAATGAAATTAAAAGTTCATTTAAAATCGGCACGTTGCCCTGTGGGTAATTGGTAGGAGGAAAGATATGGATATTACAATTAAAAAAGAAGGTGACAAGGTGTACCTTAGACATCCGACAACGAATGCAATTTCTTTGTTAGTAGATCGGGGTGTTGATACTCCGAACAACACACATAAGGGAATAGGGAGATGGCTTTTTGTTGACGATGGCACTAAGGTTAAGGCCTATTGCCTGTTGGATGACGAAGGTTATTCCATTTATTTAGCGAAAGTTTATACCTCATGGGACTCAGAAGGTTTTGATTGGTCGGACGATAACTTGAACAGTTTAGTACCAGAAAACCCTGCATATCCTTATGTCTTATGATGTGTAAAAAGGAACTATAAAGATGGATTACACAATAAAAGAATTGACAGACGGCATCGCAGTCGTAACCTTTGCTGACGATTCTTGGGCTAATGTTCCAGTAAAGACAAGTGACACGAAGGAAACTTTTGAAGAAAGGGTTCAAGGGTATGCTCCAAAAGCTGCTGTATCAAACCCTTCATGGATAGAGGCTGGTCAAACTGGATCAGTAGATCAAATAGCTTGGCAGGACGGAGTGGAAGAGGACACTAACCCAGCTTGGCTAAAAGCCAGAATAGAGGCTTATGGATCACTAACAAGTCAAATTGAGTATATCACTGAGAAGGGCTTGGCGGCTTGGCAGGAGGAAGTAGCAAAAATTAAAGCCAAACACCCTAGTTCATAAAAATAAGGGGGGGGAAATCACAATGAATAAAAATTCGTGGTACTACTACACAGAAGCATTAGACAGAGAAACATGTAATAAAATACTTTCTTTAGCTAATAATTGGAATCAAGCAAGCACAGGAGAAAAAAACTCAGACTTTGCGTTAAAAAATAAAATACGAGATAGCAAAATATTTTGGACAAACGAACAGTGGTTATACGATTTAGTTTGGCCTTTTATGGTAGATGCAAATGAAAAAGCAGGATGGAAGTATGACATAATTAAGGCTGAAGCTTGTCAGATTACTAAGTACGAAGAAAAAAATTATTTTAAGTTTCACTTAGATGGTCATGGTGATCATCTTGCGGCTCAATCAGAACCAGATAAAGGTTTAGTTAGAAAACTATCTATGACAATTTTGTTAAATGATGATTATGAGGGTGGAGATTTTGAATTTGCTTTGTATAAACAGGAAGAATGTGAAAAAATTATTCCTGAGTTTAACAAGTCTGGGTCTATTGTTGTCTTCCCTTCTTTTGTAGAGCATAGAGTTAAACCTATTACCAAAGGAGAAAGACACTCTTTGGTTTGTTGGTTTGTCGGGCCGCCTTTTAAATGATAAGTATAAAATTTATCGTTAATTTATTTGTACTTTAAAATAAATAAAAAAGTGGTACTATACCTACGAAGATAATTTGACGGAGATAATAAATGCCGCTAACAAAACTACAATATAAACCAGGCATCAACAGAGATGTTACTTCGTTTTCTAATGAAGGTGGTTGGGTTGACTGTGATAAAATTCGTTTTAGATTAGGTCTTCCTGAGAAAATAGGTGGCTGGGAAAAGTATACATCAAACACTTATGTTGGTTCTGCTAGAAGTTTGTTTGCATGGACGGCACTAGACGGCAACCAATATATTGGAGTAGGGACGAATAAAAAGTTTTATATTCTAAGGGGAACAGATTTCAATGATATTACTCCTATTAGAAAAACCACTAGCGGATCAGCTACTTTTTCTGTTGGTGACGGCTTTACTACAGCAACTGTAACGGACAGTTCGCATGGTGCTAATGCAGGGGATTTTGTTACGTTTAGTAGCGCGGCCTCTCTAGGGGGAAATGTTACAGCCGCAATTCTTAATCAAGAGTTTGAAATACAAACTGTTCCAACTACCAACACTTATACTATAAATATATCAGCTACGGGAAACTCCAGTGACTCTGGTAATGGCGGTGGTAGTACGGTTGCTAAATACCAAATTGATTGTGGAATAGACACACAAGTTGGTGGAACAGGTTGGGGATCAGGAACCTGGAGTAGAGGCACATGGGGATCTAGCTTTGGTGCAGGGGTTGAAGGACAACTGTCCTTATGGAATCAAGACAACTTTGGAGAAGACCTTCTACTTAATTTAAAAGATGGAGCTATTTACTATTGGGATGAAAGTGGAGGACTTGCTGCTCGAGCCGTGGATATTAGTTCTCTTACTGGTAGCGATATACCCACTGTCGCAAAACAAGTAATGGTTTCGGATAACTCTCGGCATGTGATTGCGTTTGGAACAAATACAATTGGTACTTCGACACAGGATCCGTTGCTTATACGTTTCTCTAGTTCAGAGTCCTTAACCGATTGGACTCCTCTAGCTACGAACTCAGCGGGTGATTTACGGATTGGTACGGGTTCCACTTTTGTTACAGCCCTTGAAACAAAACGTGAGATCGTAGTTTTTACTGATAGTACTTTACATTCCATGCAGTATCTAGGTGCTCCGTTTACTTTTGGTATTCAACCTTTGTCTACGGGCATAACAATCATGGGTCCTAATGCTGCGGTTGCTATTGAGGATGCTGTCTTTTGGATGGGACAAGATTCCTTCTACAGTTACCAGGGGCAGACGACTCAGTTAGCTTGCACCGTAAAAGATAAAGTGTTTGCCGATTTTGATTATGGTCAAAAAGATAAAACATACGCGGCTCATAACGCTGAGTTTACAGAACTAACCTGGTTCTATGTGTCTAATTCAAACTCTCTTGCTAATGGTGGGGACGGACAGAACGATAGGTACGTTACATATAATTACGGAGAAGGTGTTTGGTACTATGGTTCTTTAGCTAGAACAGCGTTTATGGATCGAGGTGTTAACCAATACCCGATAGCAGCACAAGGCGGATATCTTTATAACCATGAGATTGGATATGATGATGATGGTTCCGCAATGACTGCATCTATTGAGGCTAGTCCTGTAGATATAGGAGATGGGGACAGGTTTATGTTTATTAGCAAACTTATTCCAGATCTTAGTTTCCAAGGATCAACGGCAGGAGCTCCAAGTGTAGATATGACTTTTGGAATGCAAAACTTCCCAGGAGGTGCGTATTTGCAAACGGATACAAGTGATATTGATTGGACGGCAACTTCAACCACCGTTCCTTTTGAACAATTTACAACGAAAGCAGACATACGATTGAGGGGTAGGGCGTTTGCTTTTAAGATATCTTCAAATGCAGCGGGTGTGAATTGGCGACTTGGAACTCCAAGGATTGAGTTGCGTCAGGATGGTAGGCGGTAATGTCTAATACTGTAACTCCTTTCCCAAGACTTCCCACTCCAGCAAGAGAAGTTGACAATAGATACATGGGTGATTTAGTACGAGCATTAGAGGCGACTCTTTCTGTACTTCAAAACCCTGGGCCCTTACGAGGTACAAGAGCCACACTCACTGAATTACAGGCCGATAACGATGTTGGATTAGAATCAGGGGCATTGTATCAAGTAGATGGATTTGTTAAAATAGCTCTCGTTAATGTTGCCGCTTGTGCTGGATCAACAGGAACTGGCGCGATAGGAACAGTAACAGTTGCTGTTTCGTAAAAAAACAGGTAAGGTATGTTAAATATGAAAGGCAAAAGCACATGGGTATTGGCGGAATAGTATCAGCAATAGCAGGACTAACATCCCTAGCGGGTGCTTTTTCAGGCGCAAGCGCGGCGGCGGCAGGCGGCGGCGGAATAGGAAACATCATTGAAGCAGGGTTAAAAGGAGGATTTGCTGCTTCTCCTTTTGCTAGTGCGGCTAACATGTTGGGTTTAGGTGGAGGCAACACTACTGGGTTTATGGGAACTACAGGTAAAAGTCCTATGTCTATGCCGAAGGTTTCTCAATTCATGAACACTACAGGTCCATCAACTCCTATGCAAGCAATCGGAAAAGGTATAACAGGAGCGGCAGGATTTTTAGATAAGAACCCTTTAATTACTTCTCTTGCTATGCAACTACTAGATGGGCAAGAAAGATCTAGTTCAGATGCGATGAGAGCTAAACTACTAGCAGGAGAAGATCCGACTATCATAGGACGGAGAGCTCCAGACAGAAGATTAGCCAATGGTGGCATTGTTCAAGCTTATAAAGGTGGCGGCATGATCCGTGGCCCTGGAACCGGGACAAGTGATTCTATACCCGCAATGATTTATCAGGATGGTTCACCAGTACGAGAGGCGGCTCTTTCTGACGGAGAGTTTGTTGTGAATGAAGCTACAGTTAGAAGAATAGGTAATGGCGATAGAAATGCTGGGGCGGCTGAGTTATATAAGTTGCAACAGGGAATGGCAGAGGTAGTATAATGGTTGTTCAATATGACGAGACAGGCAGTCAGCAAGGTGGGACTTTTCTTCCTGGGTATCAAGAACAGTTTTTAAAAGATCTTCTTGCTAACATATATGGAACAGATCCTGACACAGGGGAGATAACGGGCATTGCTTCTCGTAATCCATTGGAGGGACAACTTGTTACGGATGACGAAGGTAATCCAGTATTTGAAACAAACCCAGATGGATCTCAAAAATTAGATTTTGCTGGGCAACCAATACAAAAAACAATAGGTGGAGTTGCTCGACCTGATGTAGCTCGATTCACAGATGCACAAAAAGAAGCCATTAGACTAGGGATGGAGGGCGTTGGAGCCTACCAACCGATGATGGACAGAGGTGCTGCTAATGTTGAAAAAGGTTTAGGTGTTTTTGATAGGGGCAGAGACATTACAGAGATGGGTGTTACGGCTCTTGCTGGAACAACTAACGAAGATGGTACGGTAAGAGAGTTTGATCCTAATGCGTACAAGGCGTACATGGATCCTTATACTCAAGAAGTTATAGACACTACGTTTGCAGATATTAATAGACAAGCAGACATGGATCGAAACAGAGTTAGAGATTCTGCTATTGGTGCGGGAGCTTTCGGTGGGTCTAGAGGTGCTCTACAACAATCAGAGTTGACAAGAAACACTGCGGATCAAATGGCTAGAACAGGGGCACAGTTAAGATCTCAAGGGTATGGAGCGGCGCAACAACAAGCGCAGTCTGTTTTTGAAAATCAAATGAACAGAGGGCAGAACGCGGCTCAAATATTTAATCAACTTGGTCAAGGTATAGGAACACTTGGTGGAGATATAACGAAGACAGGTATTCAACAAGCGGCTCTTGGAGAAGCAGCACAAGCGGCTCAGACAAGAGATGTTAATTCATTGTTTAATCTTGGACAACTAGAACAACGTCAACGACAAAATGAATTTGATGTTCAAAGACAAGCACAATTAGAATCAGCATATGAACCGTTCCAAAGATTTCAATACATGTCTGACGTTTTAAGAGGACAACCTTCTTCAGGAAGCACTCTCTCTACGAACACTGCACCTAGAGGCGGATTCTTAGGAAATGTATTGTTCGGAGCTCAAGGGATACAAGGACAACAACAGGCTACAGGTCAAGGAATTTTATCTGGTTTAATTAATCCAAGCGGAGCATAACATGTTGAATAAAAATATAAACAATAGTGGTTTGTTTAAAAAAAATAAAAACACTTCTGCTAGAGACATGTTAAGTAACATGGCTGGGATCAGAAAACCCACAGGCATTCTTGCTGGGTCATCTGAACTAATGCAAGCCGTTGCAATGCCGCAACGTCAAACAGGACAAGGCGAGATAGTCACAGGAGCACTACCTGGTCAATTTGGTCCTGCACCTATGAAACAACCTGTTCAACGACCACAACCGATGAACATGAATGAACAACGAATGAACATGGCTCAAGGTCCAGTGCCTGGTATGCCAAATGTACAAACAGATTTTGCACTTGGAGGTGTAATATCGGCAGGAAAAGGGCTTGCTAACGTAGGCTCTAGACTCGCTTCGTTAGGATCTAAACTTAAACCAAATATGGATGTCTCAAGAAGAGCAGGAACTGTAGTAGATGAGGCTCTTAAAAGTGCCGCAGATGATGTTGCATCTTTAAAAGCACAGTTCTCTGGAAAAAATTTAGGTAAAGCTTTAATTCCTAATAACAAAAAGGGATTCGGGGCTGGGAAAGAAGGTTACAAAGATTATGTTAAAGTAGGATCAATACTTGCAGCATATGGTCTTGCACCAGAACTATCTAGTCCATTTACTAAAAGTGAGTTTGGGGAAAAGGCTGATAATTTAAACAAAGAATTTAATGAAACTGCACAAGTTGCAATCAATGCTGGAAACTCAGAAGAAGGTGCTAAAGCATTAATCGCTCGGATGGGTGGTGATCCAAATGGTGATATCAAAGAAGAACTAAATAAAATATACGGTACTGTTACAGGCGGTAAAAAAATACCTAAAGCTGTTTCTAAAAGTGATAAGATTGAAGGATCAATCCAAGCAATTATAGGTGGTGCTGCTATGTCTGCTAGAGGTGGGTTCTCAGCACGACTTGCTAAAGGTTTAGAAGCTGGAGCGAAAGCACGATTGAGGTTGGCAGAAGTAGAAGCATCTAAGAAACCTTCTGAGTATACGCGACAAAGAGCTTATGATAGAATATTGGAAACACTGGTCCAAGGTGCAATGACACAACAAACTCCATTAACTCCAGCCGCTGTAGAAGACCTTAAACGACAAGCTGCAACTCTTGCGGGGGCAGTCGCACCAGAAGGTGGCCCTACTGTTTCAAATACGGAGACTTTAAAAGTAGAAAATGAAGCGGATTTAAACGACAAACAAAAAAGATTACTTGCTTTAGCAAGAACAGAATTAAAAGATGAGAATACAGACCGTGCTCAAGTCGTAGCATACCTTGAGAAAGAGGGAATTGTAGGGCTTGTGTAATGGCTGAAGAAAATCCTTTCTTAAAAATGAAGATTAAAGAATCTTCAGATAATCCTTTTTCTAAGATGAAAAAGTCTAATCCTGATTCAGAAGAGAGCGAAGGTTTTATTCAAGAGATAGGCGAGGGTATTGTTTCTGGTTTAACTAAAATCCCACAAGGTGTCTTGGAACTTGGAGCTACTGGTATTGACCTTATAGCTGGAACTGAGAAAGCGGACGCAGTTACAGAGGCGTTTGAGGGTTTTAGAGAAGCTGCGGGAATTGATCCTACAGGTTTTGCTGGAAAAGCTGCCGAGGTGGTAACTCAGTTTGGTGTCCCAGGTGGTTTTGCCGTAAAAGGTCTTAACTCTTTAGCAAAAGCTAGAAAGATAAAGGCGTTAAAAGCGGGGCAAGATGTTGCTGAATCAAGTAAGTTAAGAAAATTAGCAGAAGCTTCTGCGGCGGCAGGAGCAGCAGACTTTATGGTAGCGACAAATGACACAGAAGGTGTGATAGAAAATTTCTTTGATGGACAAGTTGGACCTGAAGAAGAAGCTGGAATGTCAGGTAGATTAAAAGCATTTGAAAATATAAAGGATAGACTTTCGTTAGGTGTAGAGGGAGCGATTGCTGTTCCAGCGGCTATGGGTGTTATTAAAGCAGTTAAATCTAAACCTGTACAGGCAACCAAACAAGCTGTTGCTGAAAGTGCAATTGCAAAACCTATCCTTCAAGAAGGAGCTCAGTTTGTATTAAAAGGAACGAACAAAGTTTCTGATGCTATAGCTAAATTAGATGACACTGTTTTAAAAGGACAAGGAAGCACAGGTCAAAATGCTTTGTCCGCAATATTAGGAGGTCTTAGATATAGAGGACGACTTCCGTTTGAAATAGGTCAATCAAGAAATTTAAATAAACAAGGTATAAAAGTAGATATGACTAGGGCAGAACGTAACGTGACGCTTTTAGAAAAAGATATAGATAATGTTGTTAAAGAACTAGATCAAAATGCATCACCTTTAGCTCGAGAAAAAATTAACCTTTCAATAAAAAAATATCTTACGGCAGAGCCGAATCAATTAGATGAGATTTACAGTGAGATTCCAGATGCTGTTGGTAGAAAAAATCTTAACGAAATGAGGAAACATGTTTTAGATTTATCTAAAGACGCTGTTGAGAACAGTGCTTTTTTGCGTGGAGGAGTTTTATCTTTAGATGGTGTTAACCTTAAAGACATGATTGCAGAATCTATAGCTGGTAACAAAGGATATCTTAGACGTGATTATGAGATACATAGAAATACAGATTACACTCCAACTGAAGAATCAAAAGAAGTTGCAAAACAATTTTTTAAAACAGGAGGTAGTTCAAAGGAATCTTTTAAAAGTGCTCGACTAGCAGAAGAAGAGTTGACTAAGGCGTTTCAAAGACAAAATCCTTTGTCTGACACTGGTTTAGATTTTAACGATGCAGCATTTTTAAAAAGCATTAATGCTGAAAAAGGTTTAATAGCTAAAGCAGGAACCATGCAAGGTGAGGAAGTCATAAGGTTTGTAAACGGTAAAGTTAATGACGAAGCTGCGGAAGCTGCGCTGAAAGCTTTTATTGATAGGCATTCAAATTTAGGGGCAAGAAATGTATCTAGAGGTAGAATTGCTTCAGTCAGATTAAACACAGATATGCTTTTAGAAAGAAAAAATATTGCTCCTGAGTTAAGAAAAGTAATGGGAGAAATAGATAATCCTACGCAAGCCTATCTTCAAACAATTAATGATCTTGCAAGTTTTAAAGCAGCGGATACTTTTTTTGATGACATAACTAGATTAGCAAAAACAGAAAAAGGAATAGGTCGTCTTTTTATTGATGGTAATACGTTAAATGATGCAGCAAAAGCAGACTTACAAAAAAGAGGATACGTTCAATTAGGAGAACAAGGGGGAGAAAGTTTTCAACCAGGAGAACTTCTTCCTACTGGAGATGCAATAAAAATAACTGCGGATCAATTAAACCGTTCTGGATGGGGGACTTTAAGTGGGTACTTGGTTCCTAAACAAATTTATAGTGATTTAAGTGTTTTAAAATTAGGAAACGATCAGACACTAGATAACCTTGCTTCACAAGTTATTAACACTGCAATGAAAGCAAAGGGTATCACTCAGTATTCTAAAACAGTTTTGTCTCCAATAACGCAAGGTAGAAACCTTACCAGTGCTTCTATGTTTGCAGTGATGCAAGGGAACGTGGGTCGAGGAGCAAGCCTTAAAGAATCTTTTGATGTCGTGTTAAAAAACATGAGAAATGCAGGAGATGATGAGATGCTCAAAGAACTTGCAGAAATGCAAACTAGAGGTATCATCGGAACGTCTGCAAATCTTAGAGAAATTCAAGAGCTATTAGGTGGCTATGGAGCTCCAACATTTAAAGGGTACGTCAAAGGTGAAAGAAATCTTGCAATAAAGAAAGCTAAAGAATTTACAAATTTAGCAGATAAATTATATCAAGGTAGTGATGATGGTTGGAAAATTTACAACTATAAGTTTGAACAAAATAAATTAAGGGATGCGTTAAAAAATTTAAGTGTTGAAGATCAATATAAACATTTAACAGGTGGAAAAAAGATGCCACCTGGAATTTCTGCAAATCAAATTGATGAGTTAATTAAAGATCAAGCTGGCTCCATAGTAAGAAACACTGTTCCCAACTATGATTTAGCTCCTGACGCGGTTAGATTTACTAGAAAAATACCATTTGGTAACTTTGTAACTTTTCCATATGAAGTTTATAGAACAGGTTTTAACACCATAGATCAAGCTATGAAAGAACTAGCTTCGGATATACCTGGTGTTCGAAGTATAGGATTAAGAAGATTATCTGGTGTTCTTACAACAACTACGATAGCTCCTATAGCTGCAGTTCAAGCGGGGATGCTTGCAACAGGAATAGGTCAAGATCAAATAGATGCGTACAAAAGATCCTTTGGAGCTCCTTGGGAAAAGTCCGCTGATTTAATTCCTATAGGATTAGATAAGGACGGTCATCCACAATTTGTTAACTTCAGTACGTTTAATCCGTACAATGATATTCGTAAGGTCGCAAACTCTGCAATGGACTCATATACTACTTCTAGGCTTACAGGCAAAGATATGACTAACTCTATTGGTAATGCAATGTTTAAAAGTATGACAGAATCTATGAAACCATTTATGGAACCATCAATGGTCTTTAAAGCAACACTAGAGGGCAATCCTTTTGGTGACGGAAAATCAAGCACAGGAGCAAGAATATTTAATCAAGAAGATAGCATGGGGGAAAAAATCTATAAAGGTGGACTTCACATGGCTAATACTGGCATACCAAATGTCGTACCTTTTCAAACTCAAGGTGGAGTTGTAGCTCCTAGAAAAATTATTCGGTCAACTCTTGGAACCGAAGATGGGATTATTGATTCTATGGATAAACAAGGAAATGTTTACAGCATGGATAGAGCTACCGCGATGGGAATATTAGGTTTTAGACCGATAACTTTTAAACCTGAAAATAATTTAAAGTATAAAGGTTTTGAGTTATCAGGCAGAGCAACTGATGCAAAAAGAAAATTTACTTCTCTTGCTGATGACAAAAACATAGACTCTCAAACCTTGCTCCAAGGTTACATAGACGCAAACAATAGTTTAAAAAACGTAGATGAACAGATGTATCAAATGTTTGAGGACGGAAGAAAGTTAGGGTTGTCCGATAGCAAAATGAGAAGAATTTTAAAGAATGAAGGGATCAAAGTAAGTAATAAAGTTATGAGAGGAGAGTTTGATCCTTACAGAGTTAGCTCTAGTGCAAAAACAAGAATGAGAAGATCTGGAATTTTAGATAAGCTTCCTAGAGAACAAATAAATAATTTGTATCAACAGTTCAGAAAAGAAAAATTAACAACAGACCCAGAGTTTATTCCCGCTACTCCTTCTCGAGAGTTTTACACTCCTGAACCAGAATCAAATCCTTTTAGCAACATGAAAAAATCTAGTGCTGTACCTCTTACAAATCCTTTTAGCAACATGAACATCTCTACTCCTGTAGCTCAACCAATAAATAGAACCAATGTATCTCCAAGCCTACTGGGTGATCCTCGGAACGCGGACATCATCAATCGTTCGTCATAGTTTTAATCTCAATACCACTGCCACCAAACATTTGAACTAACTCTCTCGCATTATCAAAATGTTCTAAGAACTGTTCTTCTGAGCAATACTTATCTACAAGATTCAAGGAGTCTTGTATAAACACAATTAATTCTTTTGCTTGCATTGTGTTCATATCTTTGAACCCAACACATTTATCTAGTTCGTCTTCAGACATTATCCTGCCTCTCCCCAATTGTCGCCTAGTTCACAGTCCACCTTTGTTGGTACGTTTAATGGTAGCCCGGTCTCCATGATTTCAGTTATTCTTTTAGCTTGTTCTTGACTTTCTACTGAGAAGCACAACTCATCGTGAACCGTTAACATAGGAAGAAGTTTCTCTGCATAACAATCGACCATAGCTTTCTTCGTTTGATCCGCTGCGCTTCCCTGGATAAGTTTATTTAAAGCCTTGTACGTGAACGCTCTTCTCAACATTCCAAGTCCACCATATTCTTTCTTAGCATCTTCTAATGGTAACGCTTTATTGTATCCAAAGGTTCGAGGTTCCCATAGGTGGAACCGACACTTACGACCAAGGATCGTTCGTATCTGTCCTTGGCTCTCGGCCCTTTGACTTGCCATGTTTGCCAACTGTTTTACGAAAGGCACCTTATCGTTGTAGAGTTCAAGGATATCCTTGGCCTCCTCCTTGGCAATATCCAATTGATTGCTGAGTTTTCCAACACCCATTCCATACATGATACCTAGGTTAACGACCTTGGCTTCTTTCCTAGAGATCCCTGCAAGATCTGCCGCCATCTGGTGTAGGTCAACATCCCCATTGTTGTACTCTTCGACTATCCCATCAACCACAGAGTGCTTCATTCCATCTGGTAGTGACGATGCAAAATGCACCAGGAGCCTCGGTTCTTGGCTCGAGTAGTCAAAGCTTCCCCACTTCTCACCTTCTTCTGGTAGAAACAATCCTCTAATTGCCTTCTTAATATCTGGATCCCTCGCAGGAAACTGTTGGAGGTTCGGGTTACTAGACGAAAATCTTCCCGTTACAGTTCCCGCATTGTCCTTTCTAAGTTGGTGGAACTCTGTGTGTATCCGACCTTTATGTTCATGGCGCATGATACTATCAATGAATGTACTGTCAGCCTTGTCAAACTCTCGTAGCTTTACAATCATCTGAGCTACATCATTAGGGTGAGCATTCAAGAAATGTTTTGTAAAGGATGGGCTACCCGCTTCCGTAGTAGGGTACTCGATGTCTAGCTTTTGGAACACCTTCTCTACAGAGGCATTTGCCCAAGGTTCGATGTCCACGCCGCTCTTACGTTTGATCTCTGCTTTCAGTTCTCGCACCTTGGACCTGAGTTCTGAACGAATTTTATCTGTCTTGTTAAGATCTACGCGAACGCCTTTCTGTCTCATGTCAAGCATTACTGGTATAAGAGATGTTTCTAAATCAAAAATGTGACTTAGTTCCTGTTGTGATATCTCTGCTTTGAATCTGTCCCAGAGTTTTAATGTGAGCACTGCGTCTTGTTCTGCGTAGGCTCCCACATATTTCGGAGGTAGTTTGTGCATGTCTGCCTTGGGATCGATCCCCCATTCTGCGGCGGCTGCTCTAAGAAGCCTCTCACTTTTTGTTTCACCCAGGTAATCTCTGCCTAAATTGTTTAGGCTGTAGGAGAACCTGTTCTCGTCTATGAGAGCCGCAGCAAGCATCGTATCGATTATCCTACCCTGGACATCAATGCCCACTGAGCGGAGCCATCCTGCGTCGTAGGTGGCATTGTGCATGATCTTATCGATGTCAGGGGTTTCCATCTGTTTCTTCAACCATTTCATGGTCATCTTGTGGTCTAAGTTATGTCCGTTCTCATGCTTGATTGGGAAGTATCCGTAGTAATCCCCTGCTGCTACCGCAATCCCGGCTATATGCCCATCGTTTCTTGACCAACCAGGACCTAAAGTCATGATGTTAGGATCACATGTCTCGAGGTCTATCGCTATTTGTTTATACCCTGTTAGGTCGGGGTACTCTGGTGGTATGTTCCAGTCTTTTTCAATGAGATCCATTTCGTTTTTTATTAGGTAATCATCATCGTTACTGCTACTGATCTCGAATAGATTCTTCTGCATCACTTCTCCTCAAACATAAAAGATAATTGTTCTGGTTGTTCGTAGATCGACTCAACTCTAGGATGCATGATCTCTGTAAATTCAATGTCACAAAAATTACCACAATCTGGGGTCACAATCTTCTGTCTTCTTCCTGCCTCTGGGTCAAGTTCATCCAAAAAGATTCCTCTTATACATGAATTACCCACTTGTCTTTCTGCCTGTGCCATTTTTTCAAAATGATCTGGAAAGTCTGTCCGTATTTTATTCCAATATCCCATGCCGCCCTTCACACAACCGATACAATTATTGTTGTTGTATCCAAGAGTGTACATCGTTGGTCGTTTAATTCCTTGTTGCTCTAAATAAAAAAGACACTCCTTCTTATTGACCTTGTTCTCAATCAAAGGGAACAAAGGTTTGGCATCAGGATACTGTTCTTTAAATCGAATGGCTCGATTGATTTCTTTTTTGCTATACTCAAACCCAAAGATCTGGCCTGAGTAATCTATTTCTTTCTCTATCCTTTGACGAACTCTCTTCTTGAGAACCAAAGTACATCGAGCACCACCTGGTCCATTAACATATTTATCTTTGATGATAACTTGGAACTGATCATTATGCTTATGAGATCTGTGAACTTCTATTTCTTTACCGTACCATTCTTCGCACTGACTTTTAAATCTGTCGTTGTCAGGATGAGCACTATCTATTTGAAAGTACATAGGTCGGACGGCATCAGATCCATACTTATCTATGGCAAGTTTAGTAGCAACCGCACTCGTCACGCCCGCACTCCACCAAGATATAATAGGATCTACTCGTTCCATTTTTCTTTTAAAAAATAACCATCTTCCCATCGATCCTTGGAATCATAACTACAATGCTCCACACGATGTCCTTCTCCATACCCATGAGTGTGCTTCTTCCCACACTTCGTACAATCAAATGTTAAAACATTGCTGCCGTTAATAGTTTCTTTAGTCGCATAAATTGTTGGTATATTCATTGTTATATCTCCTCACTCGTTCCATTTCTCTCCACCTAAAGCTGCATATCCAGCTATGTCCACCCAAGAGTCTTCATGATCAGGGGTTTCAATAAGTCTTGATACCTTCAATTGGTTTAGGCAAAGATAAACTTGGGCAACAGTGATGTCTACCCCTAACACTACAGACCATAACTTGGCGATACGCTCATGGTTTTCGTAAGCATCTCCATAATGCTTGGCTCTCGGACCGTTGACCAAGGATTCTGCTTTTTGTAATAACTCTTCTCTTTTCATATTAAATACCTGTACTTTTTATCGGACTCAATTATGTGCAGATTTTTCTTAGCTCTCGTTACGCCAACATAAAATGCACGGTGCTCATCGTCTTGGTTTCTATTCTCAGCACATGCTCGAGTGCTTGATAAAGATACCACACAATTATCATCTTCTCCCCCCTTCATGGCATGAAAGGTTGACAGTTTAATCCTAGGTTCGTCCAGAATGTCCTCGCCTCTCCGCTCAATAGCCTCAAAGTAAAGCTTATCATGAGTGCCTAGTCGAGCCACGTCCATCGCATCTCGGTCCTTGGGTGCTGCCATTCCATATTTTTCTTTAAGATCTTCGTAAGACAGGAGGCTTTCAGGATCAACGGCCTGTAATAGGTTGCTCGAACCTCGTTTCACTACTTTGAAATCTCCCATCTTGGGGACATTTTCGTAGAGTTTGACAACAGATGCAAGAGGTAAATGTTCTCCCCTCTGTAATTTTTTCCAAGAAGTAATCACTTCTGCCGTGGATTGGCTAATACTACTCCTACCTTTTATAGAATACAAAAGACCTTCGGACTGTAGTAACTCCCCCCACTCTCGTACCATTGCATTGGTTCGAGCCATCAACGTCCAAGATCCTGTGGAGAAATCAAGTTCTCGTATCTGTCTGTGAAAGTTTACAGACCCTCGATCCTCGGTAGGTTTAAATTCTTTTTCTTGTCTCTCATCTATCCTATGCACCAAGTGCTGAGACAAACGATGCACTGACACTGGTAATCTATAACTCTGAGTAAGTATTTCTTTTTGATCGCTGCAACCTAGGAATAACCGTACATCGACACCTGTCCATCGGTGGATCGCCTGGTCATCATCTCCCGCATATAAAACCTTCTTCGCATTCGAGCTTATTGTCTTTACCATTTCCCATTGCAACGGTGTCAGATCTTGTGCCTCATCAACAATCAATAGATCTAACGAGGGAGGCATAACAGATTGTATGTATAGTTCTATCAAATCAACGAAGTCATACTTAGTGTTTTCCTGTTTGTAAGTAGAAACAATTTTCTCAATCTTTTCTAGGAGTGGAAAATACATATCCCGGTCTCCATGTTGATTGTATTCTTTTTCAAAAGAAATCATTTTGTATCGAGCTCTTGTCATTAACTGAAGATAGGTGTCTCCCTTACCAATCGGCAAAGGCATAATCATTCCATCGTCTGGAGATACTCCGCTTACTCCATCAAAGATTAAACCAAGTTGGTTCCCTAAGATTCTCCAATCATCTCGACCAAGCATATCAGAAGACTGCAACCCAAGCCCTCTAAAGGCCATAGAGTGTAGTGTTCTAAAATAAGGTAGATCTTTCTCCGTCAGGTTAAACGCAGCACAGGCTCTATCCGTAGCTTCACGCACCGCCTTCTTTGTAAAAGATACAAACGCTATACGATCTGGAGACGTGCCTTCAGCCAGGGCCTCCTTAACGCTCTCAATAAGAGTGTAAGTCTTGCCGCAACCAGGAGGTCCAAAGATCAGAGTACTAGAGCCCATGTTGTATACCACGCGGTCGATCTTCTAACCAAGCGGTGACTTCAGACTTATACCATCTGCTTGCACTCCTCTTACCATCTCCCTCGATTCCAAGGATCAAGGGCGGCGGAAATTTTTCTAGTTCTACCCACTTATAAATAGTGGATCTGGATACACCTAACCAGTCAGCAACTTCGCTAACAGGTATCAGTTTCTCAGAAGGGGATTTTGTCATCATCATTCTCCTTTGTGATTGTTTCAAGTTCTTCTGGTTCAAAAGAAGGAACAAACCAAACTCTAATCGAAGTTCGTTTGCCGCCTCTCATTATGTTCTGGTGCCCCACACCATCACCGTCATCGTTCAATGCTTTAATACCCTCTTGTACTTGAGCCTTGGACCAGTGTTTCCAATCTTGTCTATTTAGATATTCCATTAGACCATTGATTGTGAATTTAGTAACTCCGCCCTCGGTCCAGGGCTTGCCCATCTGGATCTCATCAGGGGACATAGCGCGTACTCGACTTGTACAATAGTTTCTAAGATGATCTTTAAACTGTCCGTGATATGTAAACTCTTCGGTTACCTCTAAGTAGGTTCCCTCTTGTAACATCTGGTTTATTGTTGAGTTCCATTTGCTTGGCTTCATCATAGATGGGAAGTAACTGATCTGCTCGACACATGCCTTTGCCCAAAGGCCCTGGTTAACTAATTGATCCGTGGATAGTTCCACACGTTTGCCTTCAACATCCATAAAGTAAAGTCGAGGTTGCGATTTTATAATCGTTAGACCTCCCATCGTAGGAAGATCCAAGGCATCGTTACCCACCCCATAGGGTCTGGTCTTACATAGATCCTTATCGCAATGATCTTTTAATGGACATTGGTCACACTGATAGAAATATTCTTTCTTCTCTAGTGATCCCTGGATATCTACCACCTCCCTCGAGGGGAGAGCGGGTGAACAAAACTGTCGGTTGTATTCTTCATGGTGTTTCTTCCAATCATCAGGCCACTTCATTCGGCAATACACACCGACCGCAAACATAAATATGTTTCTGTACTTTGAAACTTTCCCAAGACTGGTCATTACTTCTAAACAATACGGTCCGTCCGTAAAACTTTCCCTTTTACCACCAAGATCCATCTCATTCAGTTCGGATATTGATACTCGACCCTTCTCAACTGCGGTTAGAAACTCCTCCAACTCCATCGCCTGGCCCTGGCTATCAAAACAATAACGCATGGTTTGTTCTGCATTGAAGTACGGTACGTTGATATGACTACCAACATCCCCCCGGTCAGCCATAATCTTGTCTTGCTTTGGGAAGATCTCGCAATCACTAGCGTATCCTAACACAACAGACATCTCGAGTAGGTACTCTCGTACCAAAGCCGCTGGCTCCCAATCCTTTAAGAATAAAAACAGGTGAGCTCCACCTGACTTGGATCGACATTGGAAAAGGGGAAGCTTTAATTTTTTAATCTTTTTATTTAATTCGCCTAAGTCTAAATCATATATGTCAATATCAAGAACACCAAACTTACATTGATTGTCTGCATTGATGGGGATTGAGTTCACACCTTGCTTACCATCAATATGATGTTGCATTACTGTTTCAGTAAGAGGTTCTCGAAGCACTGTGTACTTAGCGTCTGTCTTCCCATTGCGTCCAACACGCCCCACGGTAGTTCTACCGTGAGCTAGGGAAGATCCTTCAAAGGCTTCCAATAATCTTTTTGCATTCGACATTAGTATCTCCTAGAAAAAGTGGCGGAGCATCCCCTCTCCGCCACCGTGCTACATTTAAAACGGTATTTCATCTCCGTTAACAGCGGAGCTAGGAGACTCCTCTGGTGCAGCTTTAACTTCGCCTGCCGCCACACTTGAGCGGAAAGCTTTGGCCTCCATCAATAGATCTCGATTATCAACAAGACCTATCTTTTCAACTTGCCAATTGGCAAACGTACCTTTGTCATTGCTTTGCTCGATGGAAGATAGTTTCCACTTAGTAGCAAAGACCGCAGGGGTGACCTTACCTTTAGTAGGATGATCTACTTTTTGCATCGCAATCATAGTCTTCCAATTACGACTGACCTTTAGCTGAGTAGATTTCATATCAATGATCGCGGGTTGGAAAGACCCATCCTCACCAACAATCAAACAGAAATGCTGATCCGACTTAACGAGCTCATTGCCGTTAGGTAAGATCTCCTTTGCACCAGTCCGCGTGGCCTGTTGTATTAAAGGATCGTCTGGTGCGATCTCTCCTTGGAAACCTCCGCCGCTCTCTCGAGGTACGAACTCCAGATACTTTGTTGTTTGGAAGCACGGCACAACGGTAAGACCTTGTTCTCCGTCCCAATACTCTTTCGTAACGGTGTTAAACGCATCTCCTTGTGACGCACCCTCAATGAACTCAGGTTTCTTTTTTGAGATCTGGGGTGACAGAGCCTGGATAAGCCTGACAAATGGGATCTGCATCTCACTACTGTCAAAGCTTGCTCCCTCGCCCGCACTTTCAAAGATATCGTCCATCACTTCGGTAGACATCGCGGTTCCTTTGGTTTTTGTTACATCATTCATAGTTATTTCCTCCGTATTTCAGCTGCATTATTAACATAAGCCCCGAACAATTCGAGATCGACAGGCTTTCCTCCCTCAACAAGACCTTTAACAAAAGCCTTTAGAGTGGATGAGTGTACATGGGTTTTGGTTTTGGGGTAGAATCCTCGCTCCTCGAGCATACCTACGACATCTCCCGCCATGTTGTCCTCGCCTTTGCCAAAAGAACAAGTGACATCATTCTTTATAATGTCATCATATTTATTCTCTCGTAGCCAGGCATGGGCCTCATCAGTACGATCTTTGGGTATCGAGGCATGAACAATCAACTTTCTTTGAACTGTCATGCCATCCACATCCAATCGCTCAAGACCCATCTCATCCATTAGAGCGGGTATTGTTTCGGTTGAAAGCTTTTGCTTTGCCCTCTTCAGTTCTTTGACATGTTGTTCTGCGTCCTCGATCTGATCTTCTACTTTTCTGAGGTTTCGCACCAAGCCACTTAAATTTTTTGCTGTTTCAGTATTGACTTGTGATACTGCATCAGCTTCATCATAGTAATCTTCAAAGATTTCCATAGATTTATTCCTTCTCAGGTTAAAATGGTTGACACGGGATTGTGTCTTCCGTAAAATCAACTATAAATGGAGGAATAGATGACTGTCAACTACAAATTTAAAACTAAACCTTTTGACCATCAGTATACCGCATTGGAAAGAGCGGAAGACAAAAAAGGCTTTGCTTTCTTGTGCGAAATGGGAACTGGAAAATCGAAAATGCTAATCGACAATCTAGGTATGTTGTTTCAAGAAGGTAAAGTAAACTTCGCTTTGATTATTGCCCCCAAGGGCGTGTATCGTAATTGGATTCAACGAGAAATACCAGACCATATGTCAGAAGATGTGCATTATCGAGTAATTAGATGGGTTGCAGCACCAAATAAGAAACAAAAAGCAGAGTTAGCGTCAGTCAAAGAAAATTATTGTGGTCTTACTATCTTTGTTATGAATGTTGAGGCTTTTTCGTCACTAAAAGGTAAGCAAGCGGGGGATTGGTTGGCAAAAAGATACGGTAAACATGGTATGATTGCGGTTGATGAGAGCACAACAATTAAAAATCCTCAAGCTAAAAGAACCAAGGCCCTGCATAAGGTGTCCGCTCAGTTCGAGTATAAAAGAATACTAACTGGATCACCTATTACAAACTCTCCTCTGGATATCTATGCTCAAGCCGAGTTCCTCGAACCTGGGATCTTGGGTTATGATAACTATTATGCATTCAGAGGTAGGTATGCGGTGGTAAAACAAATGAAGATGGGAGCTCAAGCTTTCCAACAGGTCATAGGATACAGAAACTTGGATGAGTTAACATCAAAGATAGATTTGTTTTCGTATCGAGTATTGAAAAAAGATTGTTTGGATCTACCAAAGAAAATATATACGACCAGGTATGTTACATTAAGTAAACAACAACTAGAGATGTACGAAAGTATTCGCCGCCATGCTATGGTCTTACTCGATGAGGGAGAGTTAGTCACGGCTCCCGCTGTAATCACTCAGATGTTACGCCTACAACAGGTCATGTCTGGACACTTGAAGACAGATGATGGGGAGATGCTGACCTTTCCGTCTACTCGAATGAATGCCGTGCTTGATATTATTGAGGAGAGTTCTGGTAAAGTAATCATCTGGTCTAGGTTTAGACATGATATCTTAGAGATCACTCGAACTCTTAACGAGAAGTATGGACCAGGCTCCGCCGTATCATATTTCGGGGACACTTCTGACGATGAACGTAACGACATTGTCACTAATTTTCAAAATCCCAAACATCCAGTACGGTTTTTTGTAGGTAATCCCGCTGTTGCTGGGCTAGGATTGACCTTAACTTCTGCACATTTAGTCATATATTATGCAAATGATTTTAATCTAACGAACAGGTCCCAATCCGAGGATCGATGCCATCGGATAAAACAAGAACATCCTGTAACATATGTTGATATCATATGTGAGGGAACTATAGATGAACGAATAGTGAAATCGCTCCAAGGTAAAATAAAAATTGGAGCTCAAGTATTAGGAGAGGAAGCGGCAGAATGGCTGACACTGAAAAAAAACACAACGTAGATACAATGGCAATGATAGAAGCTTTTTGTGAATACCGAGTTGGAAAGACTAATCTTAAATCAGCATCGAAAGAACTCGAGGCTTCAACCGGGTTACCGAAAGAAACGTGTGAAGCGTTGCTAAAAGAAATGAAAAGGCACAATGTCACGCAGATCCGAGGCTACACCAACGAACCAGAACGTCTTAAAAAAGGCAAAAAAGGTAAGCCGAATGATGCAAAATTATAGCTTGTGCTTATTGAGTGCTTAGTCTATAGATCATGTATACAATTTACACAGGGAGTAGGCTATGTCTGCAAAAAAATATCGTACTGTTGCCATCTATGATGACGATCACGCTGATCTAAAACAATTGGCAGCTGACAACGCTCGATCCATACCAAAACAGATTTCGTTTATGGTTAGGGAGTTGGTAAAACAAAATTCTAATTCTGATAATTATTATGGGAAAGGTTGAGTTACTCCTCCAATCTTCTTGTCTGGTTAGCGATACCCATACTCCACTCCAATGGAGTAGACAGGATCTTTTAAATAATTATTAGGATAAGCACTCGTTGTTTAGTCTCTTTCATACGAGTGTTAAAGCCAGGGTAGGTTTTCATTTCCTTGTTACTACCCTGGCTTTTTTTATTATAGAAACTCTTCTTGAACTTCTGTCCAGTCTGCTTCCTCAATGATCGTGCCTTTGATCGCTCGATACTTAACATCTTCTCGTTTGTCTTTGTAGTTTAACAGAACCTTCACAACGAGGTCGTCTCCTTCCTCAATGCCTAGCTTCTCCACCATCCTAGCGTTGATGAACACGCCTTCTCCTCTTTGAGTAACAGCAAACGCACTGTTCGAGTACGTTATGTCTGACACTGTAACAATTTTCTTTTCAGTTAACATATTTAAAATCCTTATTTATTAATTTACCTTCTATTTGTCCCGCTTCTATCGCACTTGCGAGAAACTCTTCCATATCGTGATCATCAAGCGCGAGTTGAGCGAAGCATGAGAACCGAGTTATACCTACCCATATAGCTAATCTCGTATCATAATCTTTAAGCTGCCACTCCGTGAACAACTTTGCTACATCGGAGTGCATCTTATACAACTCCTTGGGCTCTGCGGTCATTCATTTCTCCTTTTCTGTTTACCGAGCTCATCGAACCTCGGATCTTGATCCCAGTCTATCTCCGAAGTGTCCTCTTTATCTGATGCAGGATACACTTCCTTAAACCATTCTTTTAAATTTTTTAATGTTTGTTGCATTTAATCCTCTCTTCTAATGTAGTTAAATCTCGGTCGTGATAGTGTCTTCAGTCGCTTTCCATTTATCACTGACCTGGAAATTAAAGGATAAACTAATGCGATCATCCTCATTGTTGTTTGGCAAAACTTGATGACTGAGGAAGCTAGGAAAAACTAGGATATCCCCTTCTTTGGGTGGGAAGAACCATTCAATGTTCCAATGAGGAGGAATCTGTTTTGGATCTTGAAACCTACCATAAAAGGATTCCGATTGAAGCATCATCCGATCATCGCTTTCGTTAATAACAAATTCACCCGATCCCTCTGAAGCCTTTAACCATATCACTCCCGAATACATCGATCCTGGGTGGGTGTGAGGAAGGTTCAGTCCATCCTTTCTATTTATATTGAACCAAGCATTCGACAAGATGACCTCGCCTTTTCTGTCTGATTGATGGATTGCTTGAACTAAAGTCCCAATATGAAAAAGAAGATCGTTTATTGGATCATCTTTCCTATCTGCATGATATTCAAAATCTCCAGATTGAAAGTTTAGCGGCCCCTTATTACTTCGATGTCGAGACTCAGTGCTTTTTTCTAGTTTATAAATCTGATCAACGATAGGTCCTAACGCGACATCTCTAGGTAACGAAGTTCTCCATATAGGTTTCGGAAAAAAGTATTCACACTTAACATCCATGTTTTTAATCTCAGGCATTTTTAATCTCCTCTAACTGACGTTCAAGAACCGAGATCGCCGTCCTGATGTGCCCCGTACCTCGATCCTTGACTTGCGCCTTTAAAAGTTCAATCTCTTGCTTCAAGAATTTTCCCCTCATAGCATCCACTAATTGATCCATCTCAATAACTCCTTTCATTCATATGAGCGTACCTCGAGTATGGCATCTCATCATCTTGGCAATCCGAAAAGTCTCGGACAAAACCTGATCCATGACACTCCTCACAATCATACTCTTGCGACCCTTCAAAGATCAAGCCTTGCCACTTACAGTACGTGCACCCCTTAACAGGATACCAAACCTGGCTTTCTTCAAATTGTCCCAGGAGTTGGTCACCATCTTTGGCAACCACCATCTTAACACTTCCTCTCATCTCCAGTTCTCCTCTCTATAAAGACCTTCCTCGGCGGCGCACGACCAATCTGGGTCTGCCTCGCCTTGTTCATGATCATATACCCACACGTTACTTGCTCCGTGGACCTTGATCCATTGGGACCTGGTTAACTCCGATGCGTCTTCTTGCATCAAAATAAGCTTCTCTTTCATCTTACCCATTTTTATCCTCCTCTGTAAACTGATCAGACATTATGATTTCCTCTTCTTCTTGGTAAACTTAACCACTTGGTGATGCCGAGGGTGTTGGCGAAAGTTGTTTCTTTCTATAAAAAGTAAGTTCTCCTTATCAAAAGGTAATTTCATGACCCTCTCAGATATGTTTTTGTTTGTCGCATAATAATTCCATGCCCTGATTAGAAGCTGAGTTCGTTGATCAGATTTAAAACTAAAGTGAACCTCATTTTGAGCTTTTCTGTGATAAAAACTGTTTACCTTTACTAGTGTAGAGATTGGATAGATATCGGGCATACCTAGTGCTATAATATGACCTTCTTGGCTTAACTCGGCAAAAAATTCTGTGATAGCTTGCCTTGAAACTGGATCATCGTCCCTCAACACGGTAAACGCCAAGGTGTATAGTCCAGCCCAATCCACAAGCATATTCTTTTTTACATTCCTAGTCATATCAATAGCTTTTTCAGCCCAACCTTTTTCTTTTTCCGTTAGGGAATCCCAGAACTCTGTATTAAGATATCTGTCATTTAATTCAGACGAACTGTTCACTAATCTTTTGGGTCCGCTAGTGTCATTCCAATCATCTTGGTTTCTAAGACCATGCCAACATCTATAAAGATTAACTAGGTTAGACAACTTAGCGGAATTAGAAAAGCCTTGCGCTTTATACCATTCCGCTTCTGTCTTTGGTTTAGAAGTGTCTGAAATCAATATGGCTTTTGGATCTGTGCCTGATAATATTGTAATCCCCTTTATAACCTTACCAACATTCCTAATAGCTTGAAGTCGATGTTGTCCATTACCCGAAGATCCATTCCAATCAAATGTGAAAGTATCGTTCGTGACCATATACTTATCTCGGCGGATCTGGTCCTCATAGAATTTAATTTTAGAAGCACTCTTTTCCCTGTTTGGGTAAGATCCTTCATTAAGAGGTAAGCTTGTCAACCATCCCGCCATCCTTGGTGTGAATTCTGGAAAGAACCAAGGCCTACCGACCATTTCTTCAGTCCATTCTGGATGACTTCTTCCCTCGCATATAAACCGTGCACAGTTTTCCGGGATTCCCCCATACCAATCTTGAACTACCGTCAACCCACTCTGGTTGACTTCTCTATCACGAGCTCTATTTATAGTTTTTTGTATTTGATGACTGTTCTGACTTCTTCTTTTACTTTTCTTAGACATTATTTGTTTCCTTCTTTGTGTACTTGATTAATTTGTTGACCGATCCATCTCATTACAGGAACCGCCATCGAATTACCCATCGCCTTGTACCTCGGAGCATCTGGGCATAGTTCTGGTTTCTTTCCTCTCCACTCGATTTTAGTCCAATCGTCTGGAAAGCCTTGTAGTCTCTCGCATTCTCTCGGAGTCAGTCGCCTGACCTTCATGTCATATGACACCGCGTGTCTATCTCCTCTGGTCAAGGTGTTCATAGGCGCACCATCTTTTCCAATCCCAAGGCCATTGCCTTTTCCATCTCGCTTCTCGCCCCTCTTTCCAGAGTGCCTTGTCGCTTGATCATGAATTGGTATCGCCACCGCAGATTGCTTTGTGGTTTGTAGTGTCGGAACTGTATGCTTTGAAACACTCAGTCCATTGCTTGCACTATTCTGAGGACTGAACGTAATTAAATCAGTCGCATCCTTATAGTCTCTCGCCCGAACTGTACTCGCAATATCGTTCTCATCGGAGTAATGCCCATGACCAACTCTAGCAAATGTAACATACGCTTCTGTCTCTACTCTTTCGTTTCCTGTGCTACTGAAAGGAGCACCTCTCGTAACTGTGGGGGCAACTCTTTCTCCCTTCTCTCTGCTCGGAGGAGGATTCCCTGACAGGCTTTCGGACTCAAAGAGTACTTTTCCAGCACTTCTCCAGTCTCCAAGACATCCGACAACGAACACACGTCTGCGCCTTTGGGGAACTCCGAAGTATTGAGCGTCCAACACTCGGTAGGCGAACCCATACCCGATTTTCCCCAACGCCGTGAGGAAGGTTCCAAAATCTCGTCCTCCATTGGAAGACAAGACACCAACGACATTTTCCCAGACAATC
>WLWG01000658.1_pt1 | contig 34519 bp, 20 predicted proteins | sample 6712871 | NCBI WGS metagenome assembly WLWG01 (sample SAMN12718693, study PRJNA515312) | sponge metagenome | isolation source: marine sponge | host: Mycale hentscheli | place: New Zealand: South Island, Marlborough, Capsize Point | collected 2003-05-01
CAATTAAACTTAAAAAAGATGTGTGAAATATGTGGAGGTCTTTGCGGAGGCTGTTAAATAACAAAAGGGAGGTCTTACGGCCTCCCTTTTTTGGTTACAGGAACGTTGGGTATGGTGCCCATTTTTTTTGTTCCTTAATACAACTTAGCTTTTTTCTTTCTTGATTTCTTAATTTTAACTTTAGGTTTAGGAGGTTTTATTTGCCACTCTGACCAACCTAATATCATAGCTACAGACTGCCATGCTTCTGTATCTTCTTCTAACGCAGCACTTATATTGTTTATCTTATTATAAAGTCTATCTATTGGTATATTAGTAGTAGCTGATATAATTTTAGCAGCAGACTCATATGCTGGATTATCTAAGCTAAAACCTTTATTAAACACTTCTGCTCTACGTTTTTTACTGTCAAATGGATATGCAGCGCTTTTAAGCTTAGACAACTTAGTTTTAATAGCAGGAGAAAACTCTAACAGCTTCATCCAAGCATCACTATATTCTGGTCTTGATTTTTGACTTCTGTCGTATATATCTATACCTAAATTTTTAAGTACTTGAACAGTAACCCCAGCAAATCCTAATCCTCTCAAAAACGAGTCTAACATTCCGTTGGCCGTGTTTATTATTTTTCTTTTCTCTATTTCATCTAAATCATCATCTCCAAAATCTATAGCAAACAATGCTTGTTGAAGTGCATTAAACATTAAGTTTTGCACAAACGCATAATAGCTTATTCTAGCTAACCTAGTTCTATTACTTTGAGCTAGTGTCTTGCCTGGCATAGGTCTTTTATTTATCATATCTTGTATATCACGCTTCTGTATTCTAGCATACTGCATAGGAGTGTTAACATACTGTAATATGATTCTACCCATATCACCTGATTGTTGTTGTGATATTTTGCTAGGATCAGAAGACTGTTGAGATGTTTCTGACACAGCTCTAAACTCCTCCATAGCTTGAGCTTCAGCTTCTTCTATAGACTTACCTTCATTCTTTATTAAATCATTTACTCTATTTCTATAAAACATAGCACCACCAGAAGCTATAGCAAAACTATCAGCATACTTAGTTGGCAAATAACCTTTTTCTAATATGTAATTTAAAACTGACTTAGCTTTGTTCTTAGAAGTTTTAGCTGCATCTGCAATTTCAGATTCTGATATATTAAGCTTTAAACCATTACGTCTGTCCATTAGATAATCAGAGTTCATTAACATAGTAAAATCTTTCCAGTATTGAGGTTGATTAGCAAAAGCTTTACCAGCATGATATGGACTATTAAAGCTCCAGTTAACAAAGTTAGCAGCAGATATAGTTTGTAGTAAAGCTGATCTAGTGTTAAAGAACATTGTAACACCAGTGGATTGGTTTATGTAGTTTAATACTTGATTGCTTAGTTTATTACCTCCTTGAATTCTATTTCTACCAGACTTCATTCTAGATAAGCTATTTCGCAAAGCTTCTACATATTTACTTCCTAAAGCAGCTTCTAATTTATTCATGTTTTCTTTAGAAAATATAACATCTACATTAGCTTGCCATGTTTCCAGATACTTACTACGTTTAGTTGTATTTAATACTTCTATTAAATCAGTTGTAACAGTTCCTACAGCCCAATCAGCTTTAGGTGTAGAATAACCATCTCCTTTAGTTATAGATAATATTTGCTCAGCAAACGTTTTAAGCTTAGGATCATTTTCTATTAAGTCATTTAATTCTTTAAAGTCCGTCTTAGACAAACCAGGTATTTCTTGACCAGTCTTAGCCCATAAATAAACTCTTACAGCTTGTTCGTTAGTAAAGCCTGATTCAGTAGTTTTACGTAAATCTTTAGGAACATCTAGTTCTTTTTTAAGAGCTTTAAAATCAGCCATTAAATTAACTCTATCAGTAGATAAGTTTTCTATAGCTTGAGCATAAGGTTTTAATAAAGCTTTATCATAAAACTTCATGTGTTCCATACCTTGTTTACCTTTACCTAACGTAGCATATAGTAAACCTTGAAAATCTTCAGCTGATGGTGGTATAAAAAACTTAAACCTACCTTTTCTAGCTCCAGTCAACTGAGCTTTAACATCTGAGTATACTTTAAATCTATCTATTCCTTTAGACTGTTCTATTATAACATTAAACTCTTCACTCATTGACATGCTAAACTTAATCTTAGCTTTTTGAGTTTCAGATTTAACATCAATAACATTCAATACTTTTTCAACTGGTGCAGGCTGTTTTTTTCTAGGTTTAGTTATTTCAAAGTCAAAGCTTCCACCACCATCCCAATCAGTAGTTTCCCAAATATCAGTATTCCACCCTAAATCTTTACTTAGTCTATCCATAACGCTAGTATAAACCTTAACTCTACTTGGTTCTGATTTATCTGCACTAAACTCAACTCTTTTTATTTTACTATTAGAATTTATAGCGTCTACTAGCCCATTATAAACAGTGCTAAACACAGATATAGCATTACCAGTTCCAGTTATACCTTGAGTTGATCCAGTTTCTGTTTCTAATTCAAACTCGTATCTATAATCTCCTTTTTCATCTACAGGATATAACCTAACCAAATAACTTTTGTCTTTAATTTTAAAGTTAGAAGTCATGTTACTGGCTTCATCTGTTTTCCAATTTAGTTTTTTAACTAAACTTTTACTAAACTTTATGTTGTTTTGCTTAGCTAGTTGTGTTTTAGATTTAACATCCATTAAACTCATAGCTTCACTAACAGCTTTTACATTAGCAGAGTGGTCGTCAGCAAAGTAAAAATCATTATAACCTTCTGCTGCTTTATCAACTATCCAGTTTGATTTAGCAAATGGAGAGCTATCACCTAAACCAGATATATTTTTAGCAGGTATATTTAAACCAATAGCATCTAAAAACTCTTTAATAGCAGGCGATGCTTCTTGAGATCTAGCTGTTAATACAAACATATCTTCTGTTCCTCTTGTTTCTTGTATTTTCTTAGCCACTTCAAACAATGGACCTTTTTTACCATCCATTACTTTGTTAAACTCTGAAAAATCCCATACAGCTCCTTCAGCTAGCATTGCATCTCCTTTTTTAGCAAATTCTTCAGCTGTTAATTTACCTTTAGCACCGTCAGGCATTGTATACAGTACGTTGCTTTTGGTTCTAGCTAATGTATCATCAAAGTCAAATACTCTAATCTTTTTAACTGGAGCATTAGGATTACGAGCATTACGTAAAGCCTCATCTAAACTAGCAGCTTTGTTAAGAACATCTTCTGAGGTCATGCTGTATGAATTTTTAGTATTCATTACTTTTGCATCATCAATTAAAGGTACAGTTACTTTTTTAGTTGTTTGACTTTTCTTAATAGCAATAGGAAGTCCTAAAGCTAATTCTTTTTTAACTTGCGCTACACTTAATCCTTCTCTTATCTGTTGTACTATTAGTCTATTTTGTAAAGCGATTACTTCAGGATTATTTCTATATTTTTTATCTACTCCTACATTATAATAATCAGTAAGTATAGACTTATTACCATCATAATCTAGTATTTGTATAGTGTTTAAATTGAAACCAGGAACTGAAGCATAGCGTACCCAAGTTGCATGTATACCTATCAACACATTATAAAGATCCTGTTTCTGTGGACCTTCTTTCATTCCTAATTCTTTAACGTTTACTAAATCGTCGTCTACTTTAGAAATAGGACCTTGAAAATAATTTAATTCTAATCCCGTAAAATTATCATCTGCAACATTGTTTATAGCTAATAATAACCCTTGTTTAGCAACTAAACTAGCACCTAATGCATGTTCTTCTGTTATTTGTCCAGGTAATAAATTATTTAATCCTAATTGCCTAAAAGTAATAGGAGCTATCTTTCTCATAAAGTGTGGTTGATGAGCGGCTGTAGTTCTTAACATACCTGCGGCAGCTGAAACTATATCATCTTGTCCTTGTAGTCGTTGAAAAATTTGTTTTAATACTAAACTTTTTACCTCATTGTTTCTAATATTTTCTTTGCTACCAAAGTAATTATCAAACTTTGTAGTTTTTTGCCCATGTTTTGTAAAAGCTATAGGTAAAGCATCAAACTCTACTATTTTACCATTTACTTCTTCTTCAAGAATAAAATCAGGACCAAATTGAATTTGGCCTGGTCCACCAAAATTAGCATCTAAATAATCTATAATTACTTGTTTATGATCAGCTTGTGGTTTGCCTGATTTAGAAACTTTAGTAGGATTTTCATCTCTAAAAGGAAAAGGATAATCTCTACCACCTTTGTTATTTGATTTTCCAGCTCCATGAAAAGCATTAGACTCAATAAAGAAAGATCTAGGATATAAAGGAATTAGTTTAGGTAATTCGGTTTTAATCCACTCGTCGGCTTCTTCTTTGTTTTTAAAATTATAATTTATACCTTTATTATCTTCTATAAATTTTTTCCAAAATAACTGATCACTAATGTAATCTTCATAAGGAACAATACCATAATTATTACTAAATTTAATTCCTGAATTTAATACAATTTGCTCTGAAGTATTACTAAACTTAATTCTTGGATCTCTCTGTAATTTTTTAGCTAACAATGCTCTTTCAGCGGGTGAAACTCTTCCTTCAGCTAAAGATACTACCATATCTCTACCTACCTCTATAGCAGTAGATGCAGCAGTTGATGTTTTTCTATTACCTCTTAATCCACTTTTCTTACCAGTAGTTGGACTAACTGGTGGAGCTAATATAAAATCTATAAGATCTTTATTATTAAAATCTTTAAACGTGTAAGAATTAACACCTTGAGCATTGTTTTCTACGTATACTGTTCCTTCGTCCATAGCCGCATCAATCTCAGCATTAGTACCTAAGTCTACAGGTGGATTAGTAAAAACTCTATCTTCAGGTTTAACTTGTGATTCTAACTTAACAAAGTATTGAACAGGTAAAAGCTCTTTCATTTTAGGAGCTAGCTTCTTAATTAGAAATTCATACCCTTTAGCTGTACCAAAAGCTTTCTTCATTTTTGGAGTAAGCTTAGCTTCAAGAACTTGTGTAATAAAAGGTCTATACTCTTTAGAGTTAGGATCTGGTCTTACACCTTCTAATATCTCTAATGCAGCAACTTCTATATCTTCTTCAACTTGTTGAGTTATTAATTCAGGAACTGCTTTTTTAATATTAGACCGTGGAGTTACTCTATCTTTTTTACTTTCTACTCTTGTTGTAGGAGTATCATCAGCTGCTATATTTAAAGGTCTACCTTCTTTATCAGTTAAACCAGTTTCAGACTTTCTTTTTTCACTAGCTTTTGCTAAATTTTTTTTAGCGTCCATTCTTCCAAAGTTAGTATTGGCAAATATAAATTCACCAAAACCTTTAGGTCCAACAATAGATCCGTCTGCTCTTTTTGCTTTAGGATCAAAATTAATCAACCTATCTCTAACGCTTTCAATTATTTCCTCTCTTAAAGCCGTATTTCCTTCTGTTCTTTTTGTTATATAGGTTAATATTTGAGGTGCTAGTTTGCCACTTGGAGATAAAATTCTTTGAGGAACGCTTGGATTATCAAGAAGAGCAAAATAATCTTCTCTTGTATTTACAGTTTCTGGCATTAAACTGTTTATAGGACCAAGATCGTCTTTAAAAACTGGTTTATCAGTCTTAGAAGTCTTTGTATCAGTGACAAGTCCTTTACCTGCATCAGCCATTAGTCTAGCTCTTTCAGATATTCTGTCTTTCTTAATATTTTTTTGATAATCTTTTATAAAATTATAAACATCTCTTCCGTTTTGAAATTTTATATCAGTGTATCCTTTTTTTCTAAAACCACTAAGTAGAAACTCTTTCATCTCCCATAGTCTTGCTCCTAGGTTGTCAGACCATTTAATTTCTTTTTTAGCTATAGCATCAGAGAACGATGTTAAGTACTCTTCAGCATAGTCTTTATAGTCGTTTTCTATAGCTCCATACTCATCAAACAATATATTACCATTCTCATCTCTTTGGTATCTATAATTATTGTCTATTCTTCTTTGAACAATTCTTAACTCTTTACTACTTAAAGTCTTTTTAAATTGATCTGCTAATTCTACAGCTCTAGTTTTATCGCTAAATTCTGATTTTAAAATTTTGTGAAGCAATTCATGTGAAGCAGCAGAAATAGCACCTTTTCTAGCAGCAACTTCTTTATTTATTACTATTTGTCCATTAGGTAAAATAAAAGCATCAGAACGTTTTATATCATTTACTTGTTGATCTATTTGAGATATTTGATCTTGCAATTCCCGTACCTTAGCCTTACCTTCTTTAGAATTAGGATCTTTAATAGCATCAATTTGTTTTTGTACTTTAGCTTTTTGATTGTCAGCATAAGTTGTGTAATTACTTTCTAACTCTTCAGTTGTATCAAACACTTCCATAGCTGCTCCCTCTCCTATAGACTCATCAGCTTTAAAGTCAGTATCACCTACTTCAGAGGCTATTCTTGCAACAGCTCCTTCTCCTTTACGCATTTTTTCAACCTGTTCCATGGCTGATAACTCTAAGTCAGTGGCAGCTATTTTACCTTCTAAATCTTCTTTAGATCCTTCTTCAACAATCTCTGTTGGCTTTATAGCATCAGAGACTTCATAAGATTTTGTTCCAGTACCAGTTTGACGTTGAATTAAACCTCTTAGATATTCATTTACTTGATCTAGTTCTGCATTATCTTCCTGAGTAAAAGTATCATCAAGGTTTTTTATCTTTCTAACAAGTTCTTGCTTTCTAATCATTGCGTCTAAATAAGCAGAACGCTGTGATTCATTAAAACTATAAAACTCTTTAGGCATTTTTAATGTAGAGTTTCTTACATCTGATATTGCTTCTTTTTCTTCACGACCTTGTTCTTCTGTTATCTGACCAAACTCTACTTTTCTATCGACACCTTGAACTGCATTATTAAAAGCTTTTTCAGCTTTTTTTAAATTTTCTCCTAATCCACTAATATCTAATCCAACTGCTACTTTAGTTAAAGCCGCTCTAGTTTCTACTTTAGTTTGTCTATAAAAAGATCTAGAACTAGGTATAATAATACCTACTACAGCACCACTTTTACTTGCTTCAATGATTTCGTCAGTATCAACATAATCATACAAGCCTTTTAAACCTCCTAGTTGATACCCAGTTGATAACTGTGAAACGCCCTGCTGCATGCCTTCTGTTAATCCTTCAACAAAACCAGACTCTCCAGCTATTAAAGCTGTTTTACCAGTATTCTTTAAAAAACCTTTTATCTCACCTCTGAATAAAGATTTTAAACCAGTTTTTTCTGTTACACCTAAAGCTTTAAAAGCTTTACTAACACCTACTAAGTTACCAGCTTGCTCTAAAGAAGTACTAATTGCTGCAAAAGCAGCAGCTTCAGATTGATCTGCATATTTACCTTCTTCCAATGCTTGATAAATTTCTTCAGTAGTAGGTTCTCTATCTAAGTCTTCTCTCAAGCCAGTTAGCAAAGTATCGTAATACATCGAACCATATTCTTGAGCAAACATTGTTGCGGTTCCAAGAGCAATTAGCACAGGGTTTCCAGTTGCAGCACCAGCCATAGTAATACCCATTTGTGGAAGAGTTTCTCCTACTGCCATACCAGCATTAGCAAAAGTCATACCTTCATCCCAATCTACTTGTTGAAATATTTCAGCATATTTATCATAGCCTTCTATATCTTCTATATCAGTTATTATATCTTTTTTATATTCTGCAGCTTTACTTTCTTTATATTTTAAATAAGCAGCTACAGTCATTTTTTTAGTCTTTCCTCTATAATCAGCAGTATTTTTTGATCTACCTCTTTCGTCTAAAACATCAAAACCTTTTTCCCCATTAGGAGTGTCTACACTTTTAATATCACCAATAACTTCTTCACCATAAAAACCACTTATTTCAACATTAATAATGTCTTTAGGATTCATTCTTTTGGCCATAGCTATTTCACTAGCTGTTCTTTCAGCCCCTAACTGACTGCTTGATATAGTTACTTGATTAGCAGTAATCTTCGCATTAATTCCTACAGCTTTGTATACTCCTTCAATTATACTTGTTCCAAAATCTATACCACCAGCTACAAATGGAACACCACTTGTTTTGTATCTTGCAAAATCAACACCAGCTAGTATTACATCGTTAGATCTTTGCCACTCTTTATTACTTTTAGCAGCTGCTTCACTGGCTATTAAAGTATAATCTGATCTAAAGTCTATTAAATTTGGATTTGACTTTAATTCTTGATTTTCTAAAAGCTCCTCTCGCTTGCTAAATCGAGCCATAAGCTCGGTTTTTTCTAAATTAGTAATAGGTAAGTCGTTTATTCTTTTTAGCTCTGCTTCTATTCTACTCTCGTATTTAGCGTTAATAGTTTTATTGATTAGACTTACAATTTGATTATTCGCCATTAAGCTATCAACAGCCCCAACAATTTTTTGCTCTACAATGTCTGAACCCATATCGTTCTTTATCACCCCTAAAGAAGACTTAACTGTATTAACAATTTCTGGTTTAGGAATAACATTAGTTGTTTGATTTTTAGAATCATATTTTATGTTTACTAACCTAGGAACCGGCAACTGAAGCATTAATCTTGCTTTCTCCGCGTCAGTAGTGTTTAAATCTCTAACAGCATTTAAATCATTTTGATATGCTGCAACTTGTTCATCTACTGTTAACTTAGAGTTTAACAAAGGATTTGCTGCTATTTCTTCATTATAAGCTTTTTTACTTTTATACCTATAAAATCTAGACTCTTCATCAACTAAAGCTTCAAGTTCTAATTCATTTTCTTGATAAGCTTTTTCATAAGCTATTCTTTCATCCTCGTTTTTTTGTTGCCTTTCATTGTTTGTCCAAAATTCTCTATGAGTTGGGAATCCAGCATATTTTTCTGCTAACTCAAGCTTATTTCTTCTTTTCTCTAAATCTTTAGCTTCTTGTTCTATTCTTTCTCTATCCTTTTGAATTGTTTTTTGATTACGAACATAGTTATCTACAACATCTTGTCCATCAACACCATAGCTTGCGGGGTTTTCTCTATTTAATGCATCTTCAATAGATCCATCATGCTCTATGCCATATTTGTCTTTACCTGTTTGATAAACTAAATCAGGGTTTAAAATAAAATCTTCTTCCTCTTCTTGCTCAACACTTGATTGTGCTAATTCTTCTAAAGAACTAGTTGGATTAAACGAATTTCTATAACCTAAAAATTTACCTACATTTCCGGCGCTAAGATATGGAGAATCCAATGAAGTATCTACCGACTCTAAGTCCGTATTCTCTTCTACTGCTACATCTTCCGCTACAACTTCCGCAGCATCCACCGCTGTAGCTTCTTGCTTTTCCACTTCTTCTTCTGCTTGCTTTTTAACAGCGCCAACTCTAGCTATATAGTCAGTAAACTCCATTTTAGAATCAGCTGCAGCAGCTTGAAGAGATGCTAGCGTATACTCTTGATCTCCAATTAAGTATATTTCTTCCATTATATTTTATTTATTTTTTTTCAAAAGTATCTGGCGCACCGTTTACACCAGGTATTTTAATCACATTACCAGCGCCGTAAAGTTTTTCTGCCGCTTCTCTAGTAGTGAATGTACGCGTGCCTTCGTTTTTATCAATTATATTAAAATAACCTTTAAATGCCCCATCATATCCACTAACATCAAATATTAAGTTGTTAAGTTCTTTTTGATTAGAGTTTTCAACTTCATCTGCTGTCATAACTATCATAGGTTTTCCAGCTGTTATTTTCATTATTGCGTTAGCAGGAAGATTCTTAATATAGTTTGGGTTATCTACCATTATTGCTTTATTGTACTCATCAACACCTGCGATCTTTTTTGGATTATTACTAGTGTATTCACTACCAGTCATATAGTTTTGAGTATAAGCTGAATTTTTAGCTCTTTGGGAAGCGGTTTTAGTTTCGTTTAATATCTCAACTATTCCTTTAGGATTTCCTTTGTAATCTTTATCATCTATTGTATCTCGAAGCTTATAAAATGAATCTTTATCTTCTTCAAATGCTTGTTTCTGTTCATTACTATACTGACTAAGGTTAGTCATTTTAACAGTTTTAGTATCTAAATTTTCATCATTTTGAGGAGCTAGCGTTTCTGAATAATAATTAGCTAAACCTCTTCTAGCAGCATCCTCTGTTCTTTCTTTAAATTGTTTAAGCTCATCTTTCGATATTTTTTTATCATCATTCATATCAGCAGCCTTGTTATATACCCCTTGATTTATATCTTTTATAGTTTTCCAAGCTAAATCTCCTTCAATCATTTGATTTCCATCTTCATCTTTTATGAAGCCGCCTCTGTATAATTGATCCCATGTTTTATCAAATCCAGAATTTCTTATATCAGCATTTAGTTTAGATTTATAGTCAGTTAGTAAAGACTTTCTAATACTTTCAGCATCGTAAATACTTCTTGTTGTAGTTGTTTTTGTTAAACCATCTGGACTATACGTTGTAAAATCTTTGGTTTGACCTTGAAAATGTTTACCTAGTCCAGTTTTTGGATCATGCCATTTGTCGCCAAGTGTTTTTTCTATTAAATCAGCTTCACCTATAGATCGTGTTTCTTCAATACCATTGGAAGTAGCAGCTGAATCAGCTGTTATATTTCTATTTATAGCATCTCCGTTTTTTAATGTTCCAACAAGACTCATTTGACCATTTTCATCTGTTACAAAATTCACGCCTTCATCGTTAAATTGGTTGTTGCTTAAACCTTGAAAAGTGTTTATATAGTCTGTAGAAGTCCCTCTAACAAACCTACCTAACTCAACCTCTTTGTTTACGCCAACTCTGTTTGCTTCAATTTTCTTATTCATTTCATTACCTTGAACCATCATAACACCCATGTCTTTCAAAGCTTGATTGTCCATAAGCTGCTGAAGTCTTAAAGCGTCTCTAAGCTCTGGAGTACCATTTTCTCCATATGCTTCCATATACATTTTATTTTGTTTTGATGCAGCTTGTGTAACCCATTTTCTAGCTCCTTCGTTGAATTGTACATTAGAAGATTTTTCTGAGTCAGAATATGCTTTAATAAAATTAGCTGTATATGAATTAGCTTCACGTGTTAATCTGTTTTGAACTTCGTTTTCTGCTTTTTGCTCTTGCGCTAACCTATTTATTGTACCAGTGATACCACTTACTAATCTAGATGTTCTAGCTTGTGATGCCGCTATTAAATTGCCTCCTGTTGCTGTTAATGCCATTTTGCTTTATTTTAAATGATTTTATTTCTTTTGTTTTGGAAATTTAAGTTCTGTACCAATTTGAGCACTACCTGATAAACCAGACATAAAAGCCTCTGTAGATGCGTCACTTAAGTTATCTCCTCTCATAGTGTGATAATCTTCCTTTTCTTCTAATCTAGCTAATTCATCTAAATCTCTTTGCTCTTGTCTATTATACACATTAACTTCTTCAGCTAAAGCTCCTTTTTCTAATGCCATTCTTTCAGCTGCTGCTTTTTCTTCACCCTCTGCTGCTTTCATGATGTTAGCAGACTCTTGAGTTTCTATACTTGCAGCTATACCTTTTTTACTTTGCATTGCTGCTCTAGCCAAAGCAGTTGCGCCACCAGCAGAAGCACCAGAGCTCATCATAGCGTCTAAACTATTTGCTAAAGCCATATCGGTTTGCTCTGCTTGCATCTCCGCAGCTTGAGTAGCTACAGAAAGATTAGCATAAGGATTATTTACTTCAGCTTTAAGCGCTCTAATATCATCAGACTTATCTATAACATCTTGTCTACTTTCTTTTAAAGCGTTTATTTGATCTAATGCGTCAGCAGCTTCGTCAGCTTCTTTATTAGATTTACGTTTTTTTACGCCTGCGTCTATTGCTCCTATAACCATAGGGGCTGCTATTATTGCTACTACACCAAATGCCATATTATTTTAGTTTTAATTTTGGGTGATTATAGTCTTTCGCTATTACATCATCAACCACTTGTTCTACATCTTTCTTATCGGTAGGATGTACTGTTATCCATACCATAGTTTCTTTTATATACAAAATTCTTTGAGTACCAGGCTTTGTCATACCATGGTACGGTGCTTCAATTTCAAAAACACCTTCATCAGAAATAACTGTTGCTTTTCCTTCCATTACAAAAAAAGGATGAGTAACTAAATGAATAGCACTCAAGTGCATAGTTCCTTTAGGCATTGTTATTTTTCTAATATATGTACCATCTCCAAACTCATGCTCTAAGCTTCCACCTCCTACGGTATCTAATTCATCATCTTTAGCATAAGATTTTCTTATTACTGAAAACTCATGCTTAGCAAACTGATCTTGAAATTTTATCATTTTACTTCTAAAATCTTTTTTACTTAATACACCTGCTCCTGAAATAATTTTTTTTAATTCGTTAGATGTTTTACTTTTCATTTAATTTTATTATGATGATTGAGCAAAGTCTGATGAAACTGCCCATAATTCTTTAGCTCCACCTAATTGAGTACTGTTATCTGTTTCAATAGTCACTGTAGCAAAATATCCTTTTATACCTGTTATGTCAGCTCCAAATCTTACTTCGCCTGCTCTAGCTATAGAACTAGAAACTAAATTAGCAACATACCTGTTTTCTTTTCTATTAAATCCTGCACGCTGAGGTTGTCCAGTTACTAAATCAGTATACAAACCTTCTTCGTAGCTATAAACCTTATTAGAAGTGTCCTGATTGGATATATAAGAGCCTGGGTTAGTAACGCTTGGGTTTGGCTGTTCTAGTCCAGACACAAACGAATTAACTTCCCATCCGTTACTTCCTTCATAAGCTATTGTCTTAAATACTTTAACATTAGAAGGGTTTGGATTAAAAACAAAAGTTACATTAGATGGGTTTCTAACTCCATAAAATAATCCTCTATTATTTTGAACAGTATTGTCATAATGTTGATATAACTGAGAGTTGTCTAAAGAGTAAAACTTATTTCTTAAACTACCCATTAAAGTAGGTTTGTAAGTGTAAAAGCTTACCCAGCCGTTTATTTGTTCGTCAAAACATAGAGTGTCGTATGTATCAACTGAAGTGCTTATAGATGATGGATTTTTTTGCAAAGATAATACATAGTTTTTATTATGTATATCCCATCCACCTATCATTTTGCCTGTTGTAGAGTAATAAAATCTTATTAAGTTAGTGTTTGGAGTTGGAGATGCTGGGACAGTTATTGTTACAAATAATTCTGACAAATAAACTATTGTATCCGTTCCATCTATTAATGTTTTTACTACAAAACCTCCTGCATTAACCCAAGTACTTCCATTATCAACACTATAAGAACATGACATTCCAGGAGTTATTACTCCAGTTAAAGTAGAGGTTTCAATTTTAAAAGTAGTATTAGTACTTGAAGAAGTTTCAGACAAACTAGCATCTACATTATAATCTACACTAACATCACTTATCGTTGCAAACTCATCTCTAAAATAATCAGTCATACCATATGCGCTAATTTCGGTTAATCCGTCATTAGACAATCTCATTACAGCATTACGATCTTTGTCAGTAAAATATTTTCTATATCCATAAACAGCAAAAGATTCTGGATTATTGCTAATACCATACTCTCCAGTGTAAGGTACTATTTGTCCTATTACTTTATTAGCAGCCTGAGTTTGTGTACCACCTTCAGTTGTGTATATTGTATCTTTATCTATCAATGCTCTACTACACTTATCTCTTTGAAGTACTATTAAATTAGTATCTTCAGCATACGTTTTTTGAATAGGTCCATTAACAGGATCTGCTGATCGTATTAAGTCATCAGCTACCGAAAATACATTAGTATTATTGACTCCTGTTCTAGAGTTATATACACCAGAATATATTAAAGAATTAAACCTATGTTGTTGTATAGGTTCTGGTTCATTTAAATAAGCTTTAACACCATAGTCTGTTGCTAAATTATTATAACCTCCTTTTATTCTTCCTTCTTCTATGTAAAAATTCTTTTCAGATGACTTAGTTATACCAGGATACGCTACACCTGGATTTATAGCCATTACGTCTGGAATGTCAACAGGTTCGTTAGCGCCACTATATGGAACTCCTTCGCCTGTAAGTTTCTTTACCCAGTAAGAATTAAAATAATCTACTTCTAATAATATTGCCATAATTTATAATCACTTGTATTTATACGTATTTAACTAGCAAACGTAGTTTGAACTGTTATACTTAAATTGCAAGAAGCACTAGTTAAACCATTACCACTAGCATCGGTTACAGTTATACTATTAACATATGTGCCATCTGCTACGTTGTTTAATTGTATTCTTTGTTGATTAAACAAGCCAGTACTAGCCTCAGCTCCAGATGTTGAGTCTAAAAATATAAAGTCATTATTAGTATCACTTTGACTCCACTGTAACTGCTTAGACGCTTGGTCACCAGCAGCTCCATTTACAGCTTTAAGAGTAAAAGTGTAATTGTTGTCAGTCGTTAAAGTAACAGGCGCTGGACATACAGTAAAAGAAGGAGTAACGTTTGTTAAAGAACCATCTATTAAAAAAGTGTTACTATACGGTAAGCCTGAAACAGTGTTGACAACGTCTATTGTAAATGTATAAGAGTTAGAAGGAAGATCTTGTTTAAAGTAGTTAAGTACACTATTAGACAAAGAAAAAATTCCAGTTCCACCAGTATTTAAAGAAAAGTTATTAGTCACATTAGTTCCATTACCATCTAAAACTCTAGTTAAACTAGCAGTAGCAGATGTTAATTGAGTTCCATCTTGTCTAACGACTTTAAATGAAGAAATAGTAGTATTAACTATATTAGATTCTTCGTATAAAAACGTGCTTCTTAGACCAGGTAAAGAAATAAATTCTAAAGCAGTAGGTTGATAAGGTGCATTAGCTTCTTGAATATCTTTGTTTAAAGTAGATATTAATCCCATTGTTGAAGTTTCCCAATATATATCTAAAGCTGACTCTTTTGGTTTAACTTCTAACACGCCTAAAGGTCTTCCTTCTTGCGGTATGTTTATATCGTCAGGAGCTATCGTTATAATAAAAGCTTTAGTCCAGCTAGAATTTGAAGTTGGATCAGTTGGTTGTGCTGGAACTTTAACTTTGTCACCAGGCAAATAACCTTGTCCTCCATTTACGACTCTTATAAATAATTCATCTAAATCACTTCTATCTGCAGCTGTAGTATTAGCTCTTACTTGTACTGTTAGACCGGAGCCTACACCAGTTACAGCAAATGTTGGTTGCGCTAAGCTCCACGCTCCTGGATTCGAGCCAATGTTTAGTATTGTACCAGAACTAGTAGGATCTTCCCATACGGGTTTTGGATCGGATAGATAGTAATAATCACCAGCTACTGTTTCGCTAAATAAACCATGTCCCCACACATTACTTCCATATAAATTACCGTAAGTAGTTCCAGTAGTATTTAAAATACCTAATGAAGGATTACTATTAGGAGTGTATATGCCAGGCGTAGATGCAGGTGCATTTATGTCTATTTCTATACCAACATCTGTCATTTTACCTATAGTGTTTACAGGAAAAAACTTAGTACCTAAATAATATTGACGACTAAAATTATTATCTTTTAAACCAGCTATTCGTGGAAAAAGAACTTCATCGCTAGTTCTAAATTGAGTTTGAACCGGAGATACTTTAGCTAAATCTGCTGGAACTTTATTTATATTATCAGCTAGCAATGTAATAATAGTTTTTTCTGTTTGATCTGTTTCTATATTAGGTGATCCAGATAAAGGAGCTGGGCAATAAACGTTATAGTAATCTTGAGAAGTTTGTTTAACCACAACTTTGTAAGAGTAATATCCTGTTTGATTTGATCTACCATATATTTTTATAGAAGTAGAAGCATTTATTGATACGTTCTCAGACAATGTAATCGTTTTACTAGTTACATCTATTGCTATTATACTGACGGAAAACGTACTTGCAATATTACTTAATCCTTCAACTATATCACCTATTTCTATGTCAGAGTCCCAATCACCTGATAACACAAACTCATCACCATTACCACCTTGAGTTGCCACTGCATCTATTTCACCACTTTTATATATACCAGGATATCCAGAAACATTAGATATTGCATTTGGTATAGGATTTTGAATTAACACTTTTAAGCTATCACCAAACCAATTCCATAGTTTATTATTACTCCACGGAGAACTAGAATATATACTTTTATAAGGAGCGTAAACAGTAGAACCTCCGTAATATTGGCTTGAACTAGCTGGAAATTCAACTCTTTCATCAGTTGCAGATGATAATATAACATCAGATGATCTTCCGTATTTATCTTGTAAAACTATGCCTACTTGATAAGATCTGTTTTGTTTTAATGTATGATTAGGATATGCTACAGATGCGTAGCTTGTATCAGCTTCAAAAGGTTGTAGCTTAGGAGATACACCTACATAAAAATCTAAAGTACTAGGAGAAGAGTGTTTGTCTCTAAAATTTCCTAATACAACTCTATTTCCAGTTACTGATTGTGTTTTAGAACGAACAGGTATTTTGTCATAAACTCTAACAGTGTCAGCTTCTGTTAATGTTTTTATAGGCTTTCTAGACTCGTAGTTGTATAAATAATTAGTTGTAGAATTACTAGTAATAGAAAGATCAGTTACTGGAATAGTATCTAAAACTTTTACAGCTAAAGCGTCCGACTCTTTGTATAGAATTTCAATATCAGAAACTTTTAAAGTATTAGCTAAAGTGTTTACCGCATAAGGTGTTTCTATATTCAAGGATACGTTTTGTACTTTGTTTTCGAAAAAGTCTATAATAGTAGAATTACCAATCTGCTCTTCTTGAGATAATAATAAACTTAATCTTTGTAGAGTACCGGCGGGTGAAGCAGTTATTACGTTTTCAAAATTACCAGGTAAAGATGTTACGTATCCATCTTGCTTAGGTATAAAAGCAGGTTGAGTATAAGGTGATATTAAAGAGTATTCTCCATCTTCAAATTTATATCTATAAGCAAATCTCACAAACTTATCTGATAAAAAATCCTCATCACCTGCCCAGTTTGAATCGTAATTAGGGTTTGGAGCAGCAAATAAATACTGATCTCTACCAACTGAATCTTGCTCAACATTGGGGCTTATTGTAAATATTTTATTAGGAAACGCGCCAGATACATTTGTTATTTTTGTATTTTCACTTAATCTATCTGATATTACTCTCCATCCAACTTTTGGTTCGATATCAGCTAATCCACTAGATGATGTTGCTAATTCTACAGCTAAACTATTAGTTCCCGCGCTAGCGTTGCTTGTTAATATTCCATAAGTAGATGGAGCTAAAAACTCCGTAGCTTTATTTTTACTAGTGGGATAATAAATAGTTACATCTTGACTACTCCAAATTAAATCAGCTGCAACTGTAGATTGAACAATGAAATTCAACGTAGGAAGTGCTCCCACCACTTGGCTTACACGTATATTTTGTGACTGAGCATCTCCAGCAGAATTAGTACCACTTAACTTAATATACATACCTGCTTTTATAACAGAGCTAGCAACGGATAGTGTAACTACGCCACCTGCAGTTGATGAACACTCAACATTATCAATTTTATCCCACAAAGTAGGAACGTTGTAAGGATAGTACTTTGCTAAAGATATTTGTTCTTCATTATAATAATGAGGGTAAGTTGATGTAGCATCAGCGCTAGAAGCTAGATTAACATTTATTTTTCTAGGTTGATTTCTATTATCAGTCCAAAATAGTAGCTCCTCTATAACGTTTATACCATACATGTTGTGTGTAGTAGAGAAATTTAAGAAACTGCCTTTAACTAGTGTTTGTGATGTGCTAGAGTTAACGTTGTACATGCATATACTACAGTATGCTGATTTAGGAGCTGTATTGGACAAAGAGTTACTAGAAGTATCAGAATAGTTTGTAAGAAAAACATATATCATGTCAGTAGACTCGTCCATGTAGCTACCAATAGCTACTACACCAGGTTCACTAGTGAAAGTGTTTATGTTTAAATTTCCTAAAACATTTTCTAAAGCACCTACGTCAGCTGACTCAGATCGACTAACACTAACGTTTTCAGCATTTCTATATTCACCTTTACTTAACAATCTATCATCTAAGTCTTTGTTCATCTTAGATTTGATGAAAGTGTTTTGTACGTTACCCATATTATTAATGTTTAATCCATTTAGACTTACCTCTCATCACTTGTGTAAACTCTTCTATTTTGATATTACTTAATCTTATTTTAGCATTTCTAAGCTGAGCACGTCTGTCTTTTTTAAATCTTTGTACTATATATTCTTGAACATTAGCTCTACCAGCTAGTATTGAATAAGCTATATGCATATACAAAGCTTCTTCTGCCATTTTAGGTATTTTGCTATCCATATCATAAGCTAATCCATCAGATACGTATTCTAGTATTATTATTTGATTAGCTAAATCACTTGAAAAACTAAATTTTCCTTCTCTTTCATTTATAGTAAACCATCCATTTTTTTGAGATGTCTCAGGTTCTAAACCATATCTTTGTCCATAAGCTGTTTTCCACCATGACCAATTATAAACATTAGCATAATTAGTTATTTGACTGTTAGTTATTTGACCTGTGATGTTTAAATTGTTATTAGAAGCCCATCTAGTATCTGTTTCAGATTGAGCTGGCTCAAGATTTTCACCCCAATTACCTTGAACTGGAACACCTTCGCTATCTTGTAATAAAGGTGTAGGATTACTTGTTAATCTAGTAGGGTATATTATATGCTTAACTCCAGAAGTATCAACCCATGACAACTGAACGTAATTAACATAGTCTTGAGGTATAGCCAAAGACAAACTAGGTGGTATAGAAAGTTCTAATTGATTAACAGACTTTAACGTGTCATAACTAAATTCTTGTAAACCTCTTTTTGCGTGAAATATAACGTCAGATCTTTTTACTCTAGGTATTACCTTATCTAATCCAACATAACCTACCATGAAGTTGTTTACTACATCTTTAAGACTTAAATATGCATAACTATTATAATTGTCCCATATGCTTTGTTGTATTAATCTAACTCTAATTATTAAGCCAACAGCTTGAGCAGGTATAGTTATTGTGTTTTGAAATACACTATATGTTCCAATAGCCAAATCAGTATAAGTATTAGGATTTAAAACACTATTAACCGATACTACATAATTAGCTATAGAAGCAGGATCACCTCCACCAGCATCATTTAAAGGCATGTTAAAAGGGGAAGTAATAGTTGTTTGACCTGTAGAGGTTACAAAGTCTTCTCCAGAATAGTACTGAGCATTTGTTTCTTTTATTAATCCCATTTTTTATTATCTTTTTGAATTGTCTTCTTCTTGTTTTGCCATACCAGCGGCCATTTGACTTATTTGAGTTTCTCTTATTACTATACCAGAGTACATCAAAATATTTAAAACCGACTCTGTTTGTTGAGCGCTACTTAACTCAAAATCTATAGAACCTTGACCCGTTGCTCCCATTAAATTAGCAGCAGTTAAAGTTATAACGATAGACCCTGTTAGCCCAGTAATGGCTGTAGAAGGTATTGTTATAGTATCGTCTACAGCATATCCACTTCCAGAAGCAGTTACAGTAATAGAAGTATTTGCACTTGTTAAAGTAACAGGATCACTTCCTATGATATTAACTGAAATTTCTAAACCTGTACCTGATCCACTAGTGGTAAAATTAGTTCCAAGCGCTCCTTGAACTAACGGATATGTTCCAGAGTTAGCATCAAACCCGCCAAAGTTTGTAGAAGAAGTTAAACTACCTAGAGCTACGGCAGTAGCATCATAAGCTCTAGAATCATAAATATATTGCCCTAAACTTCCAATAGTATAACCCCATCTCACATCTGATGGTTTTTTAATATAATTAAAAGTTACATCAGTTGTAGCATAAGCATTAGTAACTGTAGGATATACAGTAACTTTATCTTCTTTGTATTTAGCTATAGGAAAATTTGACGACGGCTGTGTCAAAGGTGAAAGTATTTGCTGTGTGTATTCTCTGGCACTTACTATTTCTACTTCAGGAGAGTTTATTCCTTTATTGTAGTTTACTGAACCAAACCTATGTAGATCTTGCGGTTGAGTATAAATATTGTTTGTTTGTGGGCCCGGATTATAAGCTGACTCACTTTTTTCAAATACTTGAAATTCTTCACGTATATGATCCATTCTTGATGCAAACTCTACATCTGTTTTTGGCATACGTATATACTGATTATAATCTTCAAAAAACTTTTCAAATATTTCTAATTGAACTTGAGTACCTAGTTTATTGAACTCGTCAGGTGTTATATATCCTCTTTGTTCTTTATTTAAAATACTTAGTACAGTTGTATATACAGTGTTTACGTTTATTGCCATTTTAATATTTTTAAAAAAAAAGGGTGGCGAAATACCACCCTAATTTATAATCACTTGTTATCTTAACTTTTTCTGTATAGATTTATAAACTTCAAGTCCTTCATCTGTTTTAAACCACGCAGCTATAGCTGAGTAAGTATTTTCTTCGAAAGGTACGGTCATTAATTTTTTACCATTACTTGCCCACTTAAAAGTTCTTTGATCGTCAGCTAAAGTTATTATTCTAGCTTCTACAGCTTTTATAGCAAAGTTTCTTAGCTCTACATTTTCATCTTGAGATAGTTCTATTAGTAGTCTTGGATTTCTTTTTGCAAAAACTAATATATCTCTTTTTAATTCTTTAGAACTTAATTTAGAAACTGAAGTACCAACTTCAACTCTTAATATAGCTTCTGCTTTTTCAATATCCATATCATAAGCTAAGTTCATTGCTGCTATCTCCATTTCTAAATAGTCAAACTCATCTTCAGCCACAACAACCTCATCATGCTCTTTAAATATTAAATTAGAGTGTGGGTGTTTTGCTAAAAATTGTTGAAGATTTCTTTTTTCTTTAGGTACTAATAAATGACCTTTTTCAAATATAATATGCTTAAGAGTTACATTACCTTTTTGCTCATCTACAAAAACGCTTTGTTGATTAGTAGCGTATCTAAGCTCTCTTTCATACCCTAGTTCTTCATCAAACCAAACTAAAGGATATCTTTTTGAATGTCTACTTGGTAAAGTATACGTTAAAGGTTCTTTGTTTCCTAATAAATAATAATTTCTATCTTTATACTCCCAAGTATCTACTACTTTAGAAGATTTTTTTTCTTTTGTTTCCATAATATAATATAATATAATATAATAATTAAAAAGACCCCGCCGAAGCGGGATCATTATTGTTTTTGTTTAATTTACTATTGATTCATCACACTTTGTAAGTGTAGTTAGCTATAGTAACTCCTGATGGTAAATAATCTACCAAATCCGGTAGTGACTTAGGATTTCTTTTAGCATATGCTACGCATGAAGAAATAGCACTACTAACCTCTCTTCTTGCAGCAGCAGTGTCATCCATCCCAGTTGCCTGAAACAAAATACTTAGTGTTTTAGAAGATTGTGACGCACTTGCTCCAGCGCGAATTGTTGTGACAAGTTCTAAACCAAGTCCACTTTGTGGGTCTTGTATTCCAACAACAGAATCTGCATCAAAAAAACCTTTTTTAGACTTTATATTTTCGTTTTGACCACATCCTCCTTCATAAAACCCATCACCTGCTACAGGATCAAAAGTTATATCAAAAGAACCTGTTGCTATAGCGTCGGCAGCTGTAAATGAAAACGTTATAGTGTCTCCAGGTAAATATCCTTTTCCAGAGTTTGTTACTGTGTAAGCGCTAATTTCCGGTGTAGCATTAGTATTAAATCTAATTTCTAAACCAGAACCACTACCACCTGTTCCAGCTTTAGTTGTGTTCGCAGATGCAGATAAATTACCTGAAGCTGCTGAATCGTCCCATGCGCTTCCAAGTGCAAGGTTACCATTTAAGTCGAATTGAAACCCGCTTAAATCAAATTTTACTAAGTTCATCATAATTAAGATATTTGTGGAATTCCACTTCCAAGTTGTATTCTTTGTTGCTCAGGATCTAATCCTGTAACTTCATTATAGTCTACAATTGATCCAGGTCTTGATGATGCATTAATTATAGCTTTGTTTAAAGCTATTATAATTTCCTCAGTTACTGAGTTCTTCGCACTATCAAGATTTATCATGTTGATGCCGTCTTGTGTATTCCACCCAGGACCAAACATTATCTGAACTGTAGTACCATCTGTTTCGCAATTAATGACGGTAGAAATATCGTAATAAAATTCTCCATCATCATCGCTTTTTATTTTTAATAAAACCATGTTTTTTTATTATTTAAAGATTAATAAAGTGGGGATTTCTCCCCACGTTATATAAAATTAAGCTCCTTTAAACAATACAAAATTGTTCGCAGCTTGAGTTACTAAACATCTTTCAGACAAGAAACTAATAGTCATAGCATCTAAAGTGTCAGTATATGCACCACCAACAGAACCAGTGATCCAAGACTTCATTCTTCTATCTTCAGTTTCAGAAGCTCTATATCTTACGTGTAAGAAAGGTCTTCTGATGTTTGATCCAAGCATTTGATCGTACACTGTAGAAGTTCCAGCAGGAACAAGTACACCATCAATTTCTTTAGATAAACCTCTTGTTGAAGCATCATTTAGATATTTCCAGTCAGTTTTGTAGAAGTCATAAGAACCTCTTCTAAAACCAGAAAATCCAAAGTTTAATGCCATATCTCCATCGTTCTCAAAAAGACCGTAAGAAGCAGCTTGAGTAGAAGCAAATCCACCGTTAACAGCAGCAATCATATCGTCAAAATCAAGAGCCGTAGATCTAGATAAGAATAACATGTTTTCTTCAATAGCACCTTGCTTGTCTAAGTTTTTAAGGATTTCATCAAAATCACCTAAAGCACCTGAACCAGGAGCAGCAGCTCCAGCAAAACCAGAATATACATTACCTCTTGCTTCAATAGCAGCGAATAAACCTTCAGTACCTTTGATATCACTACCGCCACCAGCTGGCCCATATTGAAAATTAACACCAGCATTAGTCATTAATTCACCTTCAATCATTGCCATTTCTAAGTAATCTTCAAATCTTAATCTTGTTTCAGATTCAGACTTTAAATACCACAAATATCCTGATTGACCATCTTCAGTTGAAACTTCAACCCAACCAATTTGAGCAGCATCAGATCCACTGATTTTAAAGTTGTCTTTAAGAATTAATGGAGAATTGTGGTATTGAGTGAAATTAGGCTCAATAGAACCTTCCATTCCATTCATTCCTTTTCCAAATTCAGAACCGTATACAAACACGTTACATGCAGCAGCACCTAATAATCCAGCTGGAAAAGCAGCAGCAGTCGTTTCATACAATGAACAAGTAAGTATATCGTTTGTTATACCACCACCTGTACTAGTTACAGTTTGAACTAAAGCTTTAGCTGTAACTAAACCTGTAGCAACATCTGATAGTAAGATAGTTTGACCTTGTCTTACAGCACCATTTAAACTTGGGTTTTCAGCAGCTGTAATATTCAAAGTTACAGTTATATCAGTAGTGTTACCACCACCAACAAGAGCAGAAGTTACACCTTTATAAGCAACGTGTAGTCTATTTTGTTCAGACCAAATAACTTGATCAGAAGTCATAGGCATTTCAGCTCCTACCATTCTCAAGAAACCACCAATAGTTCGGTTTCCGTATCTTTCTACCTCTGCTTCGTAAAGCTCTGGTAAATATTGTTGTGCGAAGTTTCCTCCAGCACCACCATCAAACGTTAAGTAGTTTGATTGTAAAGCCATCCTGTTTTGAGCAGGGACTAATGAAGCAGGAAAACTCCCACCAGTTACAAAACTCATAATTTTTAGTTTTAGTTTTTATTTTTTACTTTTAAATTTTAACTTAGTACCATTATCCCCACTTATTGCTTTTACTTTTAATCCGTTTATAAATACATCGCCACCACTTTGTGATCTTGGTTCTGCACTTATGTTTTTAGATTTTGCCATAACATCTTTAACAGCATCGGCTTTGCCTTGCTCGTAAAAATGACTAGCTATAGTATCTACATTTTTCGCGGCATAAATAGCTTTGTGATAAGCTCTAGCGTCTGCTATTTCCCCGTCTTTATTTAAGAACTTCTTAATAAACGTTGTTAAGCTTGCTTGATCTTCAGCGACAGTTTCTACATTTTGGACATCGTAGTTAAATTGTTTTTCCCCAATGTTAAATTCAAAACCTTTGAATTTATCAGAAAAAAGTTCTTTAGTTTTGTTGTTAAATATATCTCGTCTCTTACTAGCTATTTTTTGGTCTTCGTTATGTTTATTGAAAAACTCCATTGCTTCTTTTTGTTCTTGAGTTACGTTTGATTTCAACTTGATTTCATCGTAATATTTTCTCTTTGTTTCCTCCAAAAAGCTTTTAGCTTTTGCAATTTCTTCTTTTTTCGCAAGTTTCTTTTTCTTTACCTCGCGTTCTTCATCCATTTCTTCGTCGTAATAAAATTTATCTTCCATTATAAATTCTATTTCTTCTTGATTTAAATGAGGTTTAGTATTTTTATAATATTCTTTTAATAAATTAGACTCATCTAATTGAGAATAATCTCTATTTAGCCTCGCGTAGTCTTCTATACTTCCACCAGTATCTTTCATAAAAGTTACTAACTTCTCTATGTTTTCAGGCATTACAACCTTTTTTTCTACAGGCGCTTTTAATTCTGGTTTATTATCTAGTGTATCTTTTGCTTTTATCTCAGTTATAGGAGATTTTACTTCTTTGATACTTTCTCCGGTAGATTCTTGCTTTGGTACGTCTGGTTCCACTTTTTTGCCATCTTCGGCATGAACTTGTACATCCACCTTTTTTGTGCTTTGCTCTTGAACGGCATTTTCTTTAGGTTTTTCGTTAAGTGTTACTTTGTGAAGTTTGTCTTCTTGTTTTTTAAATGCTGGTTTTTTAATTTTAAGAGGTTTAGCCTCCTCTTCTTGCTTTGTTTTTGACATAATATAATATAATAGTTAATATAAGGATTAGGTGATTTGTAAATTGTTTAAATCAACTTCTCCACTGTTTTGGTCAGATTCAAAATCTGTAGGTAATAAATCGTTTTGTCTTTGGTCTATCATCTTGCTCTGTTGAGTAGCTTGTATCTTAGTTCTTTTGTCTTTTCTATCTTCAATACTCTGCTCTCTAGCTTGCTCTTTCTGCACATCTGCTTGAGCTAATTTCATATCAAACTCAAACTTTTGCATTGCTAATTCTTTTTTCATCTGTAATTCAGTCTGCATTCTTTTTATTTCAAACTGTGATTTACCTTGTTCAATTTGAAGTTGAGTTTGAGCTAATGCTTGCTGTTTCTGAACTTCAGCTAACGCAGCTTTCTCAGCTGTTTCTGCATTTGCTTGAGCTTGAGCTTGAATATTAGCTTGTTGAGCTTTTTGATCAGCTTCTTGTTTTTTCTTTCTTCTATACTTTAAAAACTGATTAGCTAGTTGAATATTTCTAACTTCACGTATATCTATAGCATCTTCTAAATATATCTGTCCAGACTTTAACGCTACTTGTATATTCTCTTCTAGTTTAGCTTTTTCCTCATCGTCCGGCTCTAGTTGTAAAAATATACCAAAGTCATGTATGTTTAATTCTGTTAGCTCGTCTAAGGTTCCAACATTGAAAGCTGATATACTATTTCTTAAAGCTTGCTTAGTAAAAGGAAAAGCCAATGAATCAGCTACTCTAAGAGATATGTTTTCACATGTTCTAAGAGTAAGATACATGCTTGCTTGTAGTATATGTCTTGTAGCTGTATTTGAATTAGCCGCAGCCATTTTCTGCAAACCAACTAAAGAGTTTTTGTCTGGAGTGCTTCCGTCTCTAGCTTCATTTAGACCGGTTACATCTCTTATCATTTGTAAATAATATTGATAAGTCTGTATTAAAGATTGTATTTTGCCACCGCCTGAACCAGTCTGTAATTCTTGCACTGGTATTTTGCCTCTATTAACATCACCGTCTTGAGTTAAAGATCTACCTACTACACTACCAGTTTGAAAATACATATTCAATGCTTCAGCAGGATTGTAATTAGTTCCGTTTCCTAAATCTACTTCAGCTAAACCATCCATATCTAAGTATACACCATCTGGAACTACCCTAGCTAATACTTGTTGTATTTTTAGATGAGTTAATTGTATCATATCAGCAAAACCTGTTATACGAGAAACTAAAGACTCTATACGTCCTTTATACATTCTAGGAGCGCATATATTATAGTTCATTTTTACTTTAACAGTGTCAGCAGTAGGTCTAGTCATATGTTCTGATAAACCCCAGCTCATCATCATAGGGTGACCTAGTATTTTAGCTCCACTATATAAAGTTTCAATAGTTCTAGACACTCTTTCAAAGTTATCACTTTCAGGTGGATTGAAAAAATCAGGTTTTTCTAATGCTTTTTCTAATCCAAAAGAATTCTTTTTTATTTTAAAAACTTGGTCACTATATGTTTTATATTCAAAATAAAGAACTTGCACAGTTAAATCATCTGACCTCCCGCTCCAATTTCTTAAATACTCTGCATTGCCTGGATATTTTTGTATAGTTTCCATTTCTTCATCTGTAAGATTAGGAAACTGCATTTTCAAATCTGCTAAAGCAATAGATTTAACTTCTCCAGCATAATATATATCTTCAAAGTTAGGGTCTTCAGTATATGAATAAACTAAGCAAGCTGGATCTACATAGTCTACAGTTACACCTTCTGCTTTGTTCCAATTAGTTTTTACAGCACCAATACCTAAAACTGTTAAGTCATAATTAAATCTTCTTCTAGTTAGATCATATTTATTTTTATCTAAAACTTGATTTATAACTTCTTCTTCTGCTACTTCGACACTTTGTTTAAAATCCATTTGAAGATGTATCTCTAACTCTTGCTCATCTTGTGGAGCAGTTTCAGGATTTGGAGAATTAAAAGCATCTATACCTAGTGTTTGCTGTGCTGTTTGTAAAAACTTCTTAGCATTAATATCTGTTAATAAAGCGGTTGCATATTCTGTTCTTGACTTTGAACAAACTGGATCTTGAGCAAATGCATTTATTTCAAAATTTCTTTGTGATATTCCATTAACAACAATATCAACAAACTTAGATATAACAGGAACAGGCTTCCAATCTAAGTTTAAATAAGATAAATCTCCATTTATAGCTAATTCATCTTTATATTTTTGAACAGGCTGTTCGCCTCTAGCGTATAATCTTAAATTGTGATATTGATTGAAATTTACAGCGTAACCCGGAGTGTTATATGCACTTCTATAATTCCTAAACCATTCTCCTTCAATAGCTCTACCGACAGCTAAACCATATTCTAAAGTAGCTTTCTCTGCGTCAGGTACCACCTGGCTTGGAAAAGAACTATTATTGTTAGTATAAATTTGCATATATTTATTTTATTATTTTGGAAACACTTCCTTTATTATCGTATCTTCTTATACCTAAATCAATTGGTTTTAACTTTTTCTCTTGATTAGGTTTGTATTTATTCTTATTACAAGCCATAATAGCTAAACCTGAACTTATAGACGCATCATGTTTAGTTCTATTATTTATATTAAAGCGAGCCCAGTCTTCTAAAGTTAACTGCATATACATATCACCGAATTCTTCACCTAGTACTCCGACATGCTCCTCTATGTATGTCTCTATTGCTGCTGCGTGTGCTTGTTTAATATCTTCACTAGAGTTTGGTATTCCACCTATTTCTTTTTCTGTTGTAGACAATTTGTTCCATATTTTGTCAGGACGATTCATAGAAAAACCTCTATATCCTCTTCTCTTTAAATAGTATAAAAGTCTTGGCTTATTGTTTTCGCATAGTATAGGCATACCATAGAATACTAAAGCCATAAGAACATCTTCAAAGAATATTTCAGCGGTCTGAGGTCTTGATATATATTCTAAAAAGAAATGATTAGGTGGAGCGTCTTCCATGCTAAACTTAGTCAAGCCATGTAAAGCTCCATTAGAACCTTTACCGTCTACTGTTCCTGATATATCGTAACTATCACAGCCAAAAGCTCCAATGTGTTCATTACCAGGATATTTAGTTCCATTTTTTATAATCACTCGGTTTTGAAGATTTTTAGGTGGAACCCAAGATATTAATTGCAGAGAAGGGTCGGCGCAGTCTCCATGCGCGTGTAGAGATTTCACAGGGGAGCGTCGTCACCGATGACATGATCGTGGTGAAACGCCCTGGGCTCGGTATCGCCCCGGTTCTGCGCGAGCACGTATTGGGACGTCGGGCCAATAGGCGGATTGAACAAGACGAATGGATCACTTGGGACGCTCTCGCGTGAACGAGATGTGGAAGGCTGCTGAACAGTCGGCGGTCCTTGTTGGAGATTCTGTGGCCTCGTTGCGTGATCCCGCCGCGATTGCCATGGATGGAGTGGCTGCACAGCGTCGTGCGGACTTGTATGCCCACGATCAGTTGAGCAAGAAGCTTGCGCTTGCGTACCCAGGCGTGCCGATTGTTTCCGAGGAGGATTCGTCTCATTCTGAGCAGCGTCATCCAGAGTACTGGCTCATTGATCCCATTGATGGAACGGGAAGTTGGGCTGGGGGATTTCCTGGGTATGTCACTCAAGCCGCATTCATCCGGGACGGGGTTGTTGAGTATGGTGTGATTCACGCCCCTGCCCTACACCGCACGTGGGTTGCCGTTCGCGGGGTGGGTGCTTTCCTTAACGGAGAGAAGTTGCCTATCAGGGAGTCAGCCCGTAGTCCCTTGGTCGTGGTTGATAACTACCCGAAACCGCGTGACAATTGTCTGGAACTCGTTAACTGGTTGGGTAATGCGAATTATAAGGAGTCGGGAAGCCTTGGCCTGAAAGCAGTAATGGTCGCTAGCGGGGATGCAGATTTGTTTGTCAAGAGCGTCGTAGTTCGAGATTGGGACTTAGCCCCAGCGATGGCCGTATGCGCTGAGACGGGGGCAGTCCTCACACGGGTGGATGGTTCAGACTTTTCCCTCAGTGGTTCTCTTGAGAAGTTAGATGGGGTAGTTGTCGCAGCAGACGAGTACCTTGCACGGCGCACTACAGAATGGTTGGTCTCCCGCAAACGGACGTGAGTTGTCAAATCAGCCGGTTAGCGGCGTGCAAGATTTCAGCTCGGACCCAGTCATCTTCTGTGTCGATATCGATTGCGCGCTTGGCGTCAATCTCATAACCGACCGCGTTGGGAAGAATTGGGAGTTCTGCGCCCCATGCGCCAACTCGACCCCAATAAAATTGTCCTGCATCGTGCCATCGTGGGGGCAAGTCTTGGGTTCGCTGCGTTGCTGCATTCGAGTCTTCGAAGGTCAACTCTCCGTTCATCCCCAAAGTCATTGCCCTTTGTATTGGGTGTGCGTAGGGCAGGACGGCAGCGCAGTAGTCTCGGGTCGATCGCAAGAGTAAAGATCGAGACTCTGTGATGTCACATGGATCAATCAGAATGGCTGCCGGATACATGCAACACAGGAGATCACCTGAGAAACCCAGGTTCTGCATCTCACGTAATGCATGGGCAACGACATCGAGGGTCGGGGTGAAGTCATCTGCCAGCGCTTCGGGACGGAGAAACGGGACCGATGCCCCATTCGCGTGAGCGATTTCAGCGATCTCCTCATCGTCAGTGGAGACCACTACATGGGCGAATTCGCCGGCCGAGCGAGCAACTTCGATGGCCCACGCGATCAGCGGTCGACCGTTCATTATTCGAATGTTCTTTCGGGGAACACGCTTTGAGCCTCGCCGCGCGGGGATGACAGCGATCGATGTCTGCACTACCGAAGACGATGGCACATCTGCAACGATACCTAGATGCCCAAACTTGACCGGTCAGGTGCTCGCAGGGTGGTTTATTTTGATGCGGGCCTCCACAGCCTCGTGAGCGTTTTAGCACGGCGCATTCAGGGCCACCAAATCTCGTATCTGCGGGCCCGATCCCCGCGCGAGGAGCGACTTCTGCAGGCACTGGGTGCCCGGAAAATGGATATCGCTGCTTTCAAGAACTTTGATGTCGGCCCCAGGTCGACTGAAGGACCGATAGAGCGAGCATTCCCACGACTTCAGCGACCGGACGTCGATGCAGTGATCAATTATGTTGCGCAAAGACACCAGACTCGTCATGCCAGGGCAATCTTGAAATCGGCAGTCATCGGGGCACTTGCCCGGAACAACCTTGATGCCTTTTACGTTGAGGCGTGGGCGCGCAACAATGGCGATCCCAACACGTCCATTGTAGTGGCATCCCATTGGCAACGTCTCCTTCTGGAGGGGGATGAGCATCCGGTCGGGGGCTGGGGTGATGTGGTGCTAGGTGCGGTAGTTGACGGAGGTCGCTTCATTTTTCGGAAGCTGGCAAGTGTCCTGTCCCAACGTCGCACAATGGATAGTCTTGAGGCGCACGGAAACCGAGTTGGCAGATCGACGTGGCGTCCTAATTCGCAAGCTCAGGGTCCCGTGCTCCTTGTACTGAACAAGGGCCTTACCTACGGTGGTCTGTACAGTTATGACTACATTTTGGACGACAACCCGGTATCGGTCCTCAGCATGGACCACGTAGTGGCGATGGCCGCCACAGGCGGAGCCTCAAATTCTGAGGGCATTGTCTGGGGTTATCCGAGATTGGGATCGACAATAGTCAGGGTCGTGGCGCGACTGCGCCTCTTCCTCGCGTGTGTGTGGAGAGTGGGAGTTGTCTCGATCCCAACTGCCTGGCTGCTCGCCGGAGTGAGCGTGAGAGCCGAAGCGAGGGCCAGGTCTCTCGCCGAGGACCTACCTGCTGTCCGTGTCGCCGTGCTGGCTTATGACCTCCAGGTACCTGTTGACCTAGTGCTGGCATTCGAATCAGCCGGTGTGAGAACCGTGGCCGTGAATGAGCGCCCCCAGTCTCTGGTCCTCAAGAGTCAACCACTAGCAGCAGACACTCTTCTGACCGCGTCTCCCTGGTTCTCAGAACAAGCGCTTCAATCACAAAGCACAGCAGTCAGGCAAGCCATTGCCGTCGGGATGTGGCGGACTGATTCAATTCTTTGGCATGCCAGTGCAGAGCAGCATCCGATAGTTGCGCGCACCCGGAGCGAACATCGCGCGATGATTCTTGCGCTTCCGTATCACGTGAATGATCATACCTCCGGGAACTTGCTGGCGACTTCGACTCCGTCTGTGCGCCACTTCCTTGCAGACATCTTGGATATCGCCGAACAACGCCCCGAGGTAACCGTCGTGATCCGCGGTAAGAATGGAGCCTGGCGGGAGCACCACGCTTTTTCAGACTTAGCTCAACGTTCTCGACAGTTACCAAACGTGGTCGTGAGTACAAACTACGCACGATTGAACGAGGCTTATCGATTGGTCGCGGGGGCCGATCTGGTTGTTGCGAAGTACACATCTCTCGTCGATGAAGCCCTTGCAATGGGCATCCCGTGTGTAGTGCATGACTACACGCCAAACTCTCATGGCATTTCGCGTCCGCTCGTGCCGTATCTTCCAAATGAAGTATGGGCGGAGGATCGGGATGAACTTTGGACGCGTGTTGACGCCGCGCTTTCGGACAAGGGGCATGAGTTTAAGTCTCGATGGGAGCAAGAACGACTGAGGTATTTCGGAGATTTTTCCGACGGCTTTGTGATCGAGCGCAGTAGGCGCGAGATACTGAAGATTGTAGAAGAGACGAAAAGTAGACGTGTGTAACCAGGGAGCCGTAATGCGTAAGCCGAAGCGAACGTCTAAGTCTCAACTATCGATTGCCGGATGGTTTTCCGCGTGCCAAAACTGCTAGTGTGAGGGGCCTGTAGGCTTCATTACGGTAGGCGGACGGAGAGGAAATAAGACCTTTATGAGGGCTCTCGTCACAGGTGGCTGCGGATTCATCGGAAGCCACTTAGTAGAGAGGTTGGTCGATGAGGGTTATGCAGTGCGTATTCTGGACGACCTGAGCACGGGGCGAATTTCGAATGCGGAGCACCTACTGGCAGACGGATCCGTTGAGTTTATTGAGGGGTCCGTTCAAGACCCTCGGGTGGTGGCTAAGGCTATTTCGGGGCGGACTCACGTCTTCCACCTTGCTGCGCTAGCCGACATTGTTCCGTCCATCGTGTCTCCTCTGGCCTATTTCGAGACGAATGTCAGAGGGACCGCAGTGGTAGTAGAAGCCGCTCGCCACGAGCGTGTTCAAAAAGTGGTTTACGCCGCGTCTTCGTCCTGCTACGGCATTCCCGATGCCTTCCCCACCAAGGAAACGGCTGAGATACGCCCTCAGTACCCCTACGCCCTTAGCAAGTGGCTTGGTGAGGAAGTTGTGAAGCATTGGGGTCAGGTTTATGACTTGCCTTACACATGCTTGCGACTCTTCAACGTGTATGGACCTCGGTCGCGCACCTCGGGGACCTATGGAGCGGTCTTTGGAGTTTTTTTAGCGCAAAAGTTAGCTGGGAAACCCATGACTATCGTTGGCGATGGCAGCCAGCGTCGAGACTTCACTTACGTTACGGATGTCACTTCAGCTTTCACGGCTGCAGTGGACTCGGAAGTCAAGGCCGGCATCATGAATGTGGGATCCGGTGTGCCGCGCTCGGTGAATTCTTTAGCTGAATTGCTTGGGGGTCCGACGGTGAAGATCCCTAAGCGTCCCGGTGAACCTGACGTTACTCATGCCGACACAGAACAAATCCGGACTCTTTTGGGTTGGTCTCCTCAAGTGAGTTTCGAAGCTGGTGTGTCAATGATGCTTGAGAACATTGAGTACTGGTGTGACGCACCAGTGTGGGATCCCGCATCTATAGCTGAGGAAACTGCGCTGTGGTTCGAGCACCTCAGTTCAGGTAAGTGAAAGTGGGCAGTAGGAGCCAAAATTGAGGCCGAATAGCAAAGTCATGAGTTTGGGAAGTGTTGAGTCCACACTGAAGGCTGCCCGAGAGAAGGGATCAACAGTCAGCCTTTGCCATGGAGTCTTTGACCTGCTGCATCCAGGTCATTTTCGCCATCTGCGTGCAGCTCGCGAGTTAGCGGACATACTAGTTGTGACGATCACTAGTGATCAGTATGTGAGCAAGGGGCCGGGCCGACCAGTGTTTTCACACGACCTTCGTGCAGAGGCCCTCGCCTCTCTTGAGGACGTTGATTTGGTCGCGGTGATTGAGGATGGCACAGCGTTTCCCGCCATCAGCTCCATAAAACCTGATTTGTACGTTAAGGGGCAGGAGTACTTCAACGAAAATGAAGACCCAACGGGCAATATCCGGAGAGAGCGTGAGATCGTCGAGAGTTTTGGCGGCAGACTTGTTTATACGAACGATATTGTTTTCAGTTCATCCGAACTGATAAACACGTTCATGCCGCACCACCCTGCGGCAGTCCAGGAGTGGCTCAACTCTTTCAAAATGAACTACGGCTCAAAAGTAGTGTGCGAGTGGCTTGATCGCCTGGCTGACTTGAGCGTGACTGTTATTGGTGAAACTATTATGGACGAATACACTTCGTGTCAGGTTCTGGGAAAGGCATCGAAGGAGCCAGTTCTTTGTTTGAATCGCGGAGAAACCGTGGTGCACGGGGGAGGCGCCTTAGCGATTGCCGGTCATTGCGCTGGCCTTGGTGTGCACGTGACACTCGTTACCGGCCTCAACCGCGTGGACGTGAATCGAGAGGAGATCCTTAAAGTTGAAGAACTTGGAGTCAAGATAACCGTTGTTGGAATTGATCCGCGACCAACCATACGGAAAGAGCGACTGGTCGATGAGAACACGCAGGCGCGCATCGTCGAGACCTACGTCATGGATGACTCTCCCTTGACGGGTGACGCAGAGGACCAGCTGCTTAGGGAGATAGAAATTGCTGAGGGCGAATCAGACATGCTAATGGTGGCTGACTACGGCCACGGCTTCATGACCGAACGGGCTGTTGACAAAGTGACGGCAAGCGATGTTTTTTTGGCGGTCAACGTTCAAACGAACGCGGGAAACCAGGGCTTCAATTTCCTTAGCAAATATCCGAGAGCGAATTTCGCGACCCTAAACGGCAACGAGGCGCGACTTGAAGTCAGACGGCGACATTTGGACTTTCATCAGTACATGCCGCATCTGCGCGAGACGCTGAGTGCGCAATGTCTTCTAGTAACGCAGGGCGCTGACGGCGTCGATCTCTACTTACGAGACGCAGTAGTTGAGCATGCTCCTGCTCTCGCTCCATTTGTTATGGACCGAGTAGGCGCAGGAGACGCGGTTCTCTCTGTTACGAGTTTACTGACCGCGGTCGGCGCCCCGGCCCCTGTGGTTGCGTTCGTTGCAAACATGGTGGGGGCATGGTCCGTGTCATTCTTAGGCAATGAGCGCACCTTAAACTTGGGTGAACTAAAGCGCCAGATCACGTCCACGCTGAAGTAAGTGGACAGGGAGACGTCTTATTATGCGAATGGGTGACCGCAGGGTACTTATCACGGGGGGCGCTGGTTACGTGGGCGCG
>WLWG01000660.1_pt1 | contig 34506 bp, 37 predicted proteins | sample 6712871 | NCBI WGS metagenome assembly WLWG01 (sample SAMN12718693, study PRJNA515312) | sponge metagenome | isolation source: marine sponge | host: Mycale hentscheli | place: New Zealand: South Island, Marlborough, Capsize Point | collected 2003-05-01
CGTAGAAAATCCCTTGGTTATCAGGAAACTGAATGTTTTGACCTTTCCTATAATACCGAAAGTTATTCTCTAAGGGGTTTTCTTATTGTCTAGACGCATTTAGAACTTTCAAATTTCAACGAACGGGCTTAATTTAACTATTACTTAATAGTTAATACAGATTATCCTTTGATTTGATATCCATCAGGGATTATATCAAATCCACGTTTTTCAGCTATCTCTCTATTTCTTTCAGAAAGAGGAATTATAGCCTCCGTATTCTTATCTAGTTCTCCTATCACTATCACAGAATTTTCTCTTTGTCTGTAAAAAACTATATCGGTCGATGTTTCGCGCTTGTATTCATCCGACATCCATGGAATATTTTCGATCATTATGATATCTTCTGGATTTTCCATTTTTGCTGAAAAAAAATTATTGTATCGGATCGATTTTAAATTAATCATATTAATTTTTCAGGAATATATAATATTTGTTCCAGCTCGGCTGGATCATCCACTTCCGCTTCGATATCTTCCTCAAGGACTCGATTTCTCTCTTTGTGGGATTTAACTAAATCTTGGATTTGAGCTAACATTTCTCTCTCAGGATGTCCCTGAAAATTAGCATATGGTATATCACTAGAACGATTTTTAAGTTTCCAATATAAACGGGCGTACAACGAATAGTATACATTACCAAAGTTTTTATCGTAATCTTCTTTTTCAACTAGAGAATATGCGTCCTTACATATAGGTATTCCAATTAGTTTCTTGAATTTGCTAATTAATTTACCATCGTCTTCCAAAATATAGGTATCATCTAGCAATTTCTTCAAAGGAATTTTTATTGCAAAATATCTATTGGATGTGCTCAAATTCATATTTAATTTATCGACCTTACCACAGAGACTATTATCAGGCAATCCAATATCATTCAAAAATGTTATTTCTACTTCACATATCTCTTGAGCATCCCCCAAACGAGGCAAACTGAAAGAGATATCATCCCGGTCGCGAAAGCTTAATATTTCTTGGGCGGCACGGTTATCCCCTTTCTCTAATGCTACCCGTAGGTCGCCTTCGTAAGGTAAAATATCTTCTGGGTCCATCTTTTAAATATAATATATTATATTTAATGGTGATGTTCAGGCTCTTCCCAAAATCCGCAATTACATGGAGGATTATAAGTCCACCAAAATACTAGTATTAACAACACAATATAAAAAGCTAAGGACAGATAATTTAGCACATCACCTATATAACGACATATCAAAGAGAAAAATAAGACAACTAAAGCCACAGCCATGGCCAGAACGTATAGAAGAATATCGACCCATAATATAGAATTGTTAACATTACTCCATGTGTACAAATAGAAGAAAATTATCATAAAAATTATAGCAGCCAGTGTGGATACAAATAGACCAAACGGCCAGTTTCGCAACTGCCAAAATGTGGCAAAATACAAAACTATAAAGAATAGCAACAATGGAAAGATGATCAATTTAAGATGCTCCCAAAACGATTCATTGACCGGCGCAAAATAGCCTACTACTCTATTATTACCAGACCATTCATAGAAAAAATGCCAAGCTGATCCCAGTACCACCAGGAACACAAAGATGATAATAAAAATAGTAATAAGCCACCAATACTCGGACCACATTTATATTAATTAATATAAATTCTATTTGCTCGTTATCATGATGTCCGCTTCGGAGGATAATTCCGGCCCATCGACTTCCGAATTTCCATACACAATTAAGTGAAAAATTGAAATTAATAGTGAAAAGTAAAACACAAACCACGAAGTTTCAATTAACGCACCGTGCATTCTTTTGTATCTCGGGTGTCCATAATGGACCGGTACTAATATAGTAATTAAGAGGGCCACTATCACAGCGAAACGAACTATCGATATATTCCATTGAGCATCGATCGTTCCATAGGAATATCTCTCAATAAAAAGTAAAAATAAAATAATAGCTAGGAGTACCAAAAATATATCAAGAACGAACTGATGATAGAGATTGCCATTTTATTAACACAAATAATACTTATCGGCTTGGAATAGTACATATATCTCCTTCACAGTAAAATTCGTCCCCAACATGTTTCGTTTCTTCTCTCTTATAACTTCTATATTGATCAAGCGACGAACCGATTACAATAAGGACGATAATTGGAAGTAAATAGGAACCTATGAGTAGCATATTATATATTGTCACTTCATTCGGGTTGTTAAAAGCTACTGGTACTAATGTTATGACCACAGCACCCACAATCAGGGCAAAAAGTGTAGCTATTAACGCGTGGTTATGTAAACCAGTTTTAGGAATGTATAGCAATATTGCAACTACCAGCACCACTAAAACATATATCAGGAAAAGAGTCACGACAGACACTGCCATTTTAATACGAGCAAATTATTAAAAATGTGAGTGTGCGTGTTTCTTAGACCATATACAAATTTAAAAATACACGTTCACATTTTTAAATTTGTATATCATCCTCCTTTTTTTCTGGTGTAGCAATTGCCTGCGACAAAATCAGCTATTAAATAAAAATTGGCCTCAAAAATGAGCAAAAATTAGACTTAATCGTATATATGGTGACGTGTATGATTTTGCTCGTAAATAATTACTTTTGGGCCAAAACGCTAATTAATAGTTGGTCGTTTTTAAAATTATTGCCTGGTTCCGTTAACTTGAATTATTAAATAGAAATAAAATATTATTATTTAAATTATGAGATTTGTCGAATTGTGGATAGATGAGGACATGATCCCAACTTTATTATATGTGGAAAAACAATGATTTCAAATTGCCCCCAAGAGAAGATGAGAAAGAGAAAATGAAATATATAATCTACAGCGTATGTCCTAACAAAAGTCGGCAATACAGGAAATCACGATGCTATTATTTATCAAATTATAAATCTCACCCAGCAGACTCGAACAATCTACTAGCATTGAATCCAATGTAAAGAAAATTAATTATAGAAAACGACCGAGAAAGCACAGATGAAAGATTATAAAGATCTTGACAGTGAAATTCATAAACGAAGAAAAAATCATCCCAGAGGATATTAAATCGTAATCACTTGAACGAATATGACAGCATCATTAATAATAAAATTGGCAAAAATTTATATTAGTTAATATAAATTTTTTAATGGATTCTGATATCGACTCTTAACCTCGTCCTCATAAGTGAAAAAACTTGCTCCAAAATGTTCGAAAAATCAATAGGGCCCGTATTGTGTAACGTTACTCGGAGGCAATTGGGAAATTTGGGTTCATTGGTGATATGAGTTATACTACATACCACACCTGGAGACCATCTATAATGTTCCTGGGAAATACTTTTGGAACAAAGCAATTTAAAAGATATTTTCTGTCCTGGTTGCACTGTCACTATGGGTATATCTTTCATTAAAAAAGGAGATACATCATCTGACATTAGCAATGTTTTCCGTGTAAACTCTTTACATTCAAAGTCGATAATGAAAGAACACTTGTTACAAAAATACTGACATTCGCATAAATCTTTTCTAATGATTGAATTTTGATTTGAAATCATCACGGGGATAGCACCTAATCGATTGGATAATACCTCGTCTACCATGATAGACTTGTTTTCTATCATGTGAACTAGGTCGATAGCTATTACTGCTATTTCAGATAATAGTATCCTTCGAAAGATATTGAATTGATTCATTGACATATCAGTGTCAAATATCAAAATACGTCTTCCGTGAACTGATTTAAACCAAACATTAATCACGTTAGTTTTCAAGAAAGATGTCATCTCATTATTTGAATCAGTGTAGCACGTTTGAATATGAATCATATTCATTTAAAATCAATTTTAGTCTAGATAAATTGTACATAATTTATAGATTCTTTTACCACGTAGTTAGATCTAACTACGTGGTTCAAAGTGGAACCACTTTTATCGCTTCTATTTATTTCTTCTCTCCATTTGGAAAATTTATTCAATACAACCCCAAGTTCTATCTTCGATGATTGGTAGACTAAGCCATCAATTGATGCTACCAATTCACCAATTGATAAAATAGCACAAAGATACCCCATGTAACATCTTTTCTAAAATAAATATCTTATTTTTCATCATTAATTTCAACAGAAAATATTATCACTTGGTTTAAATCTATTATTTCAAGATCCTCATACCAAAAGTTTTCTATTTCCCTTCGTAGAGAGCCCGATAGTAATTGGAATTTCTCGGAAGATAAAATTTCTGTAGATATTAAACAATCCATTTTTGGATGGGGCGTTTATTGATATTGTGTCAATTTTAAAATGATGCCTTTTTACGAAGTAATAACAAAGTATAACATGTGGCGATTCCATAACATATTTTTAAAAATTACAAAAAAAGGATGGCCACAACCGAGACCATAATTGCCATAGCAATACTCATCATCGTACTCGCGATATTGATATTATGTGCTTTGTCCCTCGGTGTCAATGTTAACAATCAATCACACGGGAATTCAAATGGAAACGGTTCAAACAAAGGAAGAAAATGCCCTATGAATGGAAAATCTAATGGGGGATGTCCTAAAGGTGCTTGTCCTGTCTTACCTTTTTATGGGGAAGGTACCACCGGAAGAAGAACTAATCGTGATTGGTGGCCCAATCAGCCAGATATAACAATTTTAGATAAGAACTCCAATAGAGTTGTTCCCGATCCTAAGTTTGATTACGCTAAGGCTTTTTCAGAGTTAAATATGGACGAGTTGAAATGTGATATACTTGAGATGATGAAAACATCTCAAAATTGGTGGCCTGCAGACTTTGGCTTCTATGGGCCTTTATTTATCAGATTGTCTTGGCACAGTGCCGGTACATACCGCAGTGCAGACGGTCGAGGTGGTTCTGCTCAAGGAACGATACGATTCGCACCTCAATCAGCTTGGCCTGATAATATTAATTTGGATAAGGCCAAGAGGTTGCTATGGCCAATCAAGAAAAAATATGGTATGAAAATATCGTGGTCTGATCTCCTCATCTTGGTGGGGACTTGTGCGTTCGAATATATGGGCGTAAAGTCGTATGGATTTGGAGGAGGCCGTACGGACGTATGGGAATCCCAAGAAGTTTACTGGGGAGATGAAACCGCATTTTTGACCGATGAAAGAGTGAATAAAGACGGGACAATAGACGAGCCTTTTGCTACGACCGAAATGGGTCTAATTTATCAAAATCCACAGGGACCAAACGGAGTGCCTGACCCAAAGGCGACAGCCAAGCAAACGCGAGAGATTTTTCGGCGTATGGCCATGAACGATAGAGAAACCGTTGCTCTTATCGCCGGAGGGCATAGTTTCGGTAAATGTCATGGTGTGGCTCCTACTTCCAATCTGGGAAAAGATCCGGAATGTGCTCCTCTCTACGAGCAAGGGTTGGGATGGGAGAATAAATTTGGAACTGGAAAGGGACCCGATACTATCACTAGTGGTTTCGAAGGTTCTTGGATCCAAACTCCTATTAAATTTTCTAAAAATTATTTTCGAAATCTCCTCAATTTCACATGGAAAACCACTAAGAGCCCAGCCGGTGCGATTCAATGGATTCCAGTCGATGGGAAAAAAGATGTTCCCGATGCTTTCGATTGTGATAAATGTCATCTCCCGATAATGTTGACAGTTGATATAGGATTAAAGGAAGATCCCGAATATCATAAAATCTGCGAAGAATTCTATAAAGATCATAAGAAGTTTGAGGTAGAACTTTCAAAGGCTTGGTATAAATTAACGCACCGAGATTTAGGGCCAAGAGTGAGACTTCTAGGTGATGATATACCACCTCCTCAAATTTGGCAAGATCCCATCCCCCCTTCTAATGAACATTTATCTCGTAAGGACATCTCGAAGCTAAAGGGGATGATCAAGGATTCTTGCTTGTCAGTGGGAGATTTGGTGAGAGTAGCTTGGAGATCAGCGGCAACTTTTCGACATACTGATTTTCGTGGAGGAGCTAATGGAGCCCGTATTTATTTGGAACCTCAAATTGGTTGGAAAGTTAACGAACCCCGGTGGTTGAAGAGGATATTGAATGAATTAGAAGGTATTCGAGAAAATTCGGGAACTTCCGTTTCGATGGCCGACCTGATTGTTTTGGCCGGCGGGACCGGTATTGAAATGGGGGCCAAAAAAGGGGGATATAATATTGATGTACCTTTCGTTCCTGGGAACTCTGACACTACACAAAAATTGACTGATGTGGAATCTTTTGAATGGCTCAACACCGGAGCCGACGGATTCATCAATTATTATAACAAGAAAACTGCAAGGATGAGACCGGAACTTGAGATAGTTGACATGTCAGAGAGACTAAGATTAACAGCCCCTGAAATGACTGTTTTAGTGGGTGGAATGAGATCGTTAGGAGCTAATTATAAGGATAATAATTTAGGTGTATTCTCTCGAGACCCGGGAGTTTTATCGACAGATTGGTTCACAACACTAACAGATATTGATCTTTTCTGGGAGAAATCGGAGGATAATAACAATCTGTATTACGGCTATTATTCTGATAGCCCTGGGGAATCTCTCTGTACTAAATTAGCTACTAGGGTTGATATGGTATTTGGTTGGAGCTCTCGTTTGAAGCCTCTGGTCGAATACTATGCCCAAAATGATAATCAAGAGATCTTTGCGAAGGATTTTGTTTCGGCTTGGGTCAAAGTTATGCAACTTGATCGTTATGATCTTCACAATTAAATTATAATATAATAATTATTATATTATTTAGTAATCAACATATTTTTGAAGCTGCCATTCTCGTTATAGACCATCAATCGTTCTCGTAATTTCTAGTACGATATTATTTTATTACTCGTTTTTAGCAAAATTACAAAAATGATTAGCTATACAAAGTTATTTAAAATTAAATAACCTAAACATACTGGAAAACGGCAAAATTAATTATATATAAGCCTACTGTCCTAAACAAAAGAGGGATCGATTCAGTCACCGAAAAAAAAGATGGCTCATGAACAAATCATGCAAAATGGTCACTCTGGGTTAGGCTCATTTACAGAAGAACCTAGGCGGCAAATAGTAAAAGCGTCCGATTATAAACAATATGAACACAAGGAACATATCTACAAAGTTCCAGACACTTATATCATTAGTGCCGATCAAATGCTCAGAGATGAGCTATTGTTCAATTTCGTAGATAATACGATGTATACTGAGACTATCTCACTTCCAATTGGAGTAGAGAGACTTTTCGTTGAAGCTATTTCAAATAGTTCTGATAACGTGGGTAAATCTAGAAGAAATGGTGTAAATCCCGGCATTATTGAAGTTACAATGGACAATAAGATAATCACCATCAAGAATGGCGGTGTCCCTATTCCGGTTGAGGTTCATGAAGAAGGTATTTATACACCTGAATTGATATTTGGACGCGTGCTAACATCTTCCAACTATGATGTGGATAGACATGAAGCTGGAAGAAACGGTTATGGTGCTAAGTTAATTAATATATTTAGCGATTGGTTTGTGATTGAAGTTTGGGATAGTTTTAACGAACTTTATTACTATCAAAAATGGGAAAAAGATCAAGAAACAGGGATTGGGATGAGCATTAGACATGAACCTATAATCGAAGAATATCAAGGTGAATCTTACGTGAAACTTACTTATCATCTGAACTTCGGAAGATTCGGATATACTGAATATCCAGAAGAGGCCTTTAATTTATTTTATCGCCATTGTATCGACGTTTCTCTAAATGCTATGGTGGAGGTTAAATTCAATGATGTTTCGCTAAATTATAGCCACATCGAAGATTATGCTAGAATGATATTTGGTGAGAATCTGGGAAAACATTTCGTTCACTACCAATGGCCAGAAGGTGTTGAAGTTACTATTAAGAAAAACGGTTTACAAGTTCCGAAAGATAGTTACACCCTTCCAGTGGCAAGAATATGTGTTATTGACACACCTCATAATAGTTTTAACGTATCGTTTGTCAATTCTATGATGACCAGAGATGGTGGAGATCATGTTACTGCAGTAGTCAAATCGGTTTCATCGGTTGTGATTAAGTCAGTGAATGATTCCGCGATTTCTAGTAAAAAGAAGGATAAACGTACTCTTAATGTAACTATTAAAGATGTTCGTCCTCATCTAAGTATTATTATATTGTACAAGGCTATTAATCCAATGTGGAAAGGTCAATCTAAGACAGAATATATGCACAATAAAGACGAACCTCCGATTCGTTTCGATATCGAAGAGAAACATCTCAAAGCTATGTTGAATTGGAACATGGTAGATGCTTTATTTTCAGCTATGGAGCATAAGCAATTTAACCAATTGGTTAAAACAGATGGAAAGAAGAGAAAGAATATCGGACCATTTAATGGCGAAGATGCTAATTTAGCAGGTACAAATAAATCGCATGAATGTTTCTTACTGGTAGTTGAAGGTAAATCCGCCGCTGCTTACGCTAATACATTTATATGTAGCTTGGGAGCACGAGATACTATGGGTGTTTTTGAATTGAGAGGTAAATTACTAAATGTGATGAAAGCCAGTAAAATCAAAATAGCCGAAAATAATGAACTGGGAGAGATCAAGAGAGTACTGGGACTGGTTGAAGGAACCGATTATAGCACAGATGAGAACTTTGCCCGATTGAGATATGGGGGTGTTGTCTTCCTAACGGATGCTGATGTTGATGGTGAACATATTAAAGCATTGGGCCTCAATTATTTTCACTGCCGCTTCCAAGAATTATTACAACGAGATTACGCGTTGTGGTTGGCCACACCCATTCTCAGAGCCAGTAAAGGCAAACAGATTATTAAATTTTATACCATTCCCCAGTATGAAGAATGGAAACGAAATACTCCAAATTCATCTACCTGGAAAGTCAAATATTTTAAGGGTTTAGCCACTTCGACTACAGCGGATGTCAAAAGCGATGCAAAGGATCCAAAATATGTTGCGTGCAAATATGATGACAGGGCCGAAAGTTACATGGAATTAGCTTTTAACGATAAGAAAGCTGATGAAAGGAAGAAATGGATATCTAACTATCAACCTTTTACATATGAAGATGTCCCCCGGGAAGTAGAAATATCTTCTTTTATTAATTATGGTCTTATCGAATATAGCATATATGATATACAGAGAAGTATTCCGGCCTGGGATGGGTTAAAACCCAGTCATAGAAAGATATTATGGGCTTCTTATAAGAAATGGAAATGGAATATCAAGAGAGTAAAAGAATATGAAGAATATAAAGTGGTCCAATTTGGAGGTTTTGTAGCTGAAAAGACCTCATATCATCATGGAGAACAGAATTTATATGAAACCATTATAGGTATGGCGCAGGATTTTGTCGGATCTAATAATTTACCTTATTTTGAGCCTAGGGGTCAGTTTGGAACTAGAAATAAGGGAGGTAAAGATCATGGATCTCCCAGGTATATTTTTACAGTTCCTCAATGGTGGTTACCTTATGTTTACAGAGAAGAAGATTTTCTCATAATGGAGCACAATGAAGATGATGGTAAGCAAGTGGAACCCAAGGTATTTTTGCCCATTATACCAATGTCCCTCGTTAATGGCGCTCAAGGCATTGGTACAGGATGGAGTACTTATATTCCACCACATAATATTCGAGATCTAATTGGATGGTTGCGAGACAAAATTCTAAAGCGAACACCCGCTGTGATAGAACCCTGGTTCAGAGGATTTACTGGAGATATATCAATAATTGATAAAAATAGAAAACACACTAAGCTTAATGGGTATTATGACGATGAAGAATCATATGAAGATTTTGAAGAGCTTGATAATATGGATAGAGAATATCGCAACAACACGGGAGAAAATGATGACGAGTATCATATTCCCGGACCTAAGCAGAAGGCAGGTAAAACTATTAAAGTGGCTAATGGTAAAATCATTCCCGTGCAAGAAAAGCCTAGGTATTCGATAATAACAACCGGAAATTACAGCATAATCAACGGAAATACTATTGTGATTACTGAACTTCCCATCAAAGTATGGTCGCATAATTATAATCTATGGCTGGAGAAATTATTGGTAACTCCCATTGAAGATCCTGAGACCAAAAAGAAATACAAGCTAATAACCGGAAAAACCAAAAATGAGAAAGACGAGAATGGGGTCTATTTTACAATAACCGGATTCGAGAGACCGGGATACAATGAATTAAAACTTAGAAGATCTTTTGCGCTAACCAACATGGTGTTATTAGAAGAAAATGGCGTACCGGTTAAATATGAAAGTGTGTTAGATATACTTAATAATTTCTATGAAAGACGTTTACCGTTTTACTATACTAGGAGAGAGAAAATGATTTCAGATACCGAGGAGCATATCAAACTACTTAATGATAAGATTATGTTCATATTAGCTATTTTGGAAAAAGATCCAGAAAAACGACTCAAGATTAAGAATGTTCCCAAAGGAGTTATCATTGAAAGGATGACGGAGTTGGGATTGAATACCGACTTATATGGTAAAGCTAAACTTACTAATATTAATAAGGATGAAGTGGACGAATTATTAAAGGAAATGGAAGAAAAGAAGCAACGTTTGGCTTGGTTGGTAGAAATAACTCCTGAACAATTATGGCTGAATGATTTGGACGAATTTGAAACGGAATATCTCAAGCATTATGATGAATGAAATTGATTACCTATTAATTAATAGTTATCATAAAATTACTATGGATTCTAATAAATTGATACTTTTTCTGATAGTTTACTCATCGGTTAACACGGAAACACTCGTTGAAGTATGGGGAAGTAACGATTACGGATTACCATTTTTTAATTTTTGGATGACATACCTGTTTATTTCGCTTTTCCTTGATACCATTCGTTATTATCATGGGGGACTACAAAAGTCAAAGAAAAGAGAATAAACATTACGATAAATGAAATTGATAACTATGGATACACTTATGACGTGCCTTTTCACAATGTGTTTTATGTTAATTAACATGTCGAAAATCAGAAATTCTTTTGTAGAATTAGGCTTCTCCGCTGATCTTTTTACTTTTTAGTTTTGGTTATTGCTCGTATATTTAACAGTCCAGAGACTGTTAAACTAATGTTTATTATAGAGACGAATTGTTCCGTCCATCGCAAAAAAATCTATTATTAAAAATGATTACCTATTAATTAATAGGTAATCATAAAATCATAGTGGATTATTATACACAATTCTCCGTTTTTCTGATATTTTATCTGTTAGCCAACAGGCCGGCAATTATCGAATCCTTCGAAGAAGTTGGTCTTGGTCTTGGAAATGGATTTTTTATTTTTTGCTTAATGGGGATAATTAATTGTATGTTCATCTCGGGCCTCCAAGAAGAGCCCGAGTGATGACCTCGAGGAAAAAGATAAATCGGAGAAAAGATAGTTAAATATTATCTATTAATTAATAGTTATCACAAAATTACTATGGATACTCCCGCGGTGTACGTTTTCACCATGTGTTATATGCTGGCCAACATGTCGAAAATCAGAAATTCTTTTGTAGAATTAGGCTTCTCCGCTGATCTTTTTGTTTTTTGGTTTTGGGTACTGCTTATCTCCTTGACGTTTTCGGGGTGCATTAAGCGGCACAATTAAGAAGATAGTTAAATATTAGTTAATATTTAACATAATGAAAGGGCAATGATGTTTACTGTGATAAGGTTAAATGTGGGTGTAACATTGGTTCATCTAATTACTTGTATTACTCGAACAAGTTGTCACATCCATCTTAAAAAATATATCCTTAAAATTGATTATCTATTATCTAATAGTTATTCCAAAATATTCCCAGATGGATATATTACCGTGTTTGGTTTTTGCCTTTATTATCATAATCTTCTTTCCATTTCGAGACCCAGATCTAGTGCAAATGAAAAAGGCTTATTATAAGGCCAAGACGAATTTAGTGAGAATACGGAAAACCGAAATAGAAGAAAATTTAGCCAAACAGACACGGATGGACCAAGAAAAGAAGAGAAAAGAAAAAGAAGAGGAACTTAGAGCTAAACGAGAATGGGAAATGCGTTAAAAAAAATCTATCTATTAATTAATAGATATTTTACACTAAAGACCATCTTGGGTTAGCACCATTAACCTCAGTAATTTTTTGGACTTTATTTTTCTCTAATAGTTTGTATAATATCATATTAGCTGATTTTCTAGTGGCCGGGATATTTGGATTAACCCGGTGCAATTCCTTACCTATATCGATAGGCTTTGAGTTAGGATTTTTAGCCAGATATTCCAATACTACCGGCCGATAATCCATTTTTATAAAAAATAATAACTATAAGACAACACGTTTGATTAAAATTAATCAAATATTTATGATAATTAGAAAAAATATGTCCGGCCCTATCGGTATTGATAAAGTATTGGATTTACTAAAATTAATTCGAGATAATGTCCCCAGAAAAGAGAAACATGTAATTACTGATATTATCCAAGCTTAAACCTGATACCAAGGATGTGTATTATACCTCGTCCCGCCAAAGTCCTTATCGAATCGACTGGGCTAGAATCAGTAAAGATCTTTGGGAAGGAAAATTTTACATTAGAGATGTTTGTGATTTGCCTGTAATCTTTGTATGCTGGACATTTCCACGTTGCCGCTGCCATCGATTTCCTAAGCATCGAAATCATCCCAACAAAGTAAAAATTAATTATCCCCGAAAAATAACTCATAGATCTACTAGGAAGTATATTAAAATCAATTAAAATATAATATACTACTATCATAAAATGGCTGATAAAGTAAAGTTAATCATTAAAGGGGACAATTTCGATGGTGAATACCGAAAGACAGTTGTGAAAATAAGAATGGAAGGTGACAATTTATATATGTCTAAGAAATCGAAAGATGGAAAATCTCATTTTCATGGTAAAGATTTCCCGGAAACTATCGTCAAGCTACGTCAAGGTAGTAAATTGAAAGATCTTACTTATGATAATGTAGAATATTTTTTCGATGAAGGACCATGGAATTCGCTTTTTGATTCTGATAGCGAAGTTGCAGTGAATATGACCGTTGAAGTTATCTTTCAAACGGTCACTGAGTCGAGGGTAGGAATCATAACTGTTGATCTAGACGATGATTCGATTAGAGGGAGAAAAACATTGATATATTACCCTTCTACAGGGTCAGAGTTGGCCGAGACTGATTTTGTTGAATTAATGTCAGACATGTATTAGTTAATATATCTATTAGTTAATAGATATATTACACCCGCAGATTTCTCTTTCTTGCGGGCGCATAATCATCGGAGCAAGTATTATAGTGAGTAAAATATTCGGGCATAAGATCTATATCGTTCTTCAGAATTGCTGGTCCACGCCATCCCACTCGAGTATCATCAGGGACGGTACTTTCAGTTAGACCTTTAGCGCAATCAATGGAACACCAGTACGTGTCTTCCCATTCGACACAATTAATCTCCCAAATCCATGAAGTGGAAATTTCACCGACTCCTATAAACTCTATTTTTCCGGTTAAATTTTTAGTATGGGTATAAGTGGCCGAGTGGAATTCTTTTAGATACTCTTTAGTAGACATTCGTTTCCCTTTCTCAGTTCCATGCATGTAATCGCCTATGTTACGATCAAATAAGATTACATTTATTTTCTGGCCGGGCTTAAGTTTTCGAATATCAGACGCCTTAAGTGCTCTTTTTTCGATAATATCATTAATTATCTTAGTTAATGAATCCTCATGGGCATTTCCATCTGCACATTCTTTTTCCTCAGGTTCAGAAATTTTATCATTGAGAATATATCGCTCCAACACCGGAGATAGAAGAGCACTATTTATCTGTGCGCCTCGAATAATGTCAACCCATTCATCATAAACGATCTTAACCCAAATCTTATAAATATCCCGAGCGTCAGTTATAGTTACTTTACCGTTGTTGACTCTCTTCACCATTGCAAACTGAACAATGGCCGCTCCGGGAAAACCACCGCTAGCGGTTAGCTCCTTCAAATCTTCATCATAGAATATTGAATCAGTTATTTTATGAAGATTATTAGCTGTTTCTTCATTTAATTCTATATGAATAGTTAAATTGCAATAATCCATATGAGTCACCGGTATAAAATGAATATGTCCAAGTCTATCAAATACTTGTATAGATAAGTATTTATTATCGCATGTCTCGTTAAACATGGGATTGATATTTTCCCACAAAATATGGCCTTTCCTATCTTTATTGGATTCATCGGGCATCTTCATTTTCTTACCATCCATGCTTAACATCTCAGCCAGTCGATTGGCCAACAAGGCTGCAGCCTTGTTGATCCACTCATTCAGTCCTAATTGATCCTTAAAATCAACCGCTTTAATCAATTCTTTTCCAATGGATCTAATCAGATCCAATTCCAATTTCGTATCAACATCCATATTTTAAAATATTATGTAATATTTTTTTAAAAATATTTGTCATTGACAATTATAATCGTATTGCATATATTGATCTCTTTGGACCTATCAGAAATTAACTTTCCTGATGTCCCTACGAAAATGAGATCTTTATAGATCTTATAAGATATGCTCTTTTCAGCGTTTTCTTTACTTTCGAAGATATGAGTTACTCTAGCTCGATCACCGTTGGGGAATTTGTATATTGAACATCCTCTTTCCATTGCAGCTTCCTCCGAATAGTACATGTGAGTTAGCCAGGAAGACATATTTATGGAAAAAGAAAGAAAATAATATTTCGCTGATTTTGCAATTGATACTTGAATATATTCTACCCTTTATACATGGGACCTTCAATTATTAAAATTAGTCTCTTTGATCAATTCTTTTCCAAGTCTGATACAAATAGTATATCAACGTTCATATCTCAAAATATTACTTAATATTTTTTTAATTACTCTTTGGAGTAATCACGGTTCGAACATACGCGTTATTTCTTCTAGCTACCGCGTCCGAATCCTGCAATTTATAACTATTCTTTAGGTATTTACCCGATGTTCCCATAAAAATAAGATCTTCATAGGCCTCGCTCTTTTCGGCTTTTTCTTTGCTTTTGAATACGTGAGTCACACTAGCTATATCACCATTGGGAAATTTATATGTTGAAAATCCCCTTTCCTCTGCAGCTTTCTCTGAGTAATACATATAACTTGACGGATCTGACATCTTTTAAAAGATTGATGAAATATTATTTCATCAATTTTAAAAGATGTCCGGGCTCGTTTCGTCTAAAATATTTTTCCAATTTGAGAAGATTTTATCTATGAGGTTTGTAATAGCATATTTCTCGAGCTCCTCCCATGAAAGAATTATATAAAAACAATCCTGACATCCCTACAAGAACAAGATTTCTGTATTTGGAAGTTTTGGTATACTCTTCATTAGTAAATATATGAGTCACTTTCACGTTTTCACCACTGGATAATCTATACATTGCATGTCCCCTTCCGAAATCAGCTAATACGGAATAATACAAATATTTGCTTTCAACTGACATTTTGAAAATAAGTTTCTCGTTTATTTATCGATTTTATTATTTGAACTCCTGATCGCAGTTGAATAATAATTTACTATCGAGTGTTTCAGGTGATAAATTGAATTCTATGTTGAAATTCTATACATCCATTGCTTCAAAAAATGCTTTATTTCTGTATCTCCCCGATTAGCAACGGCCTATTTTCTTATTAGATAATTCAATAAATTTCTTATTAGATAATCCAATAAATTTCATATCATCATATGCGTATTTCTTCCTTATCCCCAATGATATGTGTTGCATAATGAAGTCTACCACTTTCAGAAAATACATGAGTAACATAACGCTCTATACCGTCGGATAATTTATATCAAACACCCGTTTTCAATAGCTTGAGTTACTGAAATATAACAATATAAAATATCACTATCCATTTTTTATGAAAAATACTATTTAATCTTTTATTTATTTCAATATTAATCATATTCCCATATTTGAAAAATCCTCAATGGTATGGATTGTTCTTTTTCATCGCTAGGACCGTAAAAAGTATCTACTAGCTTCCAACCGTTCTTTTTCATCCATCCCGGATTGGGACGAACATCAATAAAATATCCGTTAGCTTTGGATTGAAGGCTTTCCACGTAATTATAAATTTTAATTGGCTTTATAACCGGTGTTACCATGTTATCTATTACATAAATTTCTTCATCTGTTTTTAGGTTAATAGGAATAAGATATCCTCCTAATATCACTCTCCCTCCTCCTCCTCCCTGATATTCCCTAACGGAAAGAGTAGCCTCCATGGCGGAACATAGCAATAATGTTCTAGTGGGATATTTGTACTCGATCGTACCGGAAACTCCGTACTTAACAGTATCATTAGGGGCGATATCGAAAGAGATATTATCGATATTTTTATCTTTCAATTTCTGAGCGTTATATCCGTTTCCTCCACACATTTCTAAGATCTGCCATTCTTTCGATTCAATATGATCTATCAACACATCCGGTAAGGGGGTATATCCTTTGCTCATTTTTATATTTAAATTAATTCTTTAGTGGAAGTATGATAAATATCAGCTGATCTTATCTTACCATCACGGCGACAATATTGGCGAATATTCTCAATGGTTACTATAACAAAATCGGCATTTTTTATTAATACTTCTGACATCTTTTGCAATTCTTCGACTTGTTCAGGTGTTTTTATTTTACCCAAAAGATTACCCATTAGGTATGGCAAATTAGTCACGCATAAATTATCCTTCTTATATCTATTGATGAAGGCATCGGATCCAGATTCAATATCGGTAGAATATTCCGCATATTGGATAAGCACTAACTCCTTTAAACTTTTCAATATACTCAATCTCTCTACTCCGTTATCTATTTTCATAAAAATATCTACAAAGTACATATAAAATAGCCTATTTAATCTTTTTACATATTTGTTATCTTCCCATGGATAATCGCTGGATTTGAATAAAATACTTTCTAAATCATCAATAAGATATTTGATCGAATAACTTCTAAATTTGAGGTCGCAATCATTATAGGTTAAATCAAAATATTCAATATTGCCTTCGGAATTTTCATAAAAATGCTGTAATTTATTGTCTAAACGATGCGGAATACTAACATCGATTAATTCACCACCAACATTGAGTTTCTTACCAGCTTTATCGGTCAGAGTGAAGCTTATTTTAGTGCGTATTAAATTGAATTTAACCCTAAAATCATCCCTTGAGCCCGCCCTGAAATCGAGTGCTGAATTATAACTAACAACCATATAACTGTCGCTTTTAACTATGTCAAATTTAGCACCGACATCCGACCGGGTATTGTCAGCTTTTTTATTGACAAATTGAATAGCTATATCAGCTCTAGATCGATAAATATTACTTGTGCCAACCGCATTGGCATTATCTATTGATACGTTCTTAAAACTAAAACCTTCCACGTCATTAAATTCAGCAAGATATTTTCTAAGAATTTTCTGCTGATAACCATAGTTATATTTAGTGAAATCAAAATAACGATTTGGATTACCCAAAAATACATTTCGAATATAAACTTGAAGAAGATATGATATTAACGATATCTCTTTAAAAATTTTATCATAGTCTTTAACATCAGGATTCAGATAAATGCTAAAATCAGCATCTGATCTTTTGAAAAAAGGTGTGTAAAATTTGGCCAATTCTCTAGTAGCATTATTAGGGAGCTCAAGGAGGAATTCTTGCGATACTATTCTCAACACATTACCTCCTTTGTAGATAAAAAATAGATCTTGCTCGTCTATTTGCTTCTTTCTTCTATAAATGGCCAGGGTATCATCAAATGTATTATAGACTAATTGCATAAAATTATACAGCGATTCTTCAGTGTGAAAAAATTCTGCCACGACCATGTCAGTAGCTACATTCTTAAGGGGCCGTAGTTCATCATTTATATCTTCTTCGATAAGCATTCTCTCGTATTTTCCTTCTTCTAAATCAAGGTTAAAGTTACCTGATGTAACGCTATTTATGATATCGCAATAATTTCGATAGTTAACATCTTTGTCGTATTCTGGGGTTGATTGATGACTACCCATCTTTTATTTAAATAAAATATAATGTCATATTAACTAATATGGCATATATCTTTCAAAATGTTAAATAATCTCAAAGCCTTCCAGTATCGGGTAGCAGCTATCGCAGATATATTCGCCTATTTCATAGAGCTCAATTTCTCATTGATTAAAGTAATCATCATCATCTACATCAAAATCATTTAATACTTTTCTGAGAATGGATCTATTGCCTTCATGAGTAACTTTGATTGCGATGTAATTTTGCTTGTACTGTTTTTGTCAATTTCTAGGTTTAACATTTATCTCCGGATTAAACACTTGTAAACCATGAAGGTATACGAATTCCCTGGTATATTCACCAAATATAAAATTTTCTATCAAAATAGAATGGGGGTATTGGCCATCATCTTTCTTAAAATAAAATTCACATTTTATGCAAGTTTTGCTCATATCTTTACCTATAAATTTATAAATAGTCAAAGTTTTTTTATTATCCTTTGATATTGGATGATTTTTCGCCTATGTATTCTGATATATAATTATAGTTACCATCGCAAATTCTCTCATGGTATAATTCAAGGAATTCTCTTGCTTCTTTTTCACAGAGAATTTCCCTGGGGCATATCCAGTCCAAGGACTGTATCCCGACACAATAAGTTCCGTCCTCCCCAAATCTATAAATAGACATAAAAGGATTTGCTCTGTGGGGACTTTCGGGCTTTTGAGTGTACTTCTGAACAAGGCGGGTTAATCCGTGAGATTCCAAATTGTCTACCATCTCCAAAATTGTAGTAAAATCTTTCACGATCAACCTGGAAAGGCCTCAGATTCGGATCCTTTCAAGTACAGGAATAATTGCTCTACTCTTTCCTCAACACTATCATTAACTATTTCAGTTATATCCAAAGCCATTTACAGGGAAAGTAGTTTTATTTGAATATCAATTTTATTATCTGATCATTGCAATGGTTCCATTTAAAGCGCAATCAAAATATTAGTTAATATTTTTTTTTAATTATCCTTTAATGTGATCAGCTTCAATTCCTTCAAATTGAGGCGGAGTATTTCCATCTTCATCGCTGAGATAATTATGGAAAATTTTAATATATTCTATTACCTCTGATTTATCAAGCGAGACTTTTTGTATTTCTTCCTTTGTGTGATCACAATTCCATTCAGAAAAAAGGGTGTATTTCCCAGTTTTCTGAATTTTTTGGAGGGTCAAATAGCCCGGAAATACACCACCATCGTATTCTTCCATTTCCTCACTGAGTAATTTTCTGGCAAACATATCATAAATTTTCTTAAATTTAGAATTTTCGGTTATTTTAAAGGCCACATCTGAGGCATCACAATCCAACAACAAAGATGGGAGATAAAAATCTCCCACACTTTGGTCCAGATAATTCACAAATTGAGATATCCTTTGGTGGTAATCATCGCTTGATATCTCGCATATGTCGAAGTAATCACATATGTCGAAGTAATCATCGTAGTCATCATCCCCACAAACTGAGCTCATCATTTAGAACGATGGCAATTGTTTAAATCACCATTTTTGATACATCAGTGTATGGCTGATTATCTGGGGTTCAATTTCATTACTTGCCAAGTCATACACAATAAATATAGTAGCCAGAATAGAAATAGAGTCAAGAAGAATAGAGATAATGGATCATCTAAGCTAAGTAATATCAATACCACCAATATCACGATTGAAATGAATAGCCATACCATAGAGCCCTTTGGATTGCGGTAATAGAAGAAAGTGACGATCCAGCCCAACATAAATAATAACTGAAGGGTGAAGAGTATATGCATCATGACTCGGTATCCCACATTCTGTTTGTAAGGAAGAGTAATTAATCTTATCCAACTATATATCACCACTGCATAAACGAAATACCATATTGGGCTATAAATCCAACCATCATAATATAGATAGGGCTTTTCAAGCTTTTGATACCATCCAAATCGAATCGCCGTATAACTAAGAATAAAGGCCGTTATGGCGATAACTAAAACAATCAAAATAGGTATCCACCAATCAGCCGCCATTTTAATTGAGCGAATTATTATTTGTTATATAACAAATGAGCAAATTTAGACTGATTTAAAGTGTGGATAGGGTAGTGTGAAATTGGAGAGATATGATAATTTATAATTATCAACATCGGGAAATTTAATTTGTACTAAGGGCGTTAAAAATTATTAATGAATAATTTTTTTTTAATTGTTATCGAAATATCTCATCCTTTGATATTGATCCCCACATCGAGAGGATATTTTTCATCAGTTGTATCTTTCAGTCCTAGATAAACCAGTCCGACACAGATATCCCTGATAACATCCAATTTATCAGGGTCACCCCATCCATCACACACGAGATTGTAAGAATTGAATATACAATGATCGTCCCAATAAGCAGCACGGATCTCACCGTGGTTATTCGCTTTCTCGAGGGCTCCCTTAAAGACAGAAAGATCCCTACTCATGATATTGATATCGTTAATAATCATTTTGATTATATCTTTATATTCGAAGCATTCCAGAGCTATAGAATGAACGAACGAATTGATATCAGGAATACCTTTGTTTTGTTTAGGAAGAGTTTCTCCAGCATTGAAATCATACCATTTACGGTAATCATCGACACTCTCTAAAGTCAGGGGTTCATCGAACATATCGGTAGTGATACTATATCCCTTACCGATATACTTGTTTAAACGTCTAATTGTATACCCGTTCCCAGAGAGAAAAGTCTCATTGTAACCGGAACGGAGCTTAGCTTTCATAGCTAAGGTGTCCTTCATATGAGTTCCACCTACAGTTTCGTTGCGAGCATCGAGCCACACTTCGCAACATGTCAAGTCAAAATTGGAGATGATATCTATCACGTGCCTGTCCTCAGTACTAAACATAAGATCAACCATAAACATTTCAACCGAATCTCTGTCTGGAAAACCGATCTCATTGATATGAGACACATACTGAGCCCTAAGAAGAATACCGTTCCGACGAAAGAAAGATATATCATATGCACTAGCCTCATTCAATGTGCACAAATTCATATGCTTTTCAAAGAGTCTAAACATATCAGGCATCGACTCGTAAGGACAATAAATGTCGATATCGCCATAGATAGGTCTATCGTTAAGAACACTAAGAACAAAACCTCCAGCGATGTAACAGTTGTGCTTTTCCATCACGCTGAGTACTCTATTAGCAAACGGAACTACCCCGCAGAAAGCAGCCTTGACTTTCTCATAATTGTTCTCATAAGCAGCCATAACAATTCACAGGTTTCTTATGAAACAACAGTTTATTAAAAATAAAAATAATAATTAATCAATTTCTATATTATAGAAATTGATTAATTATTATTTTTATTTTTAATAAACTTAATTATTGCAGTAATCAAGACAATCGAAATAGGCACCCATGTGCAATTTGTTCCATATTAGCCAGGTGACCGATAAGGTCCGGACGAATTCGGAAGTTTCAAAACTTTCGGTTTAATAGGAGGCGCAATCGTTCACCAATTGGAAGAAGGAAATGTTCAAGGAGTCTTTAATCATCAGATGATCACTTATTATCCGGACAAGCTAATTACAATTAATGGTTTCTAGAAGGACGAAGCTCCCTTCTCGATGCATTATAAACTCTGATATAATCTATTATTTAATAGATTATGAAATTGATTAAATATAATACTATTTAGACGATAAAATGGCCGATACAGATCCGGAATTATACCCTTCGTGTGAAGATTCCCTTCACCACAATATAAATTATTTCAAAAATACTGAAATTTCTCTGCAAGGAATGAATTATCCTTCAGAGATGGACCCTGCTTCTATAATAAATTACTTTAAGAATACGATACATTCTTTGCAAAAACTTGCCCCTTACTGTTTTTATCCCGAACATCGAAATGGTGTGCGATTATTCGACCTTGACTGTGAAAATGGACTCAGAAAGTTAACAGCCAATCGTACGATTGATGTATGCCCCGAAAGAAGAGAAATCCCCGATGATGAAATATTTATAAAAGCTCTTTACGTAAAAAACGGGAAACTCTCACATGAAATATGTATATTCTATTGGATGAACTATGATGAAGAATTTCCGGATTATTGGAAGCCTAACCGAATCCAAATTATCTCTAGGAATTCAGAGACAGAGGAAATATTTACCTCAATTACTCGTGCTGGGTGGAATATTTCCGTGGAATTCAAAAAAGGAGTATATTCTAGTTATAAACATGTCAGAAATGTGGGATGGGAGGATGTGAGTCAAAAAGGCAAACTAACCAAACGAGCCAAGTGATAATTCAAAGATATTAAAAAAAACTATTAATTAATAGTTTTTATGGCAAAAAACTATGAATGACGTTGTGATATTAGAGTGATTATATTGATATAACATGTTGCAAGGGAAAATTATCGGCGAGTCCTGAGCGATCATAAGATTAAAAAGCAACAATGTAAATTAATTTATTAGATTACAAAATTAATAATATGATAACATTTGAACGTTAAAATGGCTGATACTGATCCGAAAGTTTTACGCGCTTCGGAGCGGCTGAGTATTTTGAAATTACCTTCAACGAATTGATAAAACTATATCCCTCTCGATTCATTTTCGAGAAGAATTCCAGGATCCAGATTGATACTCCGAATGGTCTAAAATTAATAGATACTTATAACTATAATTTACATTCGGGACAGCCTTTTAGAAACACAATAGTAAAAATTTTTTACCATAAGAATGGTAAATATTCCCATCAAATCGATATAAATTATCAAATTCCAGCGGATCAAAATACCGTAGATCCCCAAAATTTTACTGATGCGATCTTTTCATCATACGATGAAACTCTCTTCCGAGGGGACTGTATGGACGATATAAAGTTCGAATGTAGGTCGGGCAAAATACGCGCTTATCTACATTTTGTTCCAGACCCCATGGATCTGTACGATAATCACTATGAAGAGATTATATAAAAAAATCTATTAATTAATAGAGGCCTAATTAGGCAACGTGTCAATACCATAAACCCAGTCCAACACTTGGACTATTAGCTGATAAATAACAAAAGCTATAGGGAATATCATGGCTAATGCAAACCATGTCTTTATTCCTCTGGCAACGATATAAATCAATAGAATCAACGATATTGAATACATGATAATTGCCACTACATTATTTAAAGTATAATAATGAAAAACCTGACTGAGTAGAAGAGCAAAGACAAAGAAAATTAATATCAATCTAATGTCCCTCATATCGTTCTTCACTGACCAGAAATAGACAAAAAATATGACCAGAGCGTAACTTATTAGCGATAGGAAATAAATTAAAACTTTATATTCATTAGAATTGGGGATAAGGAATATTAATGTAACCAATATTGCTATTAGTAAGAAAATATACTCCAACACTCCGCCTTTGGACCAGATGTACGCATTTTTAGTCTCTATTCTATTGATATAATCAGGTGGTATATCTATATTGAGTTGATCGGGTTCGTCTACGGAGCTAGACATTTTATATAAATTATATAAATATCTCGCGCGTTACAAGATATTATTAATCAAAAATCAGTAATGGTTGCGAAGGTATCTCCTGCGAATTTCCAATATCTTAAAATCAATCTTGAAAGTCATTTTCAAGGATGAAAATGAACAGAATGGCAAGTGGAGTATTCTATTGTGTGGTCTATGCCGAAATGAGTGATTTCCAAAGAAAATCATTTTTTACGTTCGATTATGAGACTAAACAAGAAGCTTTTTCCAAAATGCTCGAGTTGAAAAGAGAATGGAAGCTGATAAGGAAGAATATGTCTCCTGAAGAAGTAAACTGGAACAGGAGAATTATTTATGTTGGCACGCCCATATCAAAGCCGGCCATATTTCGTTATAAAATATGTAAGAAAAAGTTGAATATAAAGAAAAGAAAATCACGGGATAGGTGCTTATGTTGCTGTTGCGACCATTTTTCTATCAATGTAATTGGTCAGCCTAAATACAAGAAAGTTAAGGATTTTAGGTATCTAAAATGTATACAATCGAACGAAACACAAAACGGCTTTTTAAATAAAATCCGATACGACTGGCCCTCAAATTTTATTTTGTTAATTTGAACCATTTGTAAACACAATATATATTAATTTAATTTCCCGTCGGGTAAATATTATCAAATTATTTGACGTCCAATTATGGAGATATCTTTGTATATAAACGGAACATATGTTCGATTAATTTATTATGAATAAATTAATTGAACCTTGAAGGTACCCATACTACAGAAGAATTAACAACACACATTTTTTAAATAATCTTAACTTTGGAAAAGCAAGAACTTTGACAAAAAATATAAATAATTGAATTATATTAAAATCAATCACAATGGCAGTGTCGGTGATTACATTATGGCTTATCTATGTGCTTGTCATTTTAGTAGTGGCAATTGTTTTGTCTCTACCCGATCTTAAAATGCCCCATCAATCTTTAATTGCGGTATTTTTTGCCACAGTTATAGCTGCAGTAGTAGTATCTTTTGTACCGGTTGATTTGAATATTCCCGCTGCGATTATGAGTTATAATACTTTGCTTGTAGTGGCTTATCTCCTACCAATTATTTTAATTATCGTCATTGCTGCTAGTGGAATTCACCACCATTATAATCGGATGCACCATGATAGTAAAGAATCAACAAACATTGATGTAACATGCGATCAAAATGAGGAGGGAGAACCAGTCGATTGTCGCCTTGATCGAATGACTATGCGAACCGGTCGAGATCGAGTCCGCGTTTCGTTCCGATAGGGCCTTTATCACTCTTAAATATTCTAAATATTAGCTAATATTTATACTTATTTCTTGATGGTTATCATCCTAATAGTCTTCCTGTTCTTCTTAATTATTCTTGGAACACTTTTAAATAATTCTTTTTCTAGATCCACAACCTTGATTTTTTCCTCATCTCCTTTGCAATACCCATCGTAATATAAATATATTAGTTAATATTTAAAATTAATTCAATATTATTTTTCTTTTTAATTAAATATTCCGAATGGATGATCTAAAATCTAAATTCGCATCTCTATGTGAAAAGGGAGAACATCCCATCTATTTTGAATTGGATCTCTCACCCGAAGACGTTGACCAGGCTGACTGGAAGCATAATTATTTCTATTTCTTAGAAGATGACATGTGGGGACATGTCATAGATGGATTGGGACTATTCGATTATCGGGGCATTGATTTCTACCAAAAGGATGACAAATATTATGCCAAAATATGTGTAGAAATAGATCAAGAAAAATTTGGAAGCTGGTCTTGGTTTGATGGCGATGGCGATGGCGATGGAGATGATTATATTACTGATGGAGAAATCAATTTTCTTAGCTACCCTTATCCAGATAAAATAGTCGAATCTGGCTATAGAGCTAATTCAATCTTCAATGAAGAAATTATATTTTCTCGAATATTAGAAAATCAGTTTAAACTTATCGACCCGTATATGATAAATATTAGATAACAAAAAATGGCAGATACTACTAAAGGTTTGAGGCGCGTCCAGATATCTAGCAATTTATTCGGCGGATATCACACTTACATAACCCTTAGCGAATTTAAATGTGAATGTGAAATAACAGATCATGTTAAAGCACTATTGACATCGCAGCTATCAGAGCTGAATTTACTTAATTTAATAAATGTATTGTTGGATGTTGAATTTAACATCTACCAGGACATAAAGGAATTGCAAAATCAGAAAGAAACCGAGACCATTTGGATCAGTGACAATTGTGAAGTCGAGCAAACTGGCTCCGATGAATATCCCGAAAAGAAAGAAACACCTGAACGCGACTTTGAGGAAAATGAATAGATTATATGGGTAAATTATATTTAATTGTTAAAAATTTAATTAATATATAAATTATATATTAATCGATCAATCAGTCTTATCTAGTATCATGTACAATCTCGAGCACCTGCCAGGAGCACACAAACCCGATGCCATATCAGTTAATTGTATTACTAATTCAACCAAAAAATCTTTATCCTTTAATACACATACTCTCTCATAGCATAGATAAAGGAAATCGCACGCGAAAAAATTATTTGACGGGTCATAGTTCGGATTGTCATTTCCCGGCCTTTTACCCTGAGGAGTATCTATCTCCAAATGTTTTCTTCTTCCAAAATTTTGATGCGCGTTAATTATAGCATTTAAGCATCCCAACGCCTGGGGTGAAATATTTTTCAAATTTTCTTTTAATTTAGCAAAAGCAACCATTTTATCTTCTTTGGGTGTATCAGAAATTCTGAGAATTTCCGCCTGTATGAATTCACTGCACGCAATTTTGCCGTCATAGAAATGCAAATTAAGTTTCTGCATTTGAATATTAAGCGATGGCTTTTTTGTGGTATCATCCATATCAGCAGTTGTCTATAATATATCGAAGTTCACTATCAGTCCAGTCTTTTTTCTCCCCCCCTGAATATTCTCTAGCGATTTTGTGCTTAAGCAGGTAACTGGTCAATGTTAAGTTTCTCTTGGGAGGGTTATCTAAGTAGATCTCTGTGATTAATCGAGATCCCCATTTACCCCATTTCTCAAATTTTATGGGTAATACTTTATCTAAGATTAGCCCTCTAACATGATCTCTCACTTTACGTCCTGCTTCTTTTTCCAATGGATTACTGGTTCTAATTTCGGGCGTATCAATGCCAGATATTCTAGCACTAATCTTAAATGGCTTGTCACCATACATAAATACTACAGTACATGTGTCGCCATCATATACTTTGTATATCTTAGCCAAAATAATCATATCCTTATAAGGAACCTTCGATACACTTTTACAATTCACATTCATCAATGATGTTTGAATATCGGAATCCATATTTATCAATTAACTACTTGATTATTTTAAATATTTAAATTGTTGTGTGTATTCAATTATTTGGTCGATATTTTAGAATATAGCCTAGACACTTTTAAGAAGGTCAAGATAAAAAGAAGATCATCTCCCAACTGGGCGAAATTATACATTTCCATTTAGTTCCAGTATCAAAATAGAGCTTAAGATTTAACATATTTTTGATGTAAACTTTGATTAAAAATATGGATCAAATTTTAACGGGATATCTATAATATTATAGATATTTTATTTTGGGCGAGTTTTGTGGTACTCGCCCGGTGTCATGTTCTCTTGGCCAAATTTTATATTCTATTAATTCAAGGGTAACATAGCTGCATATCTTAAACTTGTCTGATCTAAATCACTGCCATACCTGAGTATCTCTATCACATCAGACTTCTGATTGTCAATAGGCATAATTTGTGTTAATTTTTGGCTTGCAGTAATTCCATATATAATTACATTGACTGATATGCTATTCTCATATGATATATGATCCGAATTGTATCCCGAATTAATTCGATGTTTAAACCACTCAAGAGATACATTAAGAGCTCTTGGATATTCTCCCTTTAAAACATTCTGAATAATATAGTATTTATTGTTCTCTTTAACAATGTAGGGCATCATTAATTTCGCCTTGTTTAGTCCCAGTTTATAATTTATATTGAAGGCCTCGAAAGGGCCGTAAATCATTTTTTCCAACCACTCCAGATAACCCTCAGTTCCTAAGAAAATTAGTGTGTTATTTCCTTTTTTGAAATTATTTATCGATCGGAAGTAGTCCGAAATATATCCAGAAGGATTACCATCTAACCCCTCGGTAGTTTTATTGTATTTTTCGATATATGTAACTAATGATTGAGCAAACTCTCCGTTATACGCCGATATTTTTCTTAAACCTTTTTCCAATATTATCATTCCTGTGGAATTGTTTTGAATATAACTCATGGCTTCCTTCACGGTAGGATATCTTAAAATTTTGTAATCAATATTATAAAAATCATAATAATTCAAACTATCTCCTGTATATTCATTTGATACTATATATTTGGTAATAAAATCCTTCACATTCCCATCGGGTAGATTCTCTTCAAATTTATAAGTTTCGTATAACCATTTGAGTAGCTCCATGAATACGTTAATGGTTTGTTTTAATTTCTCATATCTACTAGCCTTGTTATCTTGGTGACCGAAAATAGGATTATTATCTCCCACTTGTTCTTCCGATGTTACGCCTAGTTCATTAGGTAAAACAGGTACAATAGGAACATATACCCCCTGATCAACATCGAAAAGTCGGAACCATAAACCACTTACATTTCCATTTATTATGTCAACTTTAGAAAAATTACCGAAAATGGCTATGGCCACTTCATGATAAGCTCTATGTAATTCCTTTGGGTCGCCAATCAAGGGAAGACTTTCGGGCTGAGATGGAGGAATGATTATGCTCATATCATAAATTTTATTGCCATCGGATACTTGAAAAATTAATGCTCTGCATTTACCGTGAGAATCAATATATTGTTCATATGCACTATAATTAATTAATTTATTATAATTAACTCCGGAATATATATCGCCGTGACCATTTATTTCATTGGTATGATCTGGAAACCATGTTAAGGTTTTAGTTTGATCAACCGTAGCGGCATAGCATATATCATACATTGAAGATTCGAAGATAGCTAAATGTCCTTCAGGTGTGCCTTGGACTATTATTTCGCACTGTGGATAAGGCGGAGAATCTCTGGAGGAACCTTTATGTTTATAGATAATGACAGTTTTACGCTCTGATCTAAAGGATGTAACATGAAATAGCCAGTTTCGGGGGATCTCAATATCCCCCTCTTCTAAATTTTCTGATTCCAGGGGATTACTGGATTCTGGAACGAAAACAAATATATTTACATTAAATAACTCCTCCAACCCCCGATAGAATAGAAATGGATCGAAGAAGATAGTATGATCTAGCAGTGATGTTATAATCTGATCGTTGGTTCTATCATACAATTCCTGTTTGAATAAATTGGGCCAAGCGATCAAGCTCTCTCTGATCAATTTAACATGAGCCTCAAGCGATTCTTCTCTATCATTTATATCATCAATGGCCTCATACTCCAAATACTGTTCATCGGAAGTGGCTTTACACAAACAATGTATGAATGAATTTGTTGACCTAACTACTCCGTATCTAGAGAATTCAACTGGCTTCTTAGAGTGTAATTTTAGTAAATCTGTTATTCTAGTGGGTAATCCCCCATTTCGATTAGGAAATAGAATAAATTTCCCCTTAATCATCCCTTTATTTTTGGACCCCCTAGGATCGTACTCGATATTTCTGTAATATTTATTATATTCAGATTGTCTGTTAGGATTTTGATGATCAGTCTGGTAACAACATGGCAAATATGGATATGTTTCTTTATTCGACAAAGTATTCTTCACCACACCGATATAATGAGCCTTCTCGTAATCACAAACGAAGTGATATTGAGAATCATGTTTGGGAAATGGCAATATTTGAATAGGGTTGTTCTCTATCGTTCCAACGCCCGATTCGGATCTTTTTGGAGTGGGTATAGTTTTACTCTCCCAATATTCTAAATTTTCTTCGGGCACGTATGTGGGGGGTCTGGGACATATTTTTGGGTAGTCGCTGACAAATATGTCGTTGGCTAATTTCTTTAATTTATTGCTCTTGGTATTTTCCCTAGTCCCAGCTTCCCTTTCAACATAAGATTTTTGGTATTTTACCAGTCGATCTAGGAAACTATCTTCAAATATCTGTTCATATTCATGCTGGGTTTCTTCAGATGTAGTTATATGAATAAACAATAATATCTTAATTAATTTTATGAACATATTTAGGTCTTCCTCAGTTTTAGCTGAAACTCTGACATAAATATATTCGACATCTTTTTGCATTTCCATAATGGTATCAAGATCTTCTATTTCAAAATCCTCCCTGGCTAATGTCTTATTATTTACCATTTCGAACGATACTTTTGAAATAGAAGACAAATGGAAATCTTTCAATAATTCATTGCGTAGTTTTAATTCAGATGTTAACGATCTATAGTTAAGCTGCAACGATTTTTTATCAGCATTGGGCTTTTCACTTTCATCCAAATAAAGATATGTTCCTAATAGATATTTCCATTGATCCAATAGCTTGCCTCCATAATCATCGTCAAAATCGGGGGGTCTATTGATATCAATCCCGGAAGTTATCATGTCAAGTAAATTATATTCGATAAAGGATATAGGTGTTATAACATTCTGACCATCCTCTTTAGAATATCTAAATAGGTTAAATTCGCCTTTAATGTTTTGCTTTTTAATTTTCTCCAATGATAAATTAGGAAATGCCTCTTCTATGTAAAGAATAGCATCGTCCTCTGTGATATTCTTATATGATTTTGGAAGGGTGAACGATATTTTGTTAAATTTTAGATTGTATGTAACCCTAATGAAATTCTTTTTTCCCGCTTTACAAAGTAAACCGACATTTTCTATCCACAACTTTAGGTAAATTATATGTTCTATATTAGATTCGCTTTCTGGCACATTAATATTATCATAATTAGGGATATCATCCAGATCCTCACCGGTATATATTTTATAATAGGATTTATCTGAATTGTTATATTTAATATAAGGTATTCGGCTAGAAGCGCGACTATTATTAAATATATTTAGTCCGTCGATCAACCTTATTTTATCGCCACTCCTATCGAGTGGCGATATTACCACAGAAATATCGGTTAGTTCAAATTTAGATGATATCAATTTTTCTTCCAATTCTGGCGAATCGTATATCTCCTCAAAAAAATTGATATCATTTTGAACAACGCTAATTATATCATAATATTCTTCGTTTTCATCTTTGTAATTCTTTCTTTGACTGACCCACCCATTAAACATACCCATAAAAACCTCGCTACTCTCATATTTTCTTTTGCTATCGATTTCGCCAAACTGATTAAGATAATCCTCATCCCTGGAGACATCAGTTGCTCCCATATAATCAGCAAAACTCATAATGATATCTAAAACAAATAGGTAATCATATTCTTCTATTAGATCATCGTACATCGAGATAAATGAAGAATTTGGATTTTTCTCGAAATAACGCTTATAATAGCCATTGTCATCTTCCAGATTTACATAGAAATCGTCAAGCTTGATTAAGGTATCGAAATTTTTCTCGAGTCCATAAGCTTGTTTTCTTCTTATTGTATAATCATCGTCGAACTTATTAATATTTACATTTGGCATTTGTGTTTCACTAGACGATGTCATATTTTCTGGTATTTATTAAATAATTTATATTTATTTTAAAAGGTAAGCATTATTGTTTCATAATGGTTAGACGTAGACATGTTAATACTATTTCCTCGGGGAAATTACTTAAAAGGTCATCTCCAGAAGATGACCAACTTCATGATCAAAAAATTTATACCAATAAAGGCGGAGATGATTTTATTTTAGAGAAGAAGAGAGATGAAACAGGAGGAGACGTTATAGTGCTGAAAAATGGCACCGAAATAATCGATATTCCGCTATCAACTATTAGAGAGAAATTGCTATGTTTATATGAAGTGCGTAATGTCCGTATTAGTCAATTGTCCGAGGAGCATCGGAACAAATTTATGAATTTGACCACCATTATGCAAGGGCTTAGAAAAACATCATCGTATAATGAATTAATATCTCTCATTGACGAAATTTTCTCAAAAGGTACTGATGTTATTCTACCCGGAACTATTAATGCATATTTAAACGGATGTAAAGTACAAACTAATTTTACTCCCTTCGCATGTTCTCCTATATGTTCGGGAGGCATTCAGCCAGTAGATATGGGCGATGGCTGGTCTGTTTGTGAAAAATATACCATATTATTCGATCTTAAAGATAGCCGGTTTACTGTAATGAATAATCCATCCAATAAAGAGGATGCATTCATCTTCGTATCTTCGAGTGATAAGTTTATAGGTTTCTCAGTTGTAGAAAAGGAAGCTTTGATTCATAAAGGTATCAAGAGAGTAAAGATAGTAAGTTATGATCAATCTGGAAAAAATACAGTTGATGTTTCTGATGAATTTACTCCACTTGAGAATATAAAAACTCGAATCGAAGAGAAAGTTGACAAAATCAACACTGGAAGCGGCGGTGATGATTGGAGTGGTTGGTATATTTTCTTTTGGGTGGTTCTGGCCATTATTGTTCTACTGGCTATAGCACTTCTAATATATTTTATCGTCATTTCTTCCCAGAAAAAGAAGACGAACAGTTCGGATGAGCTGTTCGAAAGTATGATGAGTGACTCCTTCGATGATAATTTAGAAATATCATCTTTATCTCGAACGCCAAGGTCTAGAATTGCTAGTTCGATGAGTTCGGGAGTATAAAATTTTCCAAATGAATAAATATCTATAACTTATAGATAAGATTATAATCTTATAATTAAAATGTCTGCTTATCACGATAAAAGTCTAAATTATAGAGAATCGGAGAAATTTCTCCTTTCTCTTGATGTAGAATCATTGTTGGAAAAATGTGGGGATAAAATATATTTCCTGGTCTGCGAAGATGATGATTTCTGGAGAAAGAGAGTATATCGTGATTTTAATGATTATCCGGATGTAATCTATGAGCCCAAAAACGGCAAAACTTGGCGAAATCTATGGAGAGAGATTGTCTTTGGACTAGTCTTCAAATTTCCCATTGCCGTGCAGATACAGACAGCTAAATTTGGTCCTTTTGAAGAGCCCGAACCAGAAACCGAAGATGAAATAATCGAGAGTCCGACGGAAACTCGTAGAAATTTATATCGTTCAGCAGTACCTGAAATAGTAGAGAAATATCTTAGAAAATATGGTGAGGAATATGATTTGTACGAGGATTACAAAGTGTTCGTGTATGACAACATTGTAGAAATAACTGTATTTTCTGGAGTTTTTTCTGATGAATCACATATTCCCCAAATTTTGAAATATGAGCAATACGATGACTTGACAGAAGATTTGCAGGAATTTATCTATATGGAAGTACTTGACGAACACTATGCCAAATCGAAAAATTATGACGAATTTTATGCTCTCGATATGTGGCACATAACCGAGACAGGTAAAGAAAAAGAATTAACGGATGATGAAGCGCACAATTTGAAAGTTTTCGGCAATATAGAAGGTTACGATGATAAAGATTATGTTCGAGATTTTACTGCGTATTGGCAGCTAAAACTTCCAGTAATAGGAGATAGAATTGCTTCGAAATAATCAAAATTTTGGCTTTTTATAATTTAGGGAAGAAAACTTACAGCTTCAATTATTCCCATTAAATGATAGGAAAATGCCTTGTTTAAATGATCGATAAATTGGCTCGTGACTATTCCGGCCGATGCTAAGATTTGTATCTGAAGTGATTTATAAGGCCAAGTAGATTCGGCCCCCATTTCTCTCAGCATTTTGAGACCTTCACGCCATATAAGATATATTACAATACACCTTGGGATCGCTAGCAAGCTACCAAAAAGATGGTGATTCCTCATTATTTGATTCATTTATTGTAATGATTTATCTGTTTATAATTTATAAACAATCGATATTGATGATTAATTTTAAACCACATCAACACAGCCGTCTGAGGTATTACAAGTTATCTTTCTACAAGAAATCAACGATTTCCAAATCATAGGGAAAAAATACTCTCCCATATTAAATTTATCACATATTATAGCTTTTACCCCCGCTTTCGTCACACGTTTAAAACCACTCGCTTTGCTAAGGTAATCTAAAACAACATTCGTTCCAGCTTGAATAATTATCTTCTCAAATGCATCCATTTCCCTTTTTATACGAACAGATTCTTCAAGGAGTTTCCGGTAGCTTTCACAATCTATGAAGAATGTGTCCTCGTAACTCAAAGGGACCCTTTTGTCAAGAGTCTCAGAGACATTTGTTTCGTCTGATTTATCAGTATCTAAAGCTGACATCTTGATTTATTTTAATAGATCAATCTATATAAGCATTCAATTTCGAAAAACGCTTTGTTGTCCAAGAGAGGATAACTAATTGAATAATTGCGATCTACTCATAACTAACTTGAATTGATTCTTCTATATATGCTTTACTATACGCGTCCGGGAACAATATGAGATTTTTCTATTTTTCATCAGAGAAGACCATGTGCGCTGATATAGATGTTTATTTACATCTTCTCCCTCGTCGAATATTAACTTTCTTATATCTTCCATTGTAACATCATCATGGGAATCGAGATAGTTTAACACGAGTTCTATTCAGAACTCGATAAGATTTTTCTCGCATGCGCTTAAGTTTGATTTAGCCACTTCTAAGTTTGATTTAGCCGTTCGTTGAAATTTGAAAGTTCTAAATGCGTCTAGACAATAAGAAAACCCCTTAGAGAATAACTTTCGGTATTATAGGAAAGGTCAAAACATTCAGTTTCCTGATAACCAAGGGATTTTCTACGC
>WLWG01000662.1_pt1 | contig 34401 bp, 19 predicted proteins | sample 6712871 | NCBI WGS metagenome assembly WLWG01 (sample SAMN12718693, study PRJNA515312) | sponge metagenome | isolation source: marine sponge | host: Mycale hentscheli | place: New Zealand: South Island, Marlborough, Capsize Point | collected 2003-05-01
CAGATTCAAGCGGTAACGCAAATACTACAACTGGTGCTTTTTACTATGCTAAAAGTTTAACTACACCAAGTGAAGTACCGTCTATACAGACAGTAAACGTAGTAGCTAATCAAGGTATTAGCTCAGGAATGACAGAAGCTAATTTAATAGATGAAAACGTTTCTGTTGTTAATGGTGAAAGTGATACTTTGCCTGGAACAGCTTTAGTTCAAAGTGATCTAACTAGAAAATTACCTTTTAGTAATTATAGTATAGTGTTTAACGGAGCCGACGATGAGATTAACTGCGGTTATATTTCTCAAACAAACGAAGGTGATATAAGTTTTTCTGCTTGGTGTAATGTAACCGCAACAGGTGCTTATCAAGCTATATTAAGTAGTACCGATACTTCAAGTAAAGCTGGAATTAATATAGTTATTAGAAACGATGGTAACATTAAATTTGAAAGAAATCAAGATATATCAAACACTCGCAATAATACAGGTTATACAGTTACTGGGTTTTCTTTTGGTAGTTGGCATCATTTATGTGGAACTTTTAATTCAACAAGTGGAGAGTTAAAAGCTTATATAAATGGAGTATTACAAGCTACATCTTCTGACACTTCTGCTGGTGCATCTACTACTAATAGTTTACATATAGGAAGGTTGTCAGATAGCTCAAACTATCCAGCAAATGGTAATATTTCTAATGTATCAATATTTAGTTCAACTCTTACTCAAGAAGAAATATTAGATGTTTATAACAACGGTGTTCCTACAAACTTAAATACTAGTTTTACTCCAGGTCCACCTGAGTACTGGTGGCCTATGGATGAAGATCACACTTACTTTAACGGTTCTGTTTTAATTGCTAGAGATGCGGTTAGTTCAACAGATGGCACAGGAGTTAACATAATTCAAGAAAATATAGTAGGTAATGCACCTGGTTCCACAGCTAATGGTGTAGGATCGAACTTAACAATAGCAAGTCTAAAAGGTGATATGCTAAACAGTACAAACAACTCATATAGTATTAATATGGCTGATTATGCAGGCGGTGTAACTAACCCAGCAGACTCAGGAAGATCAACAAATGTACCTTAAATAAGTAAAAATGACAACATATATAGTGATAGATATAGATACGCAGACTAAGTTAATAGATTTCAGTCAGATAAATACAACTAGCGCACAAACTATGAGAAGAAACCTAGCTAACACAGAAGCTATGCTATCTTATCAAGTAACTCCTAGTTTTATTACTAATGGTACAGTAGTTCCATTACAGACTTTAAATCATGAAGAAGCTTTAGCTTTGCTTTCAACTCCAGAGTGGACACCAGCTGATCCACCAGTAGAGTAATAAATAAAATATAATTAAATTAAATCAAATGAAAAATAAGTTAAAAAAAGAAGAGTTAGAAAAAGTAAGACAACAACAATCCGCTATAAATGAAATACTTGCTAAAATAGGTTATATGGAATCGCAGAAACATGGTTTACTCCACGAACTTGCTGAAGTCAATGGCGAGGTTGAAAACTTTAAGTCTGAGTTAGAGTCAGAGTACGGATCTATAACTGTAGACATGGAAACTGGTGAGTATAAAAAAATAGAAGAAGAAAAAAAGGAACTGCACAGTGTCTAATGTAATAAGAAAAATTAGTATAGGTTCTGATTACAAAAATGATGCAATGCATTATTCAGTAGGTCAAGAAGTTTACGGAGGTCATACTATTTGTGATATATTAAGCAATGAAAACAGCGGAGAGTATTCTATATATATAAAAAAGAATAGTGAAGTTCTTCCTTGGAAAAGGTTTAATTGCAATATGGCTATAGCTGTTGAATTTGACTTGAATTACTCATGAAAAGTATTAGCAGTTTTATTGTAAGACCACTAGAGTCTAGATATAATAACAAAATTAATATTGACGGAAAAGAATTAATAACAAACTCAAGCATAGAGCCACATAGTTATGTTAGTAAAAAAGCTTTGATAGTTGAAACACCTTTAAATAATAATAGTAATATAAAAAAAGGTGATCACGCTTATATACATCATAATATATTTAGAAGATGGTACAACCAAAAAGGCGAAGAAAAAAATGGTTCTACGTATTTTAAAGATGATTTGTATTTTTGTAATATAGACCAAATATACATGTATAATTTAAAATGTAACTTAAATTATTGTTTTGTTAAACCAGTGTTAAATACTAATTCTTTAAGCGTTGATAAAGAAAAAAAGCATTTTGGTATATTAAAATATTCTAATAGCTCCTTAGAAGACAAGGGGTTAACACCTGGTGACGTTGTTGTGTTTACTCCAAACTCTGAGTTTGAATTTATTGTAGAAGGTGAACGTCTTTATTGTATGAAATCTAATGATATATCCTTAACTTATGAACACGAAGGAAACGAAATTGAAAATAATCCAAGCTGGGCAAAAAGCAGTTGAGGAATTAATTAAAGTAGCTAAAGAAAAAATAGTAGATTCAGAAGATGATGTTTCTGCAGATAGACTTAAAAATGCGGCTGCAACTAAAAAGCTAGCTATATTCGATGCTTTTGAAATATTGAGCAGATTGCAAGAAGAGGAAGAAATGCTTAACGATAAACCTAAGGAGAAAAAGGAAGAAAGATCTTTTAAGGGTTTTGCAGAAGGGCGTAGTAAATGAGTTACGAGCAAACACTTTGGAAAGAAATAAAAGATGTTGTAAATCCTAATATATTATCTAAAAAAAATAGGTACAAAAAATGGGAATATGGTTATAATGAAGATTATGACTTTGTAGTAATTAGTAAAACTGGACAAATTGGACAGATCATTGAAATACAAAACCTCCGTATTGCTTTACCAAAAACAAATGAACCTTTTAAACGAAGTAAAGTTAAAGAGGAACAATACTGGGAAAAGCAAGAGTACCCAAAAGAATTAGCTAAGATTAAAAGTAGATTTGACTGGGATGAGTACCCTACTGATTTTAAAGAGAAATGGTTTGATTATATAGATGGAGAATTTAAGAAAAGAGAAGAAGGTTACTGGTTTTATAACAACGGTGTCCCTACTTATATTACAGGCACTCATTATATGTACTTGCAGTGGTCAAAAATCGACGTTGGGTCTGCCGATTATAGAGAAGCAAACAGACTCTTCTTTATATTTTGGCAAGCATGCAAAGCAGATGATAGATGTTATGGGATGTGCTATCTTAAAAACAGACGGTCTGGATTTTCTTTTATGTCCTCAGCAGAACTTGTCAACCAAGCCACAATATCTAGTGATGCCAGATTCGGCATCCTTTCAAAGTCTGGAGCAGATGCTAAAAAAATGTTCACAGATAAAGTTGTCCCGATATCCGTTAACTATCCGTTTTTCTTCAAACCGATCCAGGATGGTATGGATCGTCCTAAGACCGAACTGGCATATAGAGTCCCAGCTTCAAAACTTACTAGACGTAAACTAGATGACAATGTTAAGTTGGCTGAACTAAAAGGATTAGACACAACTATAGATTGGAAGAATACAGGAGATAACTCTTACGATGGTGAAAAGCTAAAAATACTAGCACACGATGAAAGTGGTAAGTGGGAAAGACCAGATAATATATTAAACAATTGGAGAGTTACAAAAACTACATTAAGACTAGGGCGAAGGATCGTAGGTAAATGTATGATGGGCTCAACTTCAAACGCATTAGACAAAGGTGGAGAAAACTTTAAAAGATTGTACTACAACTCAGACGTTACAAAAAGAAATAGAAATGGACAAACAAGTTCTGGACTCTATTCTTTGTTCATTGCTATGGAGTGGAACTACGAAGGATTCATGGATACTTTTGGATTACCTGTATTCACTACGCCAAAAAATAAAACGATTGGAGTTGATGGTTTCGAAATTAAAACAGGAGTAATAGAGCATTGGGAAAATGAAGTTGATGGATTAAAAGAAGACACTGACGGTTTAAATGAATATTATAGACAGTTTCCGAGAACAGAGCAACACGCTTTTAGAGATGAAAGTAAAGACAGTTTGTTTAATTTAACTAGAATATATGAACAAATAGATTATAACGAAGAGTTAAGTAATCAATTAAATATAGTTAAAGGAAGTTTTAGATGGGCAAACGGTTTAAAAGATACTAAAGTAGTTTTTACACCAAACAAAGACGGTAGGTTTATGGTTTCTTGGGTTCCGCCATTAGGCTTACAAAACAAAGTTGTAGAAAAAAACAATATAAAATACCCAGGTAATGAGCATGTTGGTGCTTTTGGTTGTGACAGTTATGATATATCAGGAACTGTAGATGGTAAAGGTTCAAATGGATCACTGCATGGGTTGACTAAGTTTAGTATGGAAAACGCGCCTGCTAATCAGTTTTTTCTTGAATATATATCTAGACCACAGACAGCTGAAATATTTTTTGAAGATGTGTTAATGGCTTGTATATTTTACGGCATGCCTATACTTGCTGAAAATAATAAACCTAGACTTTTGTATTATTTTAAAAGAAGAGGTTACAGAGGTTATTCTATGAATAGACCAGATAAAATATGGAACAAACTATCTACTACAGAAAAAGAAATAGGTGGAATACCTAACTCAAGCGAAGACATTAAGCAAGCACACGCTTCAGCCATAGAAAGCTACATAGAAGAACACGTTGGTGTTATTGAAAGTGGTTATGGCAATATGTACTTTCAAAAAACGCTTGAAGACTGGGCTAAGTTTAACATAAACAATAGAACAAAGCATGATGCTTCGATAAGCTCTGGCTTGGCTTTAATGGCTTGTAATAAAAATAGATATTCACCATCAACTAAGAGAAAAATTAAATCAATGAATTTAGGTTTTAAAAAATACGACAACACTGGTTATACTTCAAAAATAATATAAATGATAGCTAATGCAAATTATAATAGTTCTTTTCCTGACCAGGTAGTACCTGAAGCGGAAAAAGATACTTACGAGTACGGTTCAAGGGTGGGACAAGCTATTGAGTACGAATGGTTTAGAAATGATAAAGTTTGGAATGACAAGTATAATACTAATTATAACAACTTCCACAAATTAAGATTATATGCTAGAGGCGAACAACCAGTTCAGAAGTATAAAGATGAACTATCAATAAATGGCGATCTTTCATATTTAAACTTAGATTGGAAACCAGTTCCTGTTATTTCAAAATTTGTAGATATATTAGTAAATGGTATATCTCAAAGATCTTTCGAAATAAACGCATATGCTCAAGATCCAACTTCAAGTGTTAAAAGAACTAAGTATGCTTCTGACATAATGGTCGACATAGTTACTAAAAAGTACATGGATGAAGTTAAAAAATTAACTGGAAAAGATTTGTCTGAAGGAGCTACTGGTGAAAATGTTCCAAAAACTTTAGATGATCTTGAGGTTCATATGCAGTTGGATTATAAGCAATCTATAGAAGTAGCTGAGGAAGAGGTAATAAACTTTGTGTTAGATAAAAATAAATTCGATCTAACAAGAAGAAGAGTAAATTATGATTTATGTGTTTTAGGTATAGGCGCTTTAAAAACCAATTGGAATAGGTCAGAAGGTATAACAGTAGAGTACGTAGACCCTGCTAATCTAGTTTATTCATATACTGATGACCCTAATTTTGAAGATTTATATTACGTTGGAGAAGTAAAGTCAATGAGTTTGCCTGATGTTAAAAAACAGTTTCCAAATTTAACGCCTTCTGATTTAGAAGAAATACAAAAATACCCAGGTAATCAAAACTACACTAGAAACTGGAACGGAAAATCAGACAACCAAACAGTTCAAGTTTTATTTTTTGAATATAAGACTTATACAGATCAAGTTTTTAAAATAAAAGAAACAGCGAATGGTCTTGAAAAAGCTTTGCAAAAACAAGACACGTTTATGGATGCTCCAGAAGGTGATAGCTGGAAAAAAGCTTTTAGATCTATAGAAGTGCTTTATACAGGCGCTAAAATACTAGGTTTTAATAAAATGTTAAGTTGGGGAAAGTCTCAAAATATGACTAGGCCTGAGTCAGATATTTGCAAAGTAAATATGAACTATTCATTATGTGCGCCTAGAATGTATAAAGGTCGTATAGATTCTATAGTTAATAGAATAACTGGTTTTGCGGATATGATTCAGATAACACACCTTAAGTTACAGCAAGTTCTATCTAGAGTAGTTCCAGATGGTGTTTTTGTAGATATGGATGGTTTATCAGAAGTGGATTTAGGTAATGGAACAAATTACAACCCAGCGGAAGCGTTAAATATGTATTTTCAAACTGGTAGTATTGTAGGTAGATCTTTTACTCAAGATGGTATGGGCAACCCTGGTAAAGTACCTATTCAAGAATTAGCATCCTCAAATGGCATGGGTAAAATACAGTCTCTTATACAGACTTATCAATATTACTTACAAATGATAAGAGATGTTACCGGTTTGAATGAAGCAAGAGACGGTAGTACTCCAGATAAATATGCTTTAGTAGGTTTACAAAAGTTAGCAGCAGCTAATTCAAACACAGCTACTAGACACGTTCTTCAAGCTAGTTTATACTTAACTCTTAGATCATGCGAGAATATATCAATGAGAGTAGCTGATTCATTAAATTTTCCTACAACTTATAAATCTTTTATAAACGCACTTAGCTTGTATAATACTAGTACACTAAATGAGTTAAAAAAATCAAACTTGCACGACTTCGGAATATTCTTACAATTAGAACCGGATGAAGAACAAAAGCAACTACTAGAACAAAACATACAAGTAGCACTTCAATCTGGTCAAATACATTTAGAAAATGCTGTAGAAATAAGAGAATTAAAGAACCTGAAGCTAGCTAACAGAATGCTTAAAAAATATAGAGAAGCAAAACAAAAGCAGGAACAAGCAGCTCAACAGCAGCAAATACAAGCTCAATCACAAGCACAGGCCCAAACAGCTGAGCAAGTAGCGTTACAAGAATCTCAAAAGCAACAAGTAATTACTGAGCAAAAAATACAAATAGAACAAGTTAAAAGCGAAATGGAAATTAAAAAAATGGAAATGGAAGCTCAGTTAAAAAGACAGTTAATGGAACAAGAGTTTCAATACAATATGGAGTTGACCAAGATGCAAGGTGATGTCAAGTCAAACAATGAAGCTTTTAAAGAAGATAGAAAAGACAATAGAACAAAACTCCAAGCAACCCAACAAAGTGAACTAATAAACCAAAGAAAAAATGATACAGAACCTACTAACTTTGAAAATCCTAACCCAGAGGGTGAAGAGAATTTACCAACAGATTTCGAATCTTCAGGTAACGATAGTTTAGGCGGTTTTGGTATTGAACAATTTGGACCTAGGTAACAATTATTAATTATTATATTATATTATGTCAGAAGAAGTAAAAAAAGAAGGTGAGTTTAAAATTAAAACTAAACCTAAAAAGCTAAACAAAAAAGAAAACGTAACTAAAGTAGAGTTAAAAACACCGGAGAAAGAGGTGCCAAAAGAAGATTTAAAAGTATCGGAAATAAAAACCGATACGGAAGTAAAAGAGTTAAAAGTTGAATCTCCAAAAGTAGAAACTACTGAAGCTGCGCAAGATGAAAAGGTCGTCGAAGAAGCTCCAATAGTAGAATTAAATAAGGAAGATATAGAAACACCGCGTTTTGAAGAACCTGTTAACAATAACGCTAACGCCCCTGAGTTACCAGAGAATGTGGAAAAGTTAGTGTCTTTTATGAAAGAAACAGGTGGAAATGTTGAGGACTATGTGAGACTAAACACTGACTATTCAACGATTGACGAAAATGAATTATTAAGATTATATTATGCTAAAACTAAACCTCATTTAAACTCTGAGGAAATAGATTTTGTATTAGAAGATAGTTTCTCATTTGATGAAAACTATGATGAAGATAGATCTATTAAGAAAAAGAAATTAGCATATAAAGAAGAAGTTGCAAAAGCTAGAGGCTTTCTAGACGAGCTAAAGAGTAAGTATTACGACGAGATCAAGTTGAGACCGGGCGTTACTCAAGATCAACAGAAAGCAATGGATTTTTTCAATAAATACAACAATGAACAAGAAATAGCTAAACAGAGACATGACACTTTCTCTAATAATACCAAGAAGTTTTTTGGTGAAGAATTCAAAGGTTTTGAATTTGATGTATCAGATAAAAAATTTAGGTATAATGTTAAGAATGCTGACAACGTCGCTAGTAACCAATCAAATTTAAATAATTTTGTAGAGAAGTTCTTTAACGAAAGTGGTAATTTGAAGAATTACAATGATTATCATAAAGCTATATACACTGCAGAAAATGCTGACAACGTAGCTAGTCATTTTTACGAGCAAGGCAAAGCCGACGCTATTAAAGATATGATGGCTAAATCTAAAAATGTAGATAACAAACCTAGGACTACGTCTACGGGTGATGTATTTATTAATGGATTAAAAGTTAAGGCGGTCGATGGAGTAGACAGTTCAAATTTAAAACTAAGAATAAATAAAAAATAAAAAAAGAAAATGGGAACATTATCATCATTAACTCCAGGATTGGTACCACACCAACAAAAAGGAGTAGCTTTAAACAGCAACTATTTACAGTTTACAGACAGTGCTTCTACAGCAGGAGACTTTTCTGACTTTGCTGCACAATACTTGCCTGAATTATACGAAGCTGAAGTGGAAAGATACGGAAACCGAACTATTGGTGGTTTCTTGAGAATGGTTGGCGCTGAAATGCCAATGTCGTCTGATCAAGTAATTTGGTCTGAGCAAAATAGATTACATGTTGGTTATGAAACGTGTGCTGTTTCTTCAACTAGCAACGAGATTGATATCACGTTGACTACAGCTGATTCAGGTAACATGGCTATTAAAAAGCATCAAAACATAGTTGTTCAAGGTGCTGCTGGTGAAATGGTTTGTAGAGTAGACTCTGTGTCTGGTTCTGGAACTTCATTTACTATTGGTGTTCATCCTTATACAGCTGCTACTTTAGTTGCTGGACCTTTTACCGCTGCTGACGCTGTAACCGTGTTTGTATTTGGTTCTGAGTACCATAAAGGTTCTTCTCCAGATATAGATACTATTACTCCACAATTCCAACAATATAACAATAAGCCTATCATTTTAAGAGATGAGTTCATGGTTAATGGTTCTGACACTGCTCAGATCGGTTGGGTTGAAGTAGCTACTGAAGACGGAACATCTGGATACTTATGGTATTTAAAAGCTGAGTCTGAAACAAGACTAAGATTTGAAGACTATATGGAAATGTCTATGATGGAATCAGTTAAAAAAGACGGTGGTACAGCTTTACCAAACACTATAACTGGATCTGAAGGTTTATTTGCAGCTATCAAAGATAGAGGTAATGTAATGGCAGGATTAGGCATACCAGCTACAGGTGGTGTTGGTGCTGGTGCAGTATCAGATTTTGACGCTATATTAAAACAACTTGATAAAGAAGGTTCAATTGAAGAAAATATGTTATTTGTTAATAGAAGTTTGTCACTTACTATTGACGATATGTTATCTGAAGTTGGTGGAGCTTCTGTTGGTGGAACAGGTTTTGGTCTGTTTAACAACGACGGCGATATGGCTCTTAACTTAGGTTTTTCAGGATTTAGAAGAGGTTCTTATGACTTCTACAAATCTGATTGGAAATATCTAAATGACGCTTCTACTAGAGGTATCCTTGGTATGTCTGCAATTGCAGAGTCAAGCTGGGATAACACTATTGAAGGTTGTTTAGTTCCAGCTGGAACATCTACTGTTTATGACCAAGTTATGGGACAAAACATTAGAAGACCTTTCTTACATGTTCGTTACAGAGCTTCTGAAATGGAAGATAGAAGAATGAAATCTTGGATCACAGGATCTGTAGGTGGAGCTTATACTTCTAATTTAGACGCTATGGAAGTACATTTCTTATCTGAGAGATGTCTTTGTGTTCAAGGGGCTAATAACTTTGTGTTATTTACAACTTGATAAATTAAAATAATGCTAGGGCACTTCGGTGCTCTAGCTTTTATTATATTATATATTATATTATGAAAAAAGAAGAATTAAAAAAAACAGATTGGGAAATAAAAGATAGGACGTATGTGTTAAAGAATAAAATGGCTCCTCTTACTTATAGAATTCCCACAAAATCAACAAGAAATAAACCTTTAATGTGGTTTGACAGTAAAGAGAATGTTACAAAAGAGCTTAGATATGCTACTAATCAAAATTCTCCTTTTGTCGACGAGCAAGATAAAAACGTCTTACTAGGACATATAGTTTTTAATAAAGGAATATTAGTTGTCTCTAGAAAAGAGCAAGCATTACAAAAACTATTATCTTTGTATCATCCTTTTTTAAACATTAGATATGAAGAATATAGCCCTGTAGAAGAAGCTAAGGACGACTTAGACTTTTTAGATATTCAAGTTGATGCTTTAAATATAGCTAGAGAAATGGATATAGACATGGCTGAAGCAGTAATGCGTGTAGAACTAGGTTCTGAAGTGTCTAAGATGAGCTCTAAGGAAATTAAAAGAGATTTGATGTTATTTGCTTCTAAGGATCCAGTTTTGTTTATAGAACTAGTCAATGATGACAATGTACAATTGAGAAACTTCGCTATTGTAGCCTCTGAAAGAGGTATTATAAAGCTATCTCAAGATCAAAGAACATTTTCCTGGGCTTCTAATGGTAGAAAGTTAATGAATATACCTTTTGATGAAAATCCATTTTCAGCTATGGCTGCGTGGTTTAAAACAGACGAAGGTGTTGAAGTTTACAAGTCTATAGAGAAAAAAATAAAATAACAAGTGATAGTTAAAAGGGTGGCTTTCCGCCACCTTTTTTTTTAAAAGTTTAAATATGTCAGTAAACGTAGATAAAGTATATAAAACAGTATTACTAATACTAAATAAAGAGCAAAGGGGTTATATGACTCCTGACGAATTTAATAGAATTGGTAGTCAAGTTCAAAGAGAAATTTTTGAAAGATATTTTGAAGACCTTAATCAACAGGTCCGCACACTACAAACTGACTTAGATTACTCAGACAGAGTTTTCAATGTTGAGGAAAAAATAGCTGAGTTTAAAACTGAAATAAACTTATCTGAAACTTCTGGTACAAATCCACCTTTTAATAGTTTTTATAGCTTACCAGATAGTTTATACAGACTTGGATCGTTAACTTACGAGGGTGGCATGAATATTGCTGAGGTTCAAAATGTTGATAGAAGAGAATATTATAGAGTTATAAAATCTCCGCTAACTAAACCGTCTAAAAAAGATCCTATATATTTATATGAAGATAATAAAGCTATTGTTTTTCCGTCTAACTTAGGTAAGCTTAGAGCTCAGTATGTGAAAAAACCCGGAGAAATAAGGTGGGGTTTTACTTTAGGTAGCGTTGGTCAATATGAATTTACTGATTACCAATTTCAAGCAGATGGATTAGTCGTTGAACAAGAATATGCTGTTGACTCAAGTACTGTGAACACAGTTACAGATGCTGGTGCTGATAGAACTATAGTTGTTGATTCAAGTAACTATACTATTACACCGTCTTCATTTAACGGTAACTACCCTACGTTTGAAATAGTTGTTCAAAACAGCGCTGTTGTTTCAGTTACTGTTTCAACATCTGGAAGTGGTTTAAGTTTAGATGATGTAATAACTTTTAACGTAACAGGCATATTTGGTGCTCAAGCTTTAGGTAATTTATCTATAAAAGTTAATACTCTAATGGGTTCAACAACTAATGGTTTTAATAACTTTGAGCTTCACAACTCTGAAAGAATAGAATTAGTAACTAATATACTTCTATATGCTGGTGTGGTTATAAGAGATCCTCAAATAATACAAACAGCAATGCAGCAATCAGCACAAGAGGATAGAAACGAAAAAACTTAATAAATGGGAATAATTAACGAAACTAACTCAGAGTACTATTCAGGAGAGCAGATAATATTATCAGACGCAACAACCGCTATAGACTTTATAATATCCAACTTTGATGTTGAGCTATTTGATACTGGAACTAATAACCCTCCTACTTTATCTAACTATGAAATATATGTAGCAACTCAAACAGTTGCTCCTTTTACATGGGGATTGTTAAGTGAATCTGAATATAGCGTTAGTTCGGGTAAAATATCATTCGATCAAACACCTCCATTCACTCCTGGAGCGATAAAATTAAAGCTAAAGCAAACTAACTATGGTAGTTATTCTTACATATCTTTAGATGATATTATTAATAATTTTATGATTGGTTATGTTGGCTATGAAAAAACTATATCAAGAGTGAATAAAACAGATGTTATGTTTCACGCTAAAAGGGGTTTGCAAGAGTTTAGTTATGATCTTTTGAAAGTGGTTAAATCTCAAGAGTTAACCATACCTAATAGCCTATGCTTACCTATGCCCCAAGACTATGTTAATTACGTTAGGCTTTCTTGGGTAGACGATAACGGTGGTAAGCATATTATATATCCAACTAGAGTTACTAGTAATCCAACTGAACTACCATTGCAAGATGGTGATGGAGTAGCTATGCAGGATTATTTAGGAGATAATTTAGAGTCACAAAATTCTATAACAGATGATAGATGGGCTAATCAAAGCTTGTCTACAAACGCTCAAAATGTTTGGCAATATGGAGCTAACAATGGGGCTTTAGGTAAAAGATACGGATTAGATCCAGAAGAAGCTCAAATAAATGGAAAGTTTACTATAAATGAGAGAACAGGTAAGTTTTGTTTTACTAGTGATCTTGTAGATAAAGTTATAATACTTGAATATGTTTCAGATGGTTTAGCTTATGATAGTGATATAAAAGTTCCTAAACTAGCTGAAGAAGCTGTGTATATGCATATAGCCCACGCTATATTAGCTACTAGAAAGAATACACCTGAGTATATTATAAATAGATATAAGCGAGAAAGAACAGCTGCTTATAGAAACGCTAAAATAAGACTTAGCAACATTAAAATAGGTGAAATATCTCAAGTAATGAGAAACAAATCTAAATGGATTAAACATTAGCACATATGCCAGAACTTAAAAATACTTTCATAAAGTCTAAGATGAACAAAGATCTAGACTCTAGACTAATAACTAATGGAGAGTATAGAGATGCTGTCAATGTTTCTGTATCAACATCTGAAGGCCCAGACGTTGGCGCTGTTGAGAATATTGTTGGAAATTTAATTGTTAGCGACTTAAAACAAAACCCTGGGTTTTCTGGGATTGAACTAATAGGCTTTGCTTTAGACAATACTAATGATACGTTTTTTGGGTTTTTAACAAATTATAATGACTTATCCAACTCTAGATATGGAACTTTTTCTAAAGGAGATGCTGTTTCTTCTACTAGTGGTAGGCAACGATCAGGGTCTAAGCATATAATATGTTGTTATAATTTATCTCAAAAATCTTTTAAAATATTAGTTCAAGGTAATTTCTTAAACTTTTCTAAAAAAAGTAGAATAACAAACGCTAACGTATTGGAGGATTTACTTTTTTGGACAGACAATAGAAACCAACCTAGAAAGATAAATTGGAAAACTGCTATCTCTGATCCAGGTTATTATTACTTAGAAGATCATATATCAGTCAGTAAGTTTTCGCCATATAAAGGTATAGACTTTATACAAGATTTAACTCTTGGTGATATAGACAGTTCTGTAACGCCGGTTCCTTTTCCTAACGGAGTTGTTCCACAGTCAACATTAAAAAACGAAACTGAACAGTGGTTACCAGCTCATTATGCATATCCATTTATGCATGAAGTATCAACAGGCGCAGGTGGTTACACTTATTTTTTAGCTGACACACATCCTAGGACTGGCTATACTGACAATGCTAGTATTCAAAAAGCTCTTGGAAACACTCCAGCAAACTTTGTTAGATCTGTTAGGCAAGTAAGAGTAAGAAATAAAACTAAAAATGACAATGTATATGCTTATGTTTGGGATTTTTTAACAATATCAACTAGTTCACCAGTAACAGGTTTGGTATTTACTGGAGGTGATGCTGTTCTTTTATCAATAAACATAAGTGATTCTACACCTACTTTTAACCCAGTTAATTATGACTGGAAAGATGGAGACATATTAGAATTTCAACTTCCAAATCCAGATTATAATTCAAGCTTTAACGGAGATAAAGATCTATTAAAAGAAAAGTTTCCAAGGTTTAGTTATAGATTTAAATATGACGATGACGAGTATTCTTTATTAGCACCTTGGTCTCAAGCAGCATTTATACCTTATAACTATGGGTATTTTACCCCAGGAGACGATGACAAGGTTAAAAAAGGTGGCATAGTGGATTTTATGAAAAACTGGGTTACCACAGTTGGGTTACATACTAAGTTACCATATCCACCAAACGAACTATTTGATAAATTACATGTAAAAGAATTACAACTAGTCTATAGTTCTCCAGACGAAAAGAATGTAAAAGTAATTGCTGAACTAAACAAAGATTTGTTAAATGTAGGATCTGTTGCGGAAGTAGAGCTTATAAGTGCTGGTTCTGGATATCCATTTTTTCCAACTGCAACAACAATAGCAATAGGACCTACGGGCAACTCTAATTCTTATGAATGGATAACATCTTCAGAAGGTGTTGGCTTTGCTTTAGGCGTGACGCTAAACACGGATGGTACAATATCTATAGAATCAAATGCTTATGATGGTGCATATTACGTACCTGGATTAAACTACCAAGTTGGTCAAGCTCTTGAAGTTCCTCCAATTCTGAATAACGGTGTACCAATGGGATCTGGAGCTGTTATAAGAATAAAAAAACTAAAAACTGACTTTTTATATAACTATACTTCACAGAAACCTATTAGAGATCTATCTGAATCTGTAATTTTAAGAGTTAGTGATATAACACCTGTACAAGCCAAAACGCAAGAGGTAGTAGGTAATAGAGTTATATATGGTAATTTTTTAAGTAAGACGCAAACACCGTCAACTATAGATTATGGTTTAACTATTAGTGAGAAACTACCATCTCAATACACGGTTCAGCAGGCTACTTCTACACAAAGAATACAATATAGAAATCATACTTTAAAACAGAATAGATCTTATCAAGTTGGTTTAGTTTTATATGATAGATACGGTAGGTCTTCAAACGTTATACTAAACGATAAAAACGAAAACTCTAGCACTTCTAAGGCTACTATATTTGCTCCATATACTAATGGAGGCACAGATCCTATGAGATGGTCTGGTAACAATCTAAAGTTAGAGTTAAACGGTAAAATACCAAACAATAAAAACGATAATTATGTAGGTATTTGGTCTGAAGAAAACCCATTAGGTTGGTATTCATATAGAGTAGTTGTAAAACAAGTTGAGCATGAATATTACAATGTATATGCACCTGGTTCATTATCTGGTAACGTAATATACAAAGATGATAAAACTCAAATAAGTTATACCGGTGAAAATAATACTAGCCATATAGCTTTATTTAATAACAATATAAATAAAGTTCCAAGAGACATACAGGTGACAGGTCCAAGTGATAACATATATGCTAGTGATACTGTTTTATACGCTAGAACAAAAGACACTATAAGTTCTGATGTTATAATAGACTTTCCAGAAAGACGAACCGGTGAGCAGGTTTTAGAAAATCATAGAGCTCCAGTTTCTACCGTTAAACCTTTCAGTGACTTTGGAGAATGGACTAATAGAAAAGGTAAAGACGTTTTTTGGGAAAATGCCACTTGGGACGAAGTAAGTTCTCAATGGGTAGGAGAGAAATACATAGGTTTATTTTGTTATCCAGATAACACTCAACCTGTAGATGTCTCTGGTGGGGGCAACGAAAACCCTACTATTACTTCTGACCCTGTAGATCCATTTTTCTTAGAAGACAACGAAAACCCAGTTATAGCTACTGTAGCTACAAACACTAGGCTAGGTTACACTAGAGAGCATCAATATAATTTTGTTCCTGGAACAACAACAAGACCTTTTCAAACAAAAGCTTTTTCTAAAAACTTAATAGTTTTAGAAACTAAGCCTATGAAGGAAAACTTAAACATATATTATGAAACTTCATCCTCAGGTTTAATATCAGAACTAAACCAAGCAGTAGAAGATAACTTACCAACATTATTCCCTAGTGGAATTAGTAATTTTGTAGGGCAGTTTAGCGAAGCTGACGCTATAAACTCGAGCGTGTCAAATGTTTTTGAGGTTTATTCTGGTACTCAACCATTAAATGACCCATTGTCTATAGTAAGAATATTAAGTATCAAAGATGGAAATGGTAACGTACAAAATCCTGATCCATTTATAATAAAAGAGGTAACAGCTGGATCACAAGGAGTTTCTCCAACATATGAAGTGATAACTACTAAACTGTTTGTTTATAATAGTAATTCAAGCGTTAATAACGAGTATACTTTAGAAATGGTCGCTGAAGATGGACAAGGAAATCAATCTCCATTGTTTTACAACACTATATCTTTAACTAATTCTCAGCCATTAATAAATAGAGTTACTACAGTTTGGAGTATGTTTGAAAACCAATATTTTACTCAAGGAGGTAGAACAACGATTAATGGTTGCTTGTACACAAGTGTTCTTGGATCAGGCACTTTTGACAAGGTTATAACAACACCTTCTAATAACCCTGGCTCTGGCCCAACGGTAGATCCTTATGTCGCTTTTCCTAATTCTTCAACTAATGATGGTCAAACTTTAATAAGTATTTCAACTTACGAAGACACGCCTGATAGTAGTGGTTTCACTGGTACTAAAAATGACGGGGCTATAACTGGTCCTAAGCAAGATGAACCTAGAAGTTTTTTCTGTTATCAAAGGTTGTTTGACGGTTTATTTTATAACGGGGCACAGTTAATAAATAATGCTGGTCAAATATATAGTTTAGATTATTATTGGCCGTTTTTTGCTATAGAAGATTTTACTAATGGATCAGCTGATACTAATAGAAATAAGGAAGGTGTTAGGTTTAGAATAAGTACTGAGACTGTTCAAAGTGGAATCATTGAAAGAAGCTTAATACCACCACTGCAAGGTGGTAATAATATAAAAGGTAGTTTTGTAGTTAAAGATTGGCATGTTAGCAACGGTACATGGTCTCAAGCTACTATTGCTAATGGTGGTTATACACCTAAAATTTTTGAAGGACTAAACCTTTTATCATCATATAACGACAACAATCCTATACTACCTGGTTTAATGTATCCAAATGGCCAAGGTCAAGTTGTGCCACAAATTATTGGTCGCTTTAGAATACCAACGCCAGCCGGTGGTTATACTGGTCCTAGACTTAGTAAATGGAGAGATTCCAGTTGGTGGGATTATGACGCAAGTAATAATTATTACAGAGGCTATAAGTTTACTGTAGGTGTTCAAGCTTATGACGCTAATGGAAACTCAGGTAGTTTAGATTCTCCAGAATTTAAGTTTGTAATATTTATGTTATCACAATAAAAAAAACATGGCAGCAACTATAGAAGTAGAATATTATAATACATACTGGTTAAAGTTTTGCACTTCGCCAATTATGATTTACAAAAGGCCACTATCTGGAACAACTGGACCATCAGAAGATTTTCAAGCTTTTGTTCCGGTTTTTCCTGGTATAGAAGATAGAGGTAACGGCAATTCGTTCCCCGCTTATAACTTTCCAGTATTTCCTTATACCTCGTCATTTACGTATGGCCCAATTTCCAATGTTAATAGCACCGCCAACGTTAAATATAACAACTCAGAAGGTGTAAATTGGGTAATAGAAGAAGGTAGAATATACGGGGATTATAATGGCGCTATGACTTCTAGAGGCTTACACGCTTACCTTAAGCAAGAAAACAATGAAGCTACTCAAAGAAAGTCTGGATTAATATTCTCAGGTATATATAACTCTAGAACATCGTTTAACCAAACAAACGTTTTCTCTGTAAATTCAGACATAACTAAATCTGTTGATCCACATAACGGTTCTATACAATTAATAGATGCAATGGACAACGATTTAACTATATTTCAAGAAAATAAAGTTAGTCAAGCATTGATAGATAAAGATGCTATTTATTCAGCTGAAGGTTCTGGAGCTCCTGTCACTACTAAAAGACAAGTAATTGGGCAAGTTACACCTTACACAGGTGAATATGGAATAAGCGTAGATCCTGAAAGCTTTGCTAAGTTTGGTTATAGAAGATATTTTTCAGATAAGTTTAGAAGCGCTGTGTTAAGACTTTCTAGAGACGGTATAACTGAAATATCAAAATATGGAATGACTGACTGGTTTAGAGATAACTTAAGTCTAATAGATGATACTTTAACATCGTATAGTTCTTCTAATTATAAAGTTGTGTTTTCTAAAAACACTGGTGAAATAAGCCAAGACCCAAGATGGCCACTACAAACAAACCCAACGCCGCTGGAAGAAGTTGGTCCTTGGATAGAAATAAACAATGATGGTGGCACGGTTGATCTAAATAGTTTTTATAACGATATTGAGCTTGGTGCTTTTTTAGAACTTTCTGTAGATGGTGGAGTAAGTTTTCAAACATATTCTATAACAGTTACTGGTTTTGGAGAAGATGTTAGTAATAATAAGCTTTATGTATATTTAACACAGGCTTCGCTTCCTATAAGTTATTCTCCAGGAATAGAAGCAGACATAAGAATAAGATTTACTTATTTTAAATCACCTAGAATAATAGGTGGGTTTGACACTTATAAAGACAATTACATTATTTCCTTACAAAAGTTTTCTGGTACAAAATCAGATGATCTTATAGATGATTACGAAGACAATTCTGATCCATCAACTGGTTACTACAGCACTTTGTGTTTTGATGAAGGACCAAAAGGTTGGACTACATTTTATACTTATAGACCTGACTTTATATTTAGTATAAAAAATAATCTTTATACTACTTTTAGTAATAATGCTTATACTAACAGTAACTTACAAAAGCAGAATATAACAGGCTTATACAAACACTATGCTAATAATAATTTTAATACGTTTTATAAGTATAGAAAAGAATCTAGCGTAATATTTGTATTTAATGGAAACCCATCTTTAAATAAAAACTTTTTAACAATAAATTACGAAGGTAACGACGGCTGGCAAGTAGATTACATGAGGTCTGATATATTAGATGGTAACTTTGACAAAACAAATGTGATACTAAGTTATAGTCAAGGACTTTATACAGAAAAAGGTGTAGATTATAGATCTGGATTTAATATCAAGTCAAATAAATTCTATGCTAATTTAGTAAATAACTCTGAAGCTATGAGCGGTGAGGTTGTTTATGGCTCATCTATGAGTGGTATAAAAGGATACTTTGCTACAGTTAAAATGTCTACCGATGGTTCTACCAACGTAAACACACCTAAAGAACTCTTTTCAGTGGGAACAGAATTCTCAGTGTCTAATAGAAATTAAAAAAAATAAACATGCCTCTACCAATAATCGCTCAAGTGTTACTGACAGCTGCTCCAGCTATAATAGGAGTTGTAAATTCTTCTAAAGCTAGTAAAGCCGCTAAAAAAGCCGGTGCAGAGCAGAAAAGACAAGAACAAATATTAAGAAATTTAGAAGCTAATAGACAAGAGGTTACTAATCCTTATGATAACTTAGCTGTTGCTACTAAAGCCGAAGAAATGGCAATAGAAGAAGTTGACCAATCTTTAGCTACAGCACTAGACACTTTACAAGCTACTGGTTACGGCAGTGGTGCAGCTACAGCTTTAGCTAGGTCTGCTAATGAGTCTAAAATGAAAATAATATCTGGTATAGAAAGACAACAAGTTCAAAATGAAAAGCTTAAAGCTCAAGGTGAACAATTTGTTTTTCAAACTACAGAGAATAGAGAAATGCAAAAACTTAATAGAGTTGCTGGTTTAGCTGACAATGCTGCTAATCAACAAATGCAATACGAGGCCGATGCTAGAGCCGCTATGCTTGGTGGTATAACAGGTTCGGCTAGCATGGCAGCTTCTCTGTTTGGAGGAACTGGTGCTAAAAAAACAAAATCTACCGGTGGAGGGTCCGACCCGCAGTGGCAAGTTGTAGATGGCCTTACAGATAGAACTGGAATGATTAACCCGGTTCAAATAGGCGTAAATGCGGCTGGAGAAGCGGTATATGAAGATCGATGATAACAAAAAGTTAAATAATGGGAGCATACGAAAATCCTCAAAGAGGAATAGATAAACAATTTGAAGTTGTTAGGAAAGAACAAGCCAACTTGTGGAACAATGTATCTGCTAATCTTGGTAGAATAAATCAAGTAGAAGCTAAAAGAGCTCGTGCACAAGCTAATAATCTTAATAAGTATTATAACTTATATGATAAAGGCATGAAAGGTGTAATGAAAGACTCTAACGAGATACTAAGTAATCAAAGCGTTAGCGATGAAGAAGCTTTTTCTCTTTCTCAAAAAATAAATGCTCCTTTTTTAGAAGGCAAAAAACAATTAAGAGACTTAATAGAGTCTGGCGCAGACGACTTTGAAATAAGAAATGCTATAGATTCTAATATAGCTTCAGCTAGAGGGTACGCAACTTCTTTAGCATTAATAAACGAATCATCTGCAGAATATAGCAGCGCTGTAAATAAAGGAGTAGAAACAGATGGTAGATCAACTGGGTCTGTTTTAATAACTGGAAACAATTTTTCTAACACATTTGATGCTCTAAACGGTATAGATGTTGGAAACCTAAAAATGATTAGAAACTCTTCTGATCCCTTTGATAATAGCTTTTGGTACGATGCTGATAACAACGGTAAGCTTGATGCTAAAACAGAAATAATAGATTTAAAAGGTATAGAAAGTTCAGTTATAGACGGTAAGTTTAATGTTAGAACAGTGCCAGATGATGAAACGTTATATCCAAAAGTTTTAACAAAAGAAATTAGATCAGCTCTGGACGGCAATGATTTTAGAACTACTTATCAAAAACCAACTGAAGATGGTAAAACAATGGTAAATGGTTATTATAGAAATGAAAATGCACAAAAAGAAGCTTTCATGACTAATGATGAAGGCATAGGTCTTACTGCTGCAGATGCTATAAGAAGTGTAGAGGGAGGCGTTGCGGCTTATTTTCAAAAAGAGTTTGGTGCTAACGCTTTAGCAAGTGCAATGGAAAGTGATATGAGTGAAGATGAAATGCTATTTAAAGTTAAAGAAAAAATGTACCAAACACGTATTGAACCTAATTTAGCTCAAGGTACAACTAAGCTTAAAAAAGGAAAGTCCACAAGAAACTCTTACACTGTTTTTGAGGACGAAACTTCTGACAAAGCTGTAAGAAGTTTGACTAAAGAAATAAAAAGTAGGTTTGACGATGTTTTAACAAGTTCAACTCTTGGTCCGACTGGTGATGCGCAAAACAATTTAACATCGGTTCTTAGAGGTGAAAAAATAAATAACCAACCTATTGTTGATGTTATATTTGGTAACCTAGAATTTAAAGGTGTAGATACTTATGAGCTAGATAAAAGTAACCCAAGTATATATACTTTAATAGATAAGAATGGAAAGCCTTTGCAGACGGTTGACTTGAGCGATGATGATAGCTACAGGAATTTAGAAAAAACTATAACAAAAAATCATTTTAGAAAAGGTAGAAATACACAAGCTGTAGATTATTTATATGAAAATGGCTTAGATGCTGAATTGCCTAATAAGTCAAAAGTTACTACTAGCAGCAGCAGTGCTGAAGAAGAGGTTATTATTAATCAAGACGTAGATGCTGCTGGAGATCAAGATTTTTCAGAAAGCGACAAGTTCAACCCTAATTACGATATACAAGATAAAGCCAAAAACCCTTGGAACCAAGACACTGATTTTAATGAAATATACAATCAACCAGATGAGGTAATAGTAGAACAGGCAAATAATGACGGTCAAATAATAAACACAAGTAATGTTGATAACTATAGTAACGCAGCTATTGATAACAATGGTGTTGTTAATTTTGATTTTAACGGCTTGTCAGTGAACAAAGATAAGTTTAAAAGTCCTCCTATAGAGACTAGCACTTTTGGAGTTCAGAGCTACATAGGAAACATGTTTAATAAAGAAAGCAGTTTTGGTGATGAAAATGGTAATGGTTTAACTAATTATGGTTTTACTGGTAAAAGGTTTAGACAAAACGGTATGCAGCCGCCTAGTACTCCCAAAGAAGCTTTAGCATTAGTTAATAAAGAAATCATTGGGTCGCCAAATGTAAAAACAAAGGAATATAACACAGCAGGAGTTGGTAGACGTCCTTCAATGAAATCAGAGCCTTCTATACTTTACGAACTTAACCACATTGGCAAAGGTTTAAAAGTATCTAAAAAGGAGTGGGAAGGTTTAGAAAAGACTAATCCAGAGCTAGCTGAAATTTTAGTTGATTACAAATTCAACACAGGTAGAAACATAACAGATCTAATAGCAATAGCTAGCGGAAAAGATATATGGAACGGTGATGAAGCTGCTAGTAAAAACTTAGATGTTAAAAAGCTAGCTGCTGTAATACCTAAAAAAGAAAGTCTAGTAAAGTATTTACAGTCTATACCCTTTTCTAAGCTAAAAGAAGCTAGAGAAGAATTATATACGAAAGGAAACAAGTTTAGTCAAACAGCTTGGGATAACTCACAAAAATATAGAATTTAATGACTAGGATCGAATATATACAATCACTTAAAGATCAAGGCATAGAAGCTGCTGAAGCATTCGATATGGTGCAAACCTGGGATGCAGAGAACACTTCTAACAGCACTGAAACCGTAGAGGTAGTTAACGTACAGAACGATAGTAAAAATGGTGCAGAAGGCGGCCCAGATGGTGATCCAGACAAAACTAAAAAACCCAATGTTTTAACTAGTAGACCATTCGAAAATAATAATAAAAATAATGAGGTATCAAAGCAAGTTCATAAGTTTGTAAATAAAAAACAACAAGAAAAGTTTGAGTTAGAAAACGTAGAGTATGAAAACATATTAGATTTAGTAACTTCAGCTACTAGCACTTTAGTTGATGGAGAAGTTTCTGAAGAAGAGATTGAAGAGGTTAAAGTTTATGCAGAGGCAAATAACATGTCTTTTGAAGAAGCTGCTAAAAAGAAAAAGCTTTATGTAACAGTAGGTAAGATACAAGATGTTGGTGGAGTTATGAAACCTATTTATACCACTACTAAAGGTAAGGCAGATAGAGTAGAGTTTTTAAATAACAAAAAATTAGTAATCGAATCTATAAACCCTAGAAGTTCTAATAGTTCTATAGATAAACTAAATGACGAGCTAAATGCTGCAATATTACCTTATGGTGAGTTTATCGAAAATGAGTTTGCAAAGAGTTCTTTCTATGAAAGAGGTATGCAACATGATAATAAAAAAGTCAGATGGGCAGAAGTTTATGGAAAGCAAGTAGAAAAGGACTACGATGCACATGTGTATAGCAAATTTATAAACGCTTTTGATAGAAAATATGGCTACATAGCTGACAGGCATATAGACAATATAGGTAACGAGTATCAAGTTACCGATGCAGCTGGTAATGTAGTTAATATGTTAAACGCAGGTGTTCCAGTAAACGAAGTAAAAGAGAGAGTTTCTGACTCTCAGTTTGGTAAAGTAAAAAACATTACAACTAATTTCTTTATAAAAAAAGGTGATAAAACCATTAGACAAACATCTGGTAGTTTAAAAACAGGCAAGTACAGTAATGACAAGCAAACTGAAGGTGTTAACCTACAGAAAGCTGAAGACGTAATGAGTTTTTACTCTAGTTTTGGCAGCAATAGAAACCCTTTTGCAAATGGCTCTGACAAAGCTGCGCAGTGGGAATCAGCTAGAAAAGGTCAAATAAATAGACTTATAGATAAGTACGAAGGTGATGGCGATACTAAGCTTACTGAAGAAGATTTAATGTCTCCTAAAGGTATAAAAAAGTGGTATGGCAATTACATAGAAAGAGGAGTTGATTTCGACTTTGAAGATGATTTTAGATTTTTGTATAATAAAAAGACAGGTGAACTTGTTTATGGTACTAAGCAATATGTAGATGATAGGCGTAACAAAGATATTCAAAAAGGAATTAACCAAGAAGATGTTATATACGTAGACAGCGAGGAAGAAAGATTAAAGCTAGAGAAACTATACAAAAGTAATTTAGGTAACTTTCTAACTGAAAATAACAACGACTTAAATAGTGTAATTAATCAAAGCTACCATAACGTATTAGGATTACAAAAACTACTAGTAGATGCAACTGGCAATAACGATTTTAAGAAAAATATTGAAGCTGGTGAAATACTTTCTAAACCTGTAGCTATAAAAGGAGATTCTTATTTAGTAAAAAAATATAACCAAGAAGTTGCTAAGCTAGCAATAATGTCTCAGTCTTATGTGTTGAACTTCGACCCTATAAAGATAGAGAAATCTGGATTTTGGGAAGGTGTTGGTGAAGCTTTATTTGAAAAAGTTGGATCTAACTCTGAGACTTCTGACGAGGTTAGACAAGCATTTTACGAAGGTTTTATAGCTAAGCATCCAGAAATATCTAAAGATCCCGCTTTTAGTGAAGAAGCTGTAAATGAAATATATGATAAAACATTTTTAAATAAGGTTGGCTACGGCACACCTGATTTTCTAATGATAATGGCTGAGTTTGCTTTAACTAGAAAGTTAGCTGGTTCCGGTTTTAAGAAATTAGGTAAACTAGCTGAGATGTTTGCTGGTGGAGTTGGCGGTGGAGCAAAGACTTCTAGATATGTAGGAGCTTTCGTTGAAGAGCTAGCTTCAATACAGTCTGTTAATTTTGCTTTTGACGCTGAAATGTCCTCTGCTTTTGCTATAACTGGTCCTGTTGGTAAGATGCTAGATGATTTTTATAAAGGTTTCTTTGCAGAGGGAGCAACAGGCGGTTTCAAAGCTATAGGTGGTATTATAAATAAAGCGCCTAGATCTATAACTATACCTGCTGATGGAGTTCTTAAAATAGGAACTTCTGCAACTGTTTTAAAAGTTGGTGAAATACCTGAATCAATAATGCAAAGTCTTAGTGAAGGTAGTGTATCTCCATTATTACACGTGTTCGATCCTGAGGAGTTTGCAGTTCTTGCAGCTCAGTTAACCATAACAAAAGGCGCGGCGCCTATCAAAGGTGCTATTGAAACCGCTGACCAAGCAGTTAAAGATATAAAAACTTGGAGAGGTAATAAAAAGTATAAAGCTCAAATCAATAAATATAACAACTTAATATTTGGCGAGAAAGGTGGATCTAACTCTAAAAACCCTGAAACAAGAAATAGAGATATTCAAAGCGCTGCTGATCTAGCCTTTGAAAAAATAGGCATAAGTCCTAGGATAATATCTTTTTTAAGAGCTAATGGATTTACTAAAAAGCAAATAGAAGAAGCAAATAGTATTGAAGAATTAGTAGGTGATTATCAAGGTAGCATAAGAGAAACATTACTAACTGGTAAAGAAAATGGTATAACAATAGATAAGATAAAAGAAGCAGCTAAAATATCTGATGCTGAAAAAGGTTTAAAACTAGAATCTGAATACTTATCTTTTTTAGAAGCTCAAAAAAGAGAAGGACTATCAAATCAAACAGTTACACTAAAGAAATTTGCTAATCAAGCTCAAGAACCTACAGGTGGAAAACAATTAATACTAGATAATAATACACTACAAGCATTTAAATATTTAAAGTCACCTACCCTTATAAAAAAGTTTTTGGATAGTTATGGTGTAAAGCCAGACAACAATGGTAATTACAAAAGTGATGTTCTTAATTTAATGCTTGATCCTGGTAAAGAAGTTAAAGGCGTAGGATCTTCTTACCCCAACTTAAGTTATCTTAATTCTAAGCTAGCGCTAGGTACTAAAAACAATATAGACTACACAACTAATGTAGGTAAAAGGTATTTAAACAATGTTTCTAAAGTTATATTAGCTGATAAAACTATTAAAGATATAAAAGCTCAACTAGAAGCTAATCCTGTTAGTAGAAAAGATTTAGAAAAAGATTTAGAATTAGCAGAGGACGCTAAGCAAGCTTATGAAAATGCTGAAGTCGGAATAATAGAAGATGCTAAAGCTGAAAACATTGTAAAGACAGACAAGCTTATAGATAAAATATCTTTAGAAAAAAGTAAGTTAGGATTAGATGATGTTACTAAAGTCTCTGATCAATATGGTTTAAAATTACATTTTAAAAACAAAACTAAAGAATCAAAAGATAAAGCAGAGGAGTTACAAGCAGAAATAGATGGCTTAAAAGAAGGAGATCCAAAAATAAATGAATTAAAAGAGTTAAAAGAAAACTACTTAAAAGATGCTGTAGCATATGCTAAAGCAGGCATAGACATTAAGCCTGGATACTTGCATAAAGGTAAAGCATATACTAGTAAAGCTACAGGTCGTAAAGAAATCGTATTCAACATGGAGGATATATTTAAATCAGGTGGTGATCCAACTGTAGCTCCTCATGAAACTTTTCACCCTTTTATAAACCAAAAATTGAAAGAATTAGGTTTAAGTCAAAACTCTCAAAAGCTTAATTCGTTTATGAAAGACTTTGTAGGCTCACTATCTTCTAGTCAAATTTCAACTATAGAAACTAGATTAGATAAGCAAGGTATTGATTTAAATAAATACGAAGACTTAAGCTCTGGTCAAAAATTAGAGATATTTAATGCTTATGTAGAAGGTGTAGTGTTAGGAGAAATAACGTATAAGCCTGGTAGTAAAGAAGCTAAACAGGCTGCTGAAGTGTTTGAGAATTTTATTGAAAAAGAAAGTGGTGTTGATGTTAATCTAGACCCTGTAAAAGCTATTGAATCTATAACAGCTGAGTTTGCTCAATCCATGAGAGGTGAAATGATAAATATAGAAGGTGGTAGAAGATTTGATGCTATAGCTGGTATGATATCTAATCCAGAGACAGCAGACTTGTTCGATTATTCTGTTCAAAGCTCTAAAGAGTATACGCCACTGGAAACTACTTTAAATAGATTCGAAAACGATTTAAAAAACTTAAAGCCATCTGAAGCTCATAGAAAACCTACAATAGTAAAAAACATAAAAGCTATAAAAAACTTATTACTTAAAAGTGATGAAATACAAAAAAACATTGATATTATAGATGCTTCTATAGAAGTTAATAAAGGAAATGTAGATATGGCTTTAGAAGCTACTAGCACTACTAGAGCTCAAAATGAGTTAGTAAGACTAGCTAATAAACCTGGAGGTGTACTTAGAAAACTAAAAGATTCTTTTGATTTAGACAAAGTAGATCAGCAACTAAACTTTAGCGATAAGCTAGAATTAAAAGCTGAGTTTGATGGCGCTGCGGATTTATTCTTTTCAATGTCTTTGAAAAAGTATTTAGAAAAACCCATAGATCAAAGACGTCCTCTTGAGGTGTATTTAAAAGCTGGCTTAGGTAAGAAGTTTACTGACGTTATGAATAAAGCTAAAATAAACCAAAGCCAATTCAATACTAGAATAACAGAGTTGAACGAAAGAGGTATAATGAATACACCTGCAGAAGGTGGTAATCCTTTTTCAGCTGGTTCAGAAGCTATAATGGTTCCTGTTAAATCATCTCCTTTTAAATTTGGTAAGAACGTTAATAATGCTGTTAGTAAAGCTCTTCTAGATATATATAGTATAAAAGAAACTGATCCAAAAAAATTTACAAAGATAATAGATAATTCTATAAAAATATTTGTTGTAGATCCTATTAGAGAAGAGGTTGCTTATGTTGAGGGTAAAAATGGTAAGTTAAAGCTAGATAAAGATAAACTTGAAAAGCATTTATTTGATAATTATGAGAAAGTAGTTAATTATATAGAAGGTAACAACCCCTGGTTTAGATTAAGAAATTTTGATTTATTTTACGAAAACACTGGTAAAAGAGTTCAAGTTAAAAAAGGTAAAGAGGATTTTGTTTATAACGTTAAAATACCAACACAAAAAGAGTTTGTAGATTTCTTTATGGCTAAAGACTCTGAATTTGAAGCTAGAGATAGAAATCAAAGAACTTTAAAATATTTTGAATTACTAGGTAGAATACAGGTAGGAACTGAAAGCATGGGTCCACTTGCTGAGAATGGAGGAGTTGTAGAAGTTAACGGCAGAAAAGTAAATGTATTTAATAATCTTGAATACAATGAGTCAGGTATTAAAAACTTTGAAAGATTACAAACTTATGAAATACCAGAACCTGACGTACAAAGTTCTGTTGAAATAGATCCTAACACTTTAGAGGGTTTAGTAAAAAACACAGAGTATAAAAATGAAGTGAGACAAGATTTAAGCTCATTAGGTATTACTCCACAAGTAATAAACATGTCTATGTTGGCTAAAGCTAATGGAGACCTTACTTTTAAGCTTGATGAAACAACTTACAATACAGCTAATGTAAGAGAAGAAATACAAAACGTAGCAAACACTGTTGCTATAAGTAAAATAATACCTAGCAAAGGTGAGTCTAAAACTACTATAGTAAGAACAAGGGAAAGAGCTGAAGCTTCAACACCTAATTATAAGTTGTTAGAAAAAGATAAAGGCTTAAGTAAAGAAGAAATAGACAGTAGAAAAAAAGCTGCATTAGAAGCTGCTAACTTATCAGACGCTGCTAATATTACAAGAGCTGAAGCAGCTAAAAGAAGAGAGAGTAACAAGGTTAAGTATTTTGACTACAAAGAAAAAACCGTAGACAAAGTTAAATACAAAAACTACGTAGAAGGAGCAACAACACTTTTAGAGTACATGCCTGACATGGGAACCCCCACTAAGAACGCTGTGCATGCTGGTGATAATTATAGAGGCACTGGTACTGGTATCGTAGTAAATGGAGAAAGAATTCCAAGTATAGTTGAAGCTGCTAAAGCAGGTAGAACTGGTTTTTCTGTAGGTAGTAAAAACAATTACGGAACGTTTAATCTTTCTGAAACTCAGTCACTTGGTCAAGCTGCTAACTTAGCTACGTTTTTAAAAATGGACCCAGCTGAGCTAGATATGCAAAGTAATATAAGTAATGTAAATAAACAAAAAGTTACTATAAAAAACTTACTAAGAAAAAATGGAATAGATTACAAAGATCCAAATGCTAAGAATCAAGTAATGGAATTGTTAATGAGTGAAAAGTCTAATGCACCTAAAAGAAAAGCTTTAAGGGCTAAGTATTTAGGCGTGTTTGATGCTTTCTGGGACGCTAAAACAACAGAGGAAGCTTCTAATATTTGGGCTGTATGGACTGAAATAACTAAAGCAGATTCTAATAATATTAATGGAACCAAATCTTTAGCTTCAAATACTTTCATGCTTAAAGAAAGTAGAAGACATGAGGATATATGGGAGAAACAAGAACATGGTTTTGCAATTGCTAACTTTAATGAACAAGCTAATGCTTTTATATTAAACGGTGATAGAGCTGGTTTATTGAAACTAACAAACGAGTTTAACTCTGGCTATGGTGATAGAGATGTATTTAACAAACAAGACGAAGCTTCTGGAACTACTTCTTCAATGAGTGAGGGTTACCCTGAAGAAACTAAAGTGTTGCAAAACACGGGTGAAAAGGGAGAGGTTACATTTGACAAAGACGGTAAAAGACAAGTTGCCTTTAAACCAATATCAAATAAAAAATATCATGATAATTTATTCTTTAAATATAAAGGTAAAACAACTAGTTTTACTGAAGCTTTTGAATTAGAGATACAATCATCAAAAGAAGTTACTACAGGTGAGATGGATATAGTAAAGAATAGAGTTTTTAATAACGTGGTAAAAGATGGTGAAATAAAAAAAGGTGAAATACCAAAAGTAATTAATCAAGTAAAGAAAGAAGTTAAAGTATCTAATCAAAACAAAAAAGTAGATAAAGAATTTACTACTAATAAAACAAGTCAATTAAGTGAAAACTCAACTGTACCATCTCAAGATGTGCTTAACAGTAGGTTTATAGACGAAGGCAATAGTTCAGCATGGACAAACAGTTTTAAAATAACCAAAGTAGAAGGAGAGTATGAGTACAATGCTGAAAATGGAGTAGCTACTGTTCCAAACAACACAGGTAAGTTCAGTCCTAAAAGAAAAGTAGTTTTTTTAGCTGGTGGTGCTGGTTCTGGCAAAGGTACTACATGGTCTAAAATATTAGAACAACACCCAGAATTGAAGGACTTAGAAATAATAAATAGTGATATTGATAAACAAAGCTTAAAAGAGCAATTAAACCTAGATAAAGACGAGTCTAATTATGATGAAGCAGAAAGAAGTTTATTATCAAGAATTACTTCTATGTCTGTAAAAGGAAGTAAGGACAGAGTTGTAGATTTATCTAAGGAGGGTAATGGTTTCGTTGTTGATGGTACTTTAGCATCATACAAGTCTAATAAGAAAACTATAGACAATCTTAAAGAAAAAGGTTATGACATACAAATAGTATATACCAAGACTGATGTTGAAACAGCTTCAAGGAGAAATGCTGAAAGAAAAGAACGATCTATAAAAGATAGGTTTTTAAGAATAAACCACGAGAGTGTTAATTCAACTATTAACAAGTTTATAAAAGATGGTGAAAATGTTATAGAATTTAATGGAGAAGGTGACTTTAATATTGACAATGGTAATCAAGTATTTAATTCACTTAATAAAAGCAATAAGGTTAATATGAGCCCTGAGCTAGGTGAAGTTGGTGTACAAAACTCTGTAGAATTCTATACTAAAGAATCTAATAGAATAGCTAGTAAATTTGCTGGCTCTTCCGAAGCTCCTATGGATAAAGCAACAGCTGATAAAATAGCTAGTGGAAAGAAAGGTAAAGTTAAATTTATGGGATTTAGAGCTCAACAAGCTAAAAATTTAATGTTAGAAATAGTTGGTAAAAACGACGTTGAAGCAGCTAAGTATTTAGAAGGAGGAGTTGATCTAGCAGATAAAGGTAGATATGACTTTGGTAGATATTCTACTTCTACAAGAAAAGATATAAAATTCTTAAATAAAAGTGATCAATACAAAAACGTAGGTTTAGATAAAAATGCTTTAACAATAAAAGATGCTGAAGGAAAAAAGATAGGCGATTGGTCTAGAGGAGATGCTGTTAGAATGTACTTATGGTTTAAAAATGGTAAAGAAGTTAAAGATGTAGATGAAAACACAGTAATGGAAGCTTATGACTACGTAGTTAAAGATGAGCTATTAATGGAATATGCTAACAATATAGATGCTGCTGTTAGTAAAACAGGAGAACCATGGTTAGATTCTTACGACGGGTGGTCTGGTACTTCTTTAAAATATGATATAGACAAAGCTATAGAGTCAAGAAGATCTGAGTTTATGAGCCCGTTTAACGAGTGGTATGAAACAACTTTTAGCCAAGGTAATTTAAATAAAATTAAAGCTGGAATGGGTAGTAAAGGTAGAAGCGATTTTAATTCTTGGTACGAATCTGTAAGTGATTGGCATGAAAGAGCTATGACTAATAGAACTAGAGCTAAGGGAGAAAAAGTTGGTCAAAGCTTTGTTAATTGGTTACATGGGTCTACAGCACTAGCATTGTTTGGTAATAGAAAATCTATGTTTACTCAGCTATTATCTACTTCTAATTTTTATGGAGCAGAAAACAACAGTGTCTTTGATGCTGCTAAAGCTTACGGTAGTAAAGATATATTTAATGCTATGCGTCATATACTTAATAGTGAGTACCTATCTGACAGAAGAGGTAGTTATGATTTAGCTTTAAAAGAAATAAATGAATTAGAAACTAAATTTGGTAATGCTTATAAAAAAGGTATTAACTTTAGTTTTTTATTGTCTCAACTCGGTGATAATGCTGCTATTGTTTTTGGTGGATCTTCTATGCTGTTAAACAACGCTAAAGCTATTATGAAATCCGATCCCAACATAAGCAAAGAACAAGCTTACGACATGGCAATGGAAAAAGTAGCTATGCATTCTGAGAGAACACAGCAATCTACTTGGGCTTCTAATTTAACTTATCAACAAACGAAAGCTATAGGTAAAGTTACTTTAAACTTTTTAAATACTCAAGTTAGGTATAATAATATAGCTCTTGAGGAAATAAAGAAAATTAGAAAAGGTGTTAGTGATAATTCTATGAAAAGCATGATGAGAGTTGTTAACTATACGGCTATGCAAACAGCCGCATTTGGCTTTTTATCTTCTGGACTACAATATTCTTTAATGGATGATGAGGAAAATTATCCTATGGTTAAAGGTGAAGATGGTGAGTCTATAAGTAAGTTAGATCAGATAAAAGAACAGAAAAAGTCTGATATAATAATGAACACAGCTATGAACATTATTAATGGTACCGGTATAAAAGGAAAAGGTGTTACTACTTTAATAGGAATGCTTGATGAAGTTTTAGAGTTTGGATCTGATACACAAAAAAGAGAAGCTAAAATAGCTAAGAAAGCTTTACAGATGTCACCTGCTTTAAGTATTAAATTTAATAAATTAGAGTCTGCAGCGTATGATATACAAGCTGCTTTTAAAAATTACAAAGATGGTTCAAACTGGACTACACCAGCGTTAAGAGCTGGCACTGAGCTTTTTTCAGCCGGTACAAATATAGCTGCTCCAGAATATGCGTTGTCAATGATGGATCAGTTTGAAGCTATAATGGATGAGCGAAACTCTTTTTGGCAGAGCTTTGGCGTAGCTATGGGATGGAGTTTATATACTATGGACAATGACTTTTACAAGAAAAGAAAAGAAAAAGAAGCTTCTGGAGATCCATTATTTAAAACTACAACTACTCAATCGCCGGGTGGTTATGTCACTAAAGGTAGAAAAAGTAAAGTAACTTACACAACTAAGTAGGAACAAAAAAACTGGGCACCATACCCAAAGTTCCTGTAACCAAAAAGGGAGGCCGTAAGACCTCCCTTTTATTATTTAGCAGCTACCGCAGTAGCCATTACAATATTCACACATAATTATTTTTTTAATCGTTTATATATTCCATATGGTTGTAATAGTATTCCTATAAAACCTCCGTAAACTGCTATAAAGCAACCTAACACAGGCCATATTGGGATCCAACCACCATAGTACTCTTCTAATACTGGACCAGGCATGTAAACTCCAAAGCAAATAAACATTATAGTTCCTAAAAACTTTATAATACCCTGCTTGTTATTGAAGTAGTGATCTGTAAAAAGCCATTTAATAAAATCCATTAATTTTTAATTTTAATTTTTATATCATGGGGAGCTGTTTCATTTCCCCCAAAATAAGGATATAGCATATATTTTCTTTTCTTTTGTACACAATTTCTAGGTACGTGAACATAAGTGCCGTCTATTCCCATTTTGTAGTCCCAAGTTGATATAGTTAGCTCATAGTAGTGTTCTTTACATATGCTAACTCTTTTTATAAGATCAAAGCTAAACTCACCATGCTCATGCTTAAACCAATGTATTTCTAAACTATCATTTAACCATCGCCATCCAAACCTTATAGAATTATCCATATGACTTGTACCACAGTCGCTCCATCCTATTAATTTATTTATATCGTATTGATTAAGGCTATCCACAGTTTTGTAGATAGCACTTGAATCAAATTCAATGTTCCAACCGAACACCGTGTCCTTACTATAGTTCAAGGCATTTGTCGACCTATGTTTACCCTCTCGTATAGTAAATGTTTTATAATCATCTGTTATTTTCTTACAGCTATGTAATCTCGCAAGAACCACCAGCACAGGCAAGCTCACCACTAAGATCAGTGTTGTCTTCAGTCTCGATAACATTTTTTAAATTTATATCAGTTAAATGTTGTAACATGTTAAGGTATTCACCCTCAGTTATATCTTCAAATGGAGCTTGCGTATAAGTTCCGCCGTCATAAGGTAGTACAGATAAACCATTATAATGCTTTCTGTTATTCCACATCCACTCTCCTGCGTCTTCCCACTCTTCAGCTTTTAGACTAACTGTAGCAGACACATTGTGAGTGTTGCTACCTTTTCTGTGACCAGGAGCAACCCATTCAGTAGCTACTTTCTTTATACGTTCAAGTAATTGAAATGGTGATTCAGTTCTCATTATAGAACCTTCAGGTGCTTTCTGCGGTATACTAATTACAGCAGTGTCATGAGGTCTAAAATACTCATCCTCGATTAAAGCAGGATGATTTTCAACTAAGTATTTATATATACTTTCATTTTTACCAACCCTAACTCTACGTATATAGTAATCATTGTGCCATGCATGAATACCAGATGATGTTCCTAATGCCAGAGATGTTGTCCCTGCAGGCTTTACGGTTGTACATCTAGCTGATGGATTAATTCCAATCACTTTCGCGACTCTTGCGTTTTCTCTTTTTACTATTTGAGCGGCTTTCTTCATGTCGTATCCTA
>WLWG01000663.1_pt1 | contig 34394 bp, 31 predicted proteins | sample 6712871 | NCBI WGS metagenome assembly WLWG01 (sample SAMN12718693, study PRJNA515312) | sponge metagenome | isolation source: marine sponge | host: Mycale hentscheli | place: New Zealand: South Island, Marlborough, Capsize Point | collected 2003-05-01
GGCTATCGGTGCCAATCTGATGGACTCCAGTCGGCGCAAACTGGTTCTTGATACTTCCTTGCGCACCAGCGCGCACGCATGGCGAGATGAGTTCGCGGAACGACTGGCGGGGTGAAACTACTCAAGTCCCGCTAACCGCGGTCGCACGCATTCTGGCTCCCGCTAACCGCGGTCGCACGCATTCTGGCTCCCGCTAGCCGCGGTCGCGTTGCCACTGCGCCGCAACGCGTTCCTCCGCCTTCAGGTACTTCTCTGTCTGCTCCGCGGCGGCCGATTCGATAGTGCCGCCGACGAAGGGAACGGATGCTTTGAATGTTCCCTGCGTTTGGACGGAGGAGCCGTCGGCAGCCGGGGTCAGTGACAAGGCCCCGGAAAACGACAGTGGGCCGCTGAAGTCGACGGACACATCGGCTGTGCGGGAACCGTCAGGATTTGCCGCTGACCATTCCTGCGTCTCGGTCGCAGAGATCGTCTCTCCGACAAACTTCTTCGCTGGGGCCGGCACGTCAGCCGGCAAGACCCTGGTCGAGGTGATGGTCACCGCACCATCGGGGGTGGCGTTCACTTCCACCGTCGTCTCCAGGGAACCGGTAGCGGCACATTTGACTTGAACATATTCCGGATCACGCAGCATGGCGAAAACCGGGGCCGGATCGGCTTCGAAAGATTGACGGTAGGTGAATTCCCTGGCCATTGGTGACCTTCTTTCCGGAAGTGGACGCAGCTGGGGTGTGCAGGACTACCGTAGGTGACGAGCGGGAACGATGGTCGATTCGGTCAGCGAGAGGCGATACTCGTGAGTGAAGCGGCAGGCTTGATGTGGCGCGATGCCCTTACTCAACTTCCTGACCAGCAGCAGGTGGCATTCGCTTTGCGCTTCTATCGGTATCTGTCCGATGAGGAGATGTCTGGCCACGAGGTCCCGACCATGGTGGACGATCTCGAGGCAATGCGGGTTTGGGCGACCGACCGCGCACCCGGTCAGACTCTCGTACGGGGCTGGACTCCCGACATTCCCGGAGTGGGCTATTCAGTCATCGAAATCGTTACTGATGATATGCCCTTCCTTGTTGATTCGGTCACCGCGAACCTTGTTTACAGCGGACGCAACGTTCACCTGATCGTGCATCCACAGCTAGCCGTCAAGAGGAACCATGACGGCACGCTCGAAGACGTGCTCGATATCGATTTCGATCAGGCACCGTCTGATGCGCTCATCGAATCCTGGATGCGCGTCGAAGTCGAGCGCGACTTCGTTTCCGATGATCGTGAGCCGCTGATCAACTCCACTCGACGCGTACTGAGCGACGTACGCAAGGCCACGACGGACTGGCATGCGATGTGCGCGCAGGCCGAGAGCATTGCGCATGAACTCAACCAACACCCTCCGGTCGGTATCGATTCGCATGATGTTCACGAGGCGCGGGCACTGCTTCAGTGGTTGGTGGACAACAACTTGACGTTCCTCGGATACCGGGAATACGACTTGATCACCGTTGAGGGTGAGGATGCGCTGCGCCCGGTGCCGGCAAGTGGATTGGGCATCTTGCGCCAAGAAACGGCGAGTGGTCACGAAGACGATGCCGTCTCGCTGTCTTTTGCGATCTTGCCTTCGAGTGTGAGATCCAAGGCCCGTGAGCCGCACCTGCTCATTCTGAGCAAGGCGAACTCTCGATCCACGGTGCACCGTGCTGCTGACATGGACTACATCGGCATCAAGAAGTTTGATGCCGATGGCAACGTGGTTGGGGAGCGGCGCTTCCTCGGCCTGTATGCCGCGTCGGCCTACAACCACTCGGTGGCCGATATCCCGATCTTGCGCGACAAGCTCGACCATGTGATGCGTGCGCTGGACTACGTCCCTAGCTCGCACAGCGCAAAGGATTTACTGCAGTTTCTGGAGACCTACCCGCGCGATGAGTTCTTCCAGATTGGCGACGATCTCCTCGCGCAGTTCGCCGAATCGGTCATGCACCTTCAAGAGCGCCGGCAAACCCGGCTCTACGTGCGCCCCGATGACTACGGACGCTTCCTGTCCTGCCTGGTCTACCTGCCCCGTGACGGGTACACCACCGCGGTCCGTTTGAAGATCGAGTCGATCTTGAAGGAAACATTTGGCGGGATCTCTGTCGAATTCACCACCCGCGTCACCGAGTCGGTGCTCGCGCGCCTGCACTTCGTCGTGCACGTTCCCATCGGCCAGGGAATCCCGGCCTTCGACGAGGACGATCTGCAAGAGCGCGTCGCGGCCGCGACGCGATCGTGGACCGACGAGTACGCACGCATCCTTATCGGGCGCGTGGGGGAGGCCCAGGCGCCAGCGTTGTTGAGGATCTACGACGACGCCTTCCCCGAGTCCTATAAGGAGGACTTCGATCCGATCACCGGAGTGAACGACACACTCGCCATCGAACAACTCGAACCGGCTGAGCTGAAGTTGCGTCTCTACGCGCCGGTGGTCAGCGATGCCCCCGAGCTGCGCTTCACCGTGATGCGTGTGGGCCAGGCGATGCCACTGACCCAGGTGCTGCCGATCTTGCAGTGCCTTGGGGTGGACGTGATCGACGAGCACCCCTATGAGATCAACCGCGCCAACCGACCAGCAGCGCGGATCCTCACGTTTGGGGTGATCCTTCCGGACGGCCGCATCCGTGAACTCGACTCACTGTTGTCCCGCTTCTGCGAAGCTTTCCGCGCTTGCTGGGACGGCCGCTGCGGCATTGACACCTTCAACGCCCTTGTCGTCACCGCCGGTATGGACTGGCGTCAGGCGATGATCATCCGCGCCTACGCCCGCTATCTGCGTCAGATCGGTTCCACCTTCGGCCAGGGTTACCTCGAGCAGGTGATCCTCGATCACTCCGAGATCTGCCGAATGTTGATTGAGTTGTTCGAGGTGCGCTTCGACCCTGAGGAGAAGCGCGATCGGCAGCAAACCGAGGATCGTCTCCTCGAACGCATCAATCAAGCCCTGGACGCCGTTCCGAGCCTGGACGCCGATCGGATCCTGCGGCAGTTCCTCACCCTTATTTGCGCGACCGTGCGCACCAACTTCTACGCCATCTCCCGCGCAAGTGAGGGGAGCTGCTCGGTCGCCTTCAAACTCGAACCTGGGTCCATTCCTGATCTCCCGCTGCCAAAACCGAAGTTCGAGATCTGGTCCTATTCACCGCGAGTAGAAGGTGTGCACTTGCGCTTTGGACCGGTGGCCCGCGGTGGCCTGCGCTGGAGTGATCGCCGAGAGGACTTTCGCACCGAAATCCTCGGCCTGGTCAAGGCCCAGGAGGTCAAGAACGCCGTCATCGTCCCGGTCGGCGCAAAGGGTGGCTTCTTTCCTAAGCGCCTGCCCGATCCCACGCTTGATCGGGAGGGCTGGGCCAAGGAGGGCCGCGCCGCCTACCGCGAGTTCATCTCCGCGATGCTCGAGGTCACCGACAATCTCCATGACGGAAAGGTCATCGGACCGCAGAACGTGGTCCGTCACGACGAAGACGACCCCTACCTCGTTGTCGCCGCGGACAAAGGAACGGCTTCCTTCTCTGACCTCGCCAACGAGATAGCCGCCGAACACAACTTCTGGCTCGGTGATGCCTTCGCCTCCGGAGGCTCGGTCGGCTACGACCACAAAGCCATGGGCATCACCGCCAGGGGCGCCTGGGAGTCGATCAAGCGCCACTTCCGCGAACTTGACATCGACACCCAAACCCAGGACTTCACCGTGATCGGTATTGGCGACATGAGTGGTGATGTCTTCGGCAACGGCATGTTGCTCAGCGAACACATTCGCCTCCTCGCCGCATTCGATCACCGCAACATCTTTATCGATCCGAACCCGGATGCCAGCACCTCCTTCGCCGAACGAAAGCGAATCTTCGACCTTCGGCGCTCATCCTGGGCCGACTACAACAGCGACCTCATCTCCGACGGCGGCGGCGTGTTCAACCGTGCACTAAAGTCCATTCCGATCACCCCACAAATGAAGGATGTTCTCGATATTTCCGAGACCACGCAGTCGCTCACACCCGCCGAACTGATCCGCGCGATCGTGCAAGCACCAGCAGATCTTTTGTGGAACGGCGGCGTTGGTACCTACGTGAAATCCCAAGTGGAAGAGAACCAAGACGTCGGTGACAAAGCCAACGATGCTTTCCGCGTCAACGGCTCCCAACTGAAGGTCAAAGTCGTGGGCGAGGGTGGCAATCTGGGCCTGACCCAACTCGGGCGCGTTGAAGCCGCACAGCACGGCGTGAAGCTCAATACCGATGCCATCGACAACTCCGCTGGAGTGGACACCTCCGACCACGAGGTCAACATCAAGATCGCTCTGGACCGCGCCACGGCCGAGGGCACCCTCACTGCGCCCAAGCGCGAGGAACTACTGGAGGCGATGACCGACGAAGTCGCCACCAAGGTGTTGCAAGACAACTACGACCAGAACGTCGTCCTCGGCAACGCCCGTCGCGGCGCGACTGCCCTGGTCACCGTGCACCAACGAATGATCCGCCAGCTTGAACACGAGAATCTCCTCAACCGAGCGCTGGAGCATCTGCCCGACGACGAGGAGTTCGCCACCCGCCGCGCCGCGGGTGAAGCCCTCACCTCGCCGGAACTCGCCGTTCTGCTCGCGTACTCCAAGATCGCGTTGCTGACTGATTTGAACGAGTGTTCCCTCAGCAAGGATCCCTGGTTCCAGCGCACGCTCCTGAACTACTTCCCTCCCGCGATGCGCGATGCCTACGCAATCGGAATAGGCGAGCACCCGCTCCGCGACCAGATCATCAACACCGTCGTCACGAATCGACTGCTCAATGTCGGCGGCATCACCTTCGTGTCCCGAGCCCAGGAGGAAAGCGGCGCCAGTCCCGAGCAAGTTGTCCGCGCTGCCCTGACCGCGATGGAAGTCTTCGCTATCGACGAAATGTGGGACTGGGTCAACAAGCTCGATAACCAGATCCCCACCACCGCGCAAAGTGCACTGCAGTTGGAAACTCGACGGCTGCTTGATCGCGCGACCCGCTGGTTTCTGCAAAGTCGCACGGGCGACATTGATATCGCTAAAGAAGTTGTCTACTTCACGCCCGTCATCTCCCAACACGCCCATGGTGTGTCATCCATGCTCCAAGGCAATGAAGCTGCGCGATACGAAAGGCTCACGCTGCGTTTCGTTGAGGCGGGCGCTCCAGAGGAACTTGCTCGTCAGGCTGCGAGTAGCCTTGATGTCTTCCTCCTGCTAGACATCTCAGATATTTGTGCTCGGACGAACGAGTCCTCGGACTCAGTTATTCGTCTGTATTTCACGCTCTCCGATCGCTACGACATGGATCAGATCCTGATGCGCATCACCGCCCTCGATCGGGGGGATCGCTGGTCGGCCCTCGCTCGTCAGGCGTTGCGCAGTGATCTCTACCAAGCCGTCGCGGCGCTCACCGCCACCGTCATCGGCCTCACTGACTCCAGCACTCCACCGCAGCAACGCATTCAGCAGTGGGAGGAAGCCAACGCTGAGGGCGTCGCGCGCGCACGGGGCACCCTCAAGGAAATCAACGCCGTGGAGGAACCCGACCTCGCGACCCTCTCGGTTGCGTTGAGAGTCCTGCGCAACCTCATCGGCTAGCCACGGAAACAGAGCAACGGACCAACGAGTCCCACACCTCGAATATCGCCGTCAGGTCTAGATGGCACCTCATGCAAACCCACCGACGCGGTCGGCCTTCGTTCGAGGGGTCGGCAAGTGTCGAGGGCAGGAACGCTGATCATTGAGGAGTCGTTAGCCTTCGTCGAAAGATCAAGCAGCTCGGTTGAATCGAGGAGATGCCGTGAGTCTGCCGCCGTTGGTTGCGCCGGCCGGAGACCTCTCCATGGACGAGGTGCGCCGATACAGCCGCCACCTCATCATCCCCGACGTGGGGATGGGCGGTCAGAAGCGCTTGAAGAACGCCCGGGTGCTGTGTGTTGGGGCGGGTGGCCTCGGATCACCGGTGTTGATGTACCTGGCAGCAGCGGGTGTGGGCACCCTCGGCATCGTCGAGTTTGACGTCGTCGATGAATCGAACCTGCAACGCCAGATCATTCATGGGCAAAGAGACGTTGGGCGTTCCAAAGCGGAGAGTGCTCGTGAGTCAGTCACGGAGATCAACCCCTTCGTGCAGGTGAACCTGCACATCGAGCGCCTGGATTCCTCCAACGCGATGGAGCTCTTCGCGCAGTACGACCTGATTGTCGACGGCACGGACAACTTCGCCACCCGCTATCTGGTCAACGACGCGTGCGTTCTCCTGGGCAAGCCATACGTGTGGGGGTCGATCTACCGTTTCGACGGCCAAGCATCCGTGTTCTGGGCTGAGCACGGACCGTGCTACCGGTGCCTGTACCCCGAGCCTCCACCACCGGGGATGGTGCCGTCGTGCGCAGAGGGCGGCGTCCTCGGCGTCCTGTGCGCATCGATCGGTTCCATCCAGGTGACCGAGGCGATCAAGCTGATCTCCGGGATCGGAGACTCACTGCTGGGACGACTTATGGTCTACGACGCCCGTGAGATGGATTACCGCCAGGTGACAATCCGCAAGGATCCGAATTGCGCGGTGTGCGGGGAAAGCCCGACGGTGACTGAACTGATCGACTACGAGTTATTCTGCGGTGTGACCTCAGATCCGGCAGCTGATGCAGTTCAGGACTTCACGATTTCCGTTCAAGACTTGAAGGCGATGCTCGACGAGCGAGCCGCCGGCAGTCGGGATTTTGTGCTGGTGGATGTTCGCGAGCCCGTCGAGTGGAGCATCGTCGCTATCGATGGCTCGGAGTTCATCCCTAAAGGTGAATTCCTCACGGGAGAGGCCTTCGAGAAGTTGCCGCAAGACAAGCAGGTGGTTCTCTACTGCAGGTCGGGTGGTCGATCTGCAGAGGCGCTGGTGGCCGCAAAGGGAGCCGGATTCGACGCGATTCATGTCGGTGGTGGCATCAACGCCTGGGTTTCGGAGTTCGAGCCGGGCAAGCCGACGTACTGATTTCGCCGGGGAGTGCATCACCAACCTTCCCTTGACTAAGGTTGACTAGACTTAGTCTAGTCAACTACATTCTCGACATGAGTGTGATGGTCAATGTCTACGAGGCGAAGACGACCTTGTCCGAACTGCTGAAGCAGGTCGAGGCGGGCGAGGACGTGGTGATTGCCCGAGCAGGTAAGCCCGTTGTCCGCCTGGTGCCGGTTGAGCGACGGGTGGGTGCGCGCCCGGGACGAGGTGCTGCAAAGGGCCGCATGTGGATCGCCGACAACTTTGATGACCCGATGCCTGACATTGAAGCAGCATTCGCCGGCGAGGCGTGATGCGTTATCTGCTCGACACCCACACCTTGCTGTGGTGGATCGACGGACAACCTCTCAGTGAGGAAGCGAACAAAGTGCTCGAGGACTTCGGAAACGACGTGCTCGTGTCGGTCGTGTCCAGATGGGAAATCTCCATTAAGGAATCGAAGGGTCGACTCCAGCCACCGTCAGATCTACCTGAGTTGATCGCCGACAGCGGATTTGATGTGTTGCCCGTTCGCTGGGCACATGCGCGCCGCATCTCCGAGCTTCCGCCGCATCACTTAGATCCGTTCGATCGCATGCTCGTTGCGCAAGCGATGGAAGAAAGCTGCGTCATTCTCAGTCGCGACCCGCACCTTGGTGCCTACGACGTCGACGTTGTGCGGGCCTGACGATCTACAGCGGAATGTTGCCGTGCTGCCCGCGAACACCCGGGGTGTCCCACAGGACTTGAGCCACGGCACGTTTGGTCGCTGCGGGATCGACGATGTCGTGCACGACGCCCATCTCGACCGCGCGCTTGATCCCCCCGGAAATAACCTCGTGCTCCGCTGCGAGTTCGAGTTCCACCTGCTCGCGTGACTCGGGTGGGACCTCGGCGAGACGTTTGCGGTGCAGAATGCGGATTGCGGCGACGGCACCCATGACGGCCACCTCGGCATCGGGCCAGGCAAACACCTTGGTTGCTCCCAGCGAGGCTGAATTCATGGCGACGTAGGCGCCGCCGTAGGCCTTGCGCGTGACGACGGTGACGCGGGGGACGACACATTCGGCGAACGCATGCAGGAGCTTGGCACCGCGACGCACGACGCCTTCCCACTCCTGACCGAGGCCGGGAAGATAGCCGGGAACATCGACAAGGACGACCAGCGGCACGGCGAAGGCGTCGCACATACGCACGAAGCGCGATGCCTTCTCAGCGCTGAAAGAGTCCAGGCACCCACCCAGGCGCAAGGGGTTGTTTGCGATGACGCCCACCGTGCGCCCGCCCAGGCGTCCCAGGCCGACGACGATGTTGGGAGCCCACTTGGCGTGCAATTCGGTGAAAGTTCCTTGATCGACGAATCCCTCGATCAACGGGTGCACGTCGTAGGCTCGGCGTGATGATTCCGGCATGAGCGCCCCGAGATTGGTGTCCTCGACGCTCTCGACGTTCAGCGAACCCTGCTGCTCAAGCAGGCTCACCAGTGCGCGCGCCTCGTCAAGCGCACCTTGATCGGTGTCGGTGGTGATGTGCACGACGCCGCTTCGTCGTCCATGCGGTTCCGGGCCGCCGAGGATGTCCATGTCGACGGCCTCGCCGGTGACCGACTTCACGACTTCCGGGCCGGTGACGAAGATGCGGCCCTTGGGGCCCAAGATGACGAGATCTGTTAGAGCGGGACCGTAGGCAGCGCCACCGGCGGCAGGGCCGAGGACGACGGAGATCTGCGGGACCTTCCCCGAGGCTCGGGTCATCGCTGCGAAGACGCGTCCGACTGCGTCGAGGCTCAGCACACCTTCGCGCAGACGCGCACCGCCGGAATGCCAGATTCCCACGACCGGCACCGAGTCGGCGAAGGCTCGGTCGTATGCCGTGACGATGGCGCGGCAACCGTCGTTGCCCATCGCCCCTCCTTGAACCGTGGGGTCGGTTGCGAACGCGACGCAGGGCGCGCCCGCCACTCGACCGACGGCGACGAGCACGCCTCGGTCGTCTTGGGGAGTGATGAGCTCGAACTCTCCGTCGTCGAAGAACATCCCGAGGCGAACCGTGGGCGAGCGCGGATCTACCTCGGTGGACTCCTGCGGTGAAGTGCTCGATGCCGTTGTGGGTGCGGTCACTTAGGCGCTCCGGAAGACCAGGGCGACGTCGTGGCCGCCGAAACCGAACGAGTTGTTCAGGGCGGCGAGGTCGCCCGACGGCAGCTCGTGGGGGCGATTGGCCGCGACCGGCAGATGAATCTCGGAATCCATGTTCTCGAGGTTGATGGTGGGGGGTGCGGTGCGGTCCCGAAGGGCCAGAATGGTGAAGATCGATTCGATGGCACCCGCTCCGCCGAGTAGGTGGCCGGTCATCGACTTCGTTCCGGTGACCAACGCTTGATCGGCAGCCGAACCCAGAGCCCGGCGAATGGCTACAGCCTCGGCGATGTCCCCTTGCGGAGTGGAGGTGGCGTGCGCGTTCACGTGGTGAACGTCGGCAGCGGAGACACCTGCGTCCACGAGAGCCGCGGTCATCGCGCGGGCGGCGCCACCGCCCTCGGGATCGGGTTGGGCAATGTGATGACCGTCGGAAGTCATGCCTGCCCCGCCGTAAACGCCGTAAATGGTGGCTCCGCGAGCCTTGGCATGATCGCGAGACTCCAGCACCACGATGCCGGCTCCCTCGCCCATGACGAAGCCATCTCGATCGGTGTCGTACGGACGAGAGGCCGCGGTGGGGTCGTCGTTTCGAGTGGAGAGTGCGCGCATGGCGGAGAAGCCCGCCATGGTGATTCCACAGATCACCGCTTCGGTGCCGCCGGTGAGCACAACGTCGGCCCGACCGTCGCGGATCATTCGGGCGGCGTTTGCGATCGCCTCGGCCCCCGATGCGCACGCGCTGACCGGAGCATGCACTCCGGCGCGGGCGCCGATCTCCAGGCCAACCACGGCAGCCGGCCCGTTGGGCATGATCATCGTGACCATGTGTGGGGATACGCGTGACCATCCACGCTCGTTTAACGTGTCGTACGCCTCGAGCAGGCTGGTGACACCGCCGATCCCGGTGCCGATGACGGTGCCCAGTCGCTCGGGTTCCACCGCCGGTGCACCTGCGTCCTGCCACGCCTCCCGAGCGGCGATGACCGCTGCCTGTTGGGAGCGGTCGAGTCGACGTGTTTCGACTTTGGTGAGCACCTCGGACGGCTCCACCGCGAGTTGACCCGCGATGCGTGACGGCTGCTCGGTAATCCACTCCGCATCGATCGGGCGGACCCCCGATTGTCCAGCGAGAATCGCCGACCAACTACTAGCGACGTCTCCGCCGACCGGTGTGGTCATTCCCAAACCGGTGACGACTACCTCTGGCGTGCTCACTGTGCGGCTCCCTGACACATCTCACGGGTGCGGGGCGTGACGAACCTCAACGGCCGTGCGCCCCGCTCCGCGGGTTTACGAGTTGGCTTCGATGTAGGCGACAGCGTCACCAACGGTCTTGAGGTTCTTGACTTCCTCGTCGGGGATCTTCACGCCCCACTTGTCCTCCGAGGCCATCACAACCTCGACCATCGACAGTGAGTCGACATCCAGATCGTCGACGAATGACTTGTCCGGCTGGACATCCTCCACGGGGACTCCGGCTACCTCGTTCACGATCGCGGCGAGACCGGCGAGGATTTCCTGCTGACTCATGTGCTTCCCTTTCGTTGGCGACGGAACGTCCGTCGTCGTTGTGGCGAACTATGTAGTTGTATCCGACTCCCGGAAGTCTGCACTTGTGGGGCTAGGGGAGGGTGACGACTTCCGAGGCGAAGACCAAACCCGCCCCGAATCCAACCAGAAGGGCATTTCCTCCCTGATGGATCTCACCGCTCGCCAGCATCCGGTCCATGGCTAGCGGGATAGATGCTGCGGAGGTGTTCCCGGTGGTGATGATGTCGCGGGCGACCGCAACGGAATCCGGGAGTTCGAGGGCACGTACCAGCGCGTCGGTGATGCGGTTGTTGGCTTGATGCGGAATGAAGGCGTCGAGGTCCTCGACGGAGACGCCAGCGGCGTCAAGTGATTCTCTGCACACTCGGGTCATCTCCGAGACAGCCCAGCGAAAGACCTGCTGGCCGTTCATCGAGATCGTGGGGAAGATGTCGAAGCCGTTGGCTTTGAAATCCACCCAGTTCTGGGTCATGTTGATCGCCTGGAGCTGGTCGCCATCGCCGCCCCACACGACCGGGCTGATCGCCGGTGTTGAGGATGGTCCGACGACAACGGCTCCCGCGCCGTCGGCGAATATGAAGGCGGTGCTGCGGTCGTAGATGTCGGTGAAGGCGCTGAGCTTCTCCGCTCCTATGAGGAGTACGTGCCCCGCGCTCCCGCCCCGGATCATGTCTTGCGCCATCGATAAACCGTAGGCAAATCCCGCGCAGGCCGCGCTGATATCCACAGCAGCGGCGGTAGGAACGCCGATCATGCTTGCGACCTCCGAAGCCGCCGTGGGGGTCTGGTACGGGTGCGTGCAGGTGGCGACGATGATGACGTCGACGTCCTGGGAGGCGAGCCCTGCGGCGGCAAGGGCTTTCTCGGCAGCAGCGGCGGCCATGGTGGCGACGGTCTCGTCGTCACCTGCCCAGCGGCGTTCGGTAATTCCCGAGCGTTCCCGAATCCACTCGTCCGATGAATCGATGGTCTGGCAGATCTCGTCGTTGGTGACAACACGCGAGGGTCGGTAGCTGCCCGTTGCGAGGATGCGGGCGAACGGTGCGCCCTCGGGTGCCTTGATCGGGGCGCTCACGCGTACACACCCTCGCTGTGATCGCTGAGCGGGTGCAAGCGCACGAGGGGTTGGCCGGGTGATACAGGATCCCCGTCCTCGACCAGCCATTCGACGAGCACCCCGCCGTGTGGTGCGTGCACAGGTGTCGAGCCACGAAGAGTGTCGACGCTCCCGACCATCGTGGACTGCGGAAGTTCGTCTCCGGCGACCGCGTCCAGGGTCCGTTGGAACGTGCCCTTGCCCGGTGCCACGAGCATGCGCCAGGTGGGATTGGAATCCAGATCGGAAACGGTCCCGTGGGCTTGGATCATCGCCCATGCGGCATCGAGATCGTCGGGTGTCTTGACCGCAAGTGTTTCGACTCCGGGCAGCGCCCGCTTGGCGAGACCGGTCAGCGTTCCCGCTGGGGGGATTTCCAGAATCGCGGTGACACCGAGATCGGCCATGGTTTCCATGCACAGGTCCCAGCGGACGGGATTGCTGACCTGGTGCACCAGGCGTCGAAGGACATCGCGGCCGTCGTGAACGACGCGGCCATCGGCGTTGGAGAGCAAAGGGATGCGCGGGTCGTGGGTCGTTATGGCATTGGACAGTTTGTCGAGGTGACCGACGGCGGGTGCCATATGCTCAGTATGGAATGCGCCGGCGACCTCCAACGGACGGACCCGGCATCCCTCGGGTGGGTTATCGGCGAAAGCGGCGAGCTGGATTTGCGTTCCCGCGACGACGATCTGGCCGGCACCGTTGATGTTTGCGGCCGTCAACCCCACGGCGTCGCAGGCGGTGACGACGGCGTCGGAATCTCCGCCGAGGACGGCGCTCATGCCCGTCGCCGTGCGGCCGGCGGCATCGGCCATGGCGGATCCGCGCTCGCGCACCAACACCATCGCTTGCTCGGCGGTGAGTACTCCGGCACCGACGGCTGCGGTGATCTCGCCGACGGAGTGACCGGCGCCGGCGCCGATCGCGGAATAGGCGGTGGATGGGTGCGGGAACAGGCTCAGCAGGCTGACAAGTCCGGCGCCCACGATCAACGGCTGGGCGACGGCAGTGTCCTTGATGGTGTCGGCGTCGGAGGTGGTCCCGTGCTCAACGAGATCGATGCCGCTGACCACCGACAGCCATTCGAGGCGCTCGCGCACTCCCGGGACGTCGAGCCACGGAGTGAGAAAGCCGGGACTTTGGGCGCCCTGACCGGGCGCGACGACTACCAGCACGCGTTTAGCCTTCCGTGGATGGCTACAAAGAACTCTCGACTTACGGACCAAAGTCCACCGAGAGGCTTTGGAGGAATCCTACAAAGACTAGTCCACGGAGGATGTTCGCCCCAGCATCAGGGCCAAGCGCAGGGTGAGTGTCCCGCGAGGGTCGGTTGCCGAGAACCCGGTGATGTCGGTGATGCGGCCTAGTCGGTAGCGCACCGTATTGGGGTGCACGAACAGCAGGCGGGCCGTTCCCTCCAAGGAGGGGCTTTGCTCCAAGAACGCCTCGGCGGTAGCCAGGAGGTGCTCCTCTCCCGCGAGGGGGGAGTAGACGGACTCGATGAGTTCGGCCCGTGCCAGAGCATCACCTGCGATGGCCCGCTCGGGAAGTAATTCGTCGGTGGAGACCGGGCGCGGTGCCTGGGGCCAGGCGTCGGCGGCATGCACCGCTGCGGTCGCGGCGCGAATGCTGATACCCACGGCGTCGAAGTCCATGGCTCGTCGACCGATCACCACCGGCCCGGGTCCGAAGTGCGGTGCGAGGAGTCGTGCCGCGCGTGATGCGTCCTCGTCGCTGGTGACCCGACCGACGAGAGCTACGAGGTGGTCCCCGTGCATTCCGGTGAGCAGCATCAAATCGTGGTTGCGCGATGCGCGGCGCAAGACATCGAGTGCGCCTTCCACGTCTGACACAGGTGCGTAACCCGCGACCACGGCGATCGGTGCCGCGTCGGACCAGCCGAGGGCGGAAATGCGCGAGGCGACCGACGGGTCCATCTCGTCGCGCAGGATCGAGTCAACGACCAATGCTTCGAGTCGAGCATCCCAGGCGCCGCGGGCTTCGGCCGCACGCGCGTAGACCTCGGCGGCGGAGAAAGCGATCTCGCGCGAGTACCGCAGGGTCGCTTCCCGTACCAGCGAGCGCTCCGGGTCGTCGATCAGCGCATCGATCGCGGATTCGACGACGTCGATGGTGGTCCGAACCATGGCCACGGTCTGCTCGAGCGACACGATGCGCGCCAGTTCGCGTGGTGCGGAACCGAAGACGTCCGCCGTCAGCTGCGGCGACTCGTTCGAGTCGGAAGCCCATTCCAGGAAGGCGGAAATACCGGCGTGCGCGACAAGAGAGACCCACGCGCGCTCATCGGCCGACAGTTGGCGGTACCAGGGGTAGGTGGACTCCATTCGGACCGTTGCCTGGGTGGCGAGGTCGCCCGCAGCCGCGGTGAGCCGATCGATGAAGCCGGCGTCGAGCGGCGTTCGCATGCGTTATCCGAGTATCCGGCTATCCGACGTTCACGCCGACAAGGCTGCCGACGAGGTATGTAACAGCCGCAGCACCGACACCCCACAGAACCTGGCGCCCCGCACTGAAGGCGACTCCGCGTCCGGATTGATAGCCCACGAGGCCACCGACCACGATCAAACTGACGAGGGCGAGAGCGACGGCCAGAACAAACGCCGTCATGCCGGAGAACAGTGCGTACGGAACAACCACGACGGATGCGCCGATCGCGAAGGAGAAGAAACTCGAGACCGCCGCCTTCCACGCCGAGCCCAACTCGTTCGGGTCGAGGCCCAGCTCCTCTCGCGCCAACGTGTCCAACGCAATCTCCGGATTCTTCATGATCTGATCGGCCACAGCTCGCGCCTGCTCGCGGGGCAACCCTTTGGCTCGGTAGATGAGTTCGAGCTCCAGACGCTCTTCCTCCGGCTTTTCCAGCAACTCTTGTCGTTCGAGGTCGATTTCTCGCTTGAACAGATCGCGCTGGCTTGCCATAGATACGTACTCACCCGCCGCCATCGAGAAGGCTCCGGCCAGCAGCCCAGCCAAGCCAGCGAACAGCACGACGGAGTTCTCGATCGCACCCGCCAGGCTTGCGCCCGCGAATCCCATGACGAGAGCGGTGTTGGAGACCAGTCCGTCGCTGACCCCGAAGACGGCGGCGCGCACCGACCCGGACTTGTCCGTTCGGTGCCACGGCTCGGCTCCCTTGGTCGAACGTTCTCGGTGCGGAAATCGCTCCGGCTCGCCTCCCTTAAGTGCTCGGAACACATCCGCGTGTTCTCGCTCATCGGACGGCATCGTGGGCAAGGCCTCGGGCTCGTCGTCGTACATGCCGGCGTCTGCGCCTTCGTTCTGCTCTAGGTTGTCTAGGACGGAGACCAATCCCAGCGATCGCGCCCGTCGCACCAACTGCTCATCATCGGCGTTGAGCACCGTGGGCGCGGGCGGAATTTCGACGCCGGAGGCGGTGAGTTTGTCCACCCAGTGTTGGGCGTGCTTGTCCTCGACATCAGCCAACTCCAGCAGCGCCGCCCGCTGGTCACCGTCGGTGGATTCGGCCAGAGCCCGATATAGCAGGGACGCATTGCGTTCGGCATTCAGATAACGAAGGAAACGTCGTGGATCGTTGGACACGCGCCCTCCTTATCCGGGAATCGACTCGATACTCGTGCGGCAAGACTTCTGAACCTTCCGACTCACCCTGATCCTTCCGTATTTCCCGCGTCTGCGGCGGATGGGTCATCGAGTTGGTACGTCTTGATCGCTCGAGTGACGGTTTCTGCGTCGATGTCTCCCGAACGCGCGAGCATGGCGAGTGCTTGCACCGTGATCGATTCAGCGTCCACCAGGAAATGCCGGCGCAGCGCGCCGCGCGTGTCCGACAGACCCCAACCGTCGGTACCCAGGGACACGAACGGCTGCGGAACCCATTCACGAATCTGGTCTTGCACCGCGCGCATCCAATCGGACACCGCAACCACTGGGCCTGGGCGGCCCTCCAGGCGTTGGGTGACGAAGGGCACCAGTGGCTCGTCCTCGGGGTTGAGCATGTTGTGGCGGTCGGCGGCCAGGCCGTCGCGCCTGAGTTGATTCCAACTGGTCACCGACCAGACGTCCGCAACGACTCCCCAGTCCTGCGCCAGCAGCTCTTGGGCGCGCAGCGCCCAATTCACTCCAACGCCGCTGGCCAGCAGTTGAACGGGGGAACCGTCGCCGGACCCCTCGCTGATCAGGTGCATTCCCTTGATGATTCCCTTGATGTCGCAGTTGTCCGGCTCGGCCGGCTGCGGGTAGGGCTCGTTGTAGATCGTCAGGTAATAGAACACGTTGGGTGATTCCCCACGGTGCTCGTCGAGGAGATCGAACTCGCTGTATGTCGGATCGGGATCGGGGTCCCCGTACATGCGTTGCAGCCCGGACTTGACGATGTGCCCGAGCTCGTAGCCGAACGCTGGGTCGTAGGCCACCACCGCGGGATTGGTGCTCGCGAGCAGTTGGCTGTGGCCGTCCTCGTGTTGGAGCCCCTCGCCGTTCAATGTGGTCCGACCGGCAGTCGCCCCGAGGACGAAGCCGCGTGCCATTTGGTCCCCCGCCGCCCAGAAGCCGTCGCCGGTCCGCTGGAAACCGAACATGGAGTAGAAGACGTAGATCGGAATCATCGGCACGTCGTGGGTGGAATAGGAGGTGCCGACGGCGGTGAAGGAGGCCACCGAACCCGCCTCGTTGATCCCTTCGTGCAGGATCTGCCCAGTCTCTGATTCCTTATAGGACAGCATCAACTCTCTGTCGACCGATGTGTACTGCTGCCCGTTCGGTGAGTAGATCTTCAATGTGGGGAACAACGAGTCCATGCCGAAGGTGCGCGCCTCGTCGGGGATGATCGGGACGAAGTGTGCGCCCATGCCCTCGTCGCGGATCAGTTCCTTCAGAAGTCGAACGAACGCCATGGTTGTCGCCACCGGCTGCTTGCCCGATCCGCGTTGGACTACCTCGTACGTGGAGTCCGGTGGTTGAGGCAGCGGACGTGCGGTCGTTCGTCGACTCGGCAGGAAACCACCAAGGGTCGTGCGTCGGTCGAGCATGTACTGGATCGCGGGATTGTCCGGACCGGGGTTGTAGTACGGGGGCAGGTACTCGTCGAGCTGTGAGTCCGCGATGGGAATGTGCAGCCGATCGCGAAACTCCTTCAGATCCTCCACCGTGAGCTTCTTCATTTGGTGCGTGGAGTTTCTCGCTTCGAAGTGCGATCCCAGCGTCCAACCCTTGATGGTCTTGGCCAAGATGACGGTGGGTTGACCCTTGACCTTCGTGGCGGCCTCGTATGCGGCATACATCTTGCGGTAGTCGTGCCCACCACGTTGCAACGACCAGATCTGGTCATCGCTCCAGGTCTCCACGAGTTTCGCGGTTCGCGGATCGCGTCCGAAGAAGTGATCTCGAATGAAGGCTCCGTTCTCGGCCTTGTAGGTCTGGAAATCGCCGTCGTGGGTGTTGTTCATCAAATTGACCAACGCACCATCGCGGTCCGCCGCCAACAGTTGATCCCAGGCTCGTCCCCAGACCACCTTGATCACGTTCCATCCGGCGCCGCGGAAAAGCGACTCGAGTTCTTGAATGATCTTGCCGTTGCCGCGAACGGGTCCATCGAGGCGCTGAAGATTGCAGTTAACGACGAAGACGAGGTTGTCGAGCTCCTCCCGCGCCGCGAGGGACAGCGCGCCGACGGCGTCGACCTCGTCGGTTTCGCCGTCGCCGAGGAAGGCGTACACCTTCTGCTGCGACGTGTCGGCCAAGCCGCGGTTCTGCAGGTACTTGTTGAACCGTGCCTGGTAAATGGCGTTGAGGGGCCCCAGGCCCATCGAGACGGTCGGGAACTGCCAGAACGATGGCATGAGTCGCGGATGCGGATAGGAAGGAAGGCCACCACCGGGGTGGGAGAGTTCCTGACGGAAGCCATCCATCTGGGACTCGGTGATCCGACCCTCGATGAAGGCTCGCGCGTACATGCCGGGGGACGCGTGGCCTTGGAAGAAGAGTTGGTCCGCGCCGCCGGGGTGGCCGGGGCCCTTAAAGAAGTGGTTGAAGCCGACCTCGTACAGCGTCGCCGAACTCGCGTACGTGGAGATGTGCCCTCCGACGGACACGCCGGGACGTTGCGCTCGGTGCACCATGATGGCGGCGTTCCACCGGATCATCCGGCGAATCTCCCGCTCCACGGCCTCATCCCCGGGGAACCAGGGCTCGCGTTCGGGGGAGATGGTGTTGATGTAGTCGGTGCTGCGCAGGCTCGGCACACCGACGTTGCGTTCTGCCGCTCGGCGCAACAGCGAGAGCATCATGTAGCGGGCGCGGTAGTTGCCCGAGGTGTCGACCAGTGCGTCGAGGGAGTCGATCCACTCGCGGGTCTCGTCCGGATCGACGTCCACGTACTGGGTCGGCAAGCCGCCCGCCAGGGGAGCGGAAGAGTCGCTCTCAGGGGCCATTGGTGTTCGCACCCTCTTTCGTCTGACGCTCCCGAGGGGTCGCCCCGGGGCCGTGTCATCGGTGGTGAACTGTGTGTAGGAGCATTCTCGCGTATGGGCGTCGACAGTCGCCACGCGCCCTACCGGGGCGAGTCAAGAGGAAAAAGTGTGGCGCTGGCGGGGCAGTTGCGGGGAGTATCGCGAACGAGTTGGCCGGAACTGCTTGCGTAGGGCGGGGACTTTCGGTGGACTAGGCACACTCGAGGCGACGCAAGGGGCGTCGTCGTGGCCGTTCAGGAGGAAACACGTGAGCGCGGATGCCGGGTCGATCGACCTGGAAGAGGCACAGCGTCGTGCGTCTGCCCTGAATCTGGATGCGGGTATGACCGTCCAGGAACTGAACTGGGACGAAGACGCCGACCCCGTCATCCGGTCGGGTATCGAGGAGATCATCGGTGGCGACCTGGTGGACGAGGACTTCGATGACGTTGTCGACGCGGTGGTGATGTGGTGGCGCGATGACGACGGAGACCTGGTGGACGGTCTCGTTGACGCCATCGGACCGCTCGCCGATCACGGAGTCATCTGGCTGATGACTCCCAAGCCGGGGCGTGAAGGTCACATCGAGTCCGAGGACATCGCTGACGCCGCTCCGACGGCGGGGCTGCAGCAAACGAGCACCATCAGCGCCGGCTCCTTTTGGCAGGGCACACGTTTGGTTGCTCCGCGCTCCAAGCGCTAACGTCCTTCTAGGTGTGCACGGGGCGCACCACGGCCCGGAGGAAGCCCATGGCACTCGAGATTGGCACGACCGCCCCTGACTTCACGCTGCGCAATCAGTTCGGCCAGAAAGTGTCGCTGTCGGATTTTCGCGGCAAGAAGGTCGTGTTGATGTTCTACCCGTTCGCCTTCAGCAGCACCTGCACCGGTGAGATGTGTGCGATCAAGGATCGGATCGGTGATTTCGACAACGACGACACCGTGATGGTCAGTATCTCGTGTGATCCGACGGCCTCGTTGAAGGTGTTCGCCGAGACCGAAGGCCTCACCCACCAACTGCTGAGCGATTTCTGGCCGCACGGGGAGGTGTCCCGGGCATACGAAGCCTTCTGGGAGAAGACCGGATTCGCGACGCGGGCGACGTACGTCCTCGACCGCGACGGAGTCATCCGGTGGTCGGTGGTCAACGGTCCGGGTGAGGCGCGGGACGCCGATGATTATGCCAGCGCCCTGGCGGCGCTGGGCTGATCCGGCCCCGATGAGCGGACTCGTCATCTCAAGATGCGCGATCACCGAATTAACGGTGGACTTAGGGCACTGCGGGTGCGGGGGGCCCGAGACCCGCGCACTCGCAGTACCCCTCACAGCTCGTGCAGATTCCGTATTGTGCGCGTCTGTCCTCTCAGGAGTCCTCCGCAGACCGGCTTACCGAGGCAGAGGTCCGGCCTCTTCTTCGTCCACCTTCGCCTGATTGATCTGCTCCATATGCGACACGATGCCGCCGATGAGTGCGATCTGTGCGGTTCGTTCGGCCTCCCGCACCGCTTGATGGGCGGCGGTCTTGCCGATGGTCCGCGTGGGGTCGTCGGTGGCCAGGTTCGCAGCGGTCGCCGCGATTAGGTCTGCCAGCGGCGACAGCGCCGCCGGTGGAAGGGCACCGGAACCGTCCGTGTTGCTCGTCGATGCGCGACGTAGATCCGATGCCAACGACAACGCGCGGGTGGACATGATCTGGCAGGCGTCGACTTCGGCTTGGACGGCGTGCAGATCCGAGGTGGTCACCCGAATGCTCCAGCGGCGATTCATCTTGAGGTCTTCCAGGCCGGCGGCTAAACCGAGAACCTGATTGCGCAAATCGACGGCTTCGTCGAACCAGGCCCGCACGGCTTCCGGACCGGGATCGGTGCGGAGTTCGACGGCGATGCGTTCCAAGAGTTGCCCGAGGCGCTCTTGCACGTCATCGGCCTTGTCTTCCAAATTGCGAGTGGCCTTTGTCGGAGACGCAACGTAGCTGGCGAGGACCGCAAAGATGGCGCCGATCACGATTCCCGCGAATCGCTCGACGGCGAGTTCGGTGGTCAGGTTTGTTCCGATGACCAAGATCACGGTGACGGCAAGAGCGGTCGCCACCAGCGGGGATTCGTCAGGACTCGCGACGTGCAAGAGTCGTGCGACAACAAAGCACAAGGCGACCAACAAGAGGATCGTCACCGCCCCGCTCCCGACAACCGACACGATCCCCAACGCGACGGCGGCACCGACGAGGGCTCCGGTGACCTGGATGAACGCACCCTTGGTTGCCTGATGGAAGCTCGCCTGGGTGGCGATCACCGCGGTGATCGCCGCAGGAACAGCGCTGGCCAAGGGAAGTGCCTGCGCGACGATGTACGCCAGGAAGGCAGCGAGCGATGTGGCCGCCGCGATCCGGGTATACGAACGATCGATCCGCGCCGCTCGCTTGCGTAGCCGTTCGCCTCTCACAAAGAAAGTATGGACCCGGAGGAGTTATTCAAGGTCATCGTCTCTGCCTCGTCGGGGTCGTGGGTGACGTGCACGGCGGGAATGCCGGTGCGGCGAACCAGGGCGAGGACGTCGGCAGCCAGGCGTGACCGCAGTGGCGCGTCCAAGGCACTGAACGGTTCGTCCAGACACACAACAGCGGGGTCGGACGCGAGTGCACGGGCGAGCGACACCCGTTGCGCCTGGCCACCGCTGAGTTGATCAATGTTCCGGTCGCCGAGGCCCGCGAGATCCACCCAACTCAAGAGCTCATCTGCTGTGCTCCGGGCTTCACTCGCCGACGCGCCGGATCGACGCGGACCGTACGCGACGTTGTCACGCACCGTCATCGTCGGAAACAGTAAGGGCTCTTGAAACACCATGGCCACTTTGCGGGCGTGTGTGGGAATCTGCGTTACATCGACCCCGTCAATGAGAACGCGACCCGAGCGAGCGGGGATCACGCCCGCGATCGTGGACAGCAGCGTCGACTTGCCGCAGCCACTCGGCCCGACGACGGCCAGCACACTCCCAGGCGGCACCGTGAAGGTCACGGGTTCTCCCAACGCGGATTCGTATCCGATGGTGAGGTTCTCGCACGTCAGAGTGTGACCGTTCATGATCGTCGACCTCCTCGGTCGACGGCCGCGACAAGCGTTGTGGTCATGACGACGAGAACGACCGCCATAGCCGCCGCCACCCCGAAGGATGCTTCACCGGGACGACCGAGAAGTCGCGCGATCACAAGGGGAACCGTAGGGCCGTCGGCTCGAGCGAGAAAAGAGGCAGCCCCGAACTCTCCGAGAGACACCGCGCAGGCGAGACCCCCGGCCGCGATCATCACTGTCCTCAGGGTCGGCCCGTAGCCGGTCCACCACGCTCGCGACGGCCGGGCGCCGAGGGTGGCGGCGACGGTCACGAGGCGGGCGTCGGTGGAACGCAGCGTCGGGGTGGCGACCGCCACGACGAGCGGAACGGCGATGAGAGCGTGGGCGATCGGGATCAACAGACCGGTGGCGCGAAGATCCACCGGGGGACGCCCGTAGGCCAGCATCGTTGCCAGGCCCAGCGTCGCGGCCGATATGCCCAGCGGCAGAGCCGTCGCAAGAGCGAAGGCCCGTCCGAGACGATGCGCCAGCACACTCATCGCGGCGAGGCCACCGACAGTGGCTGCAACGAGCCCGGTGACGAGTGCGAACGATAGGGACCGCGCCATGGCGCTGAGCGGTGACCCGATCCGAGTGCTTCCAGCGTCGATCGTCTCAAAACCGGCGAAGATCGCCCACCAACTCATCGTGAAGCCGGACGACGATCGAACCGACGACCACACCAGTGAGGACACCGGGGCGAGAACGATGACGACGGTCGCTGCGACAACGATGCCGACGGCCCATCGGGCCGATCCGAGTGGACGCCGCAGGCGGAAGGTGCGCAGCGCACCCCTAGGGATCGCGTTGCGCGTTCGAGCGGCCCACCACAACACCGAGCCGACGATGATCGCCTGGATGGCGGCGCTGACCGCGGCGGCCTGGAAGTTCAAAAGGATGGAGGTTTGTCGAAGCACCAGCGACTCAAGGGTGCGCGTGTTGGAGTCTCCGAGCAGTAGCACGATGCCCAGCGAGGTGAAAGAGAAGACGAACACGATCGCCGCGGCCGAAGCGATGGCAGGACCGAGGGCAGGCAGTGTCACGGTGCGAAACGCTGTCCACCGTGATGCGCCCAGAGTCCTCGCGGCGATATCGAGACGAGGATCGATGGTGGACCAGCGGGCACCCACGATGCGCACCACCACCGCCATATTCAGGTACGCGTGCGCGAGCACGACGATGAGGAAACCCGAACCGAGATCGGAGCCGACCAGCGATCGAAACGCCAACGCGACCACCACGGTGGGAAGGACGAACGGCACGGTGGCCAGAGCCAGAGCCCATCGACGTCCCGGGAAGCGGTACCGGGTCAGCACGTTGGCCATGGGCAATCCGACGACCAGTGAAACAGCGGTGCTCGCCAGTGCTTGCACCGTCGCCAGTCCAGCCACTCGCCACGGAAGCGAGTCCGATACGTACTCGATCGTCCCCGGCGAGAGGACTTGCCCAGCCAACGAAGCCAGCGGCACCACCATGAACGCGAGCAGGAAGCCGGCGGGCGCGATCCATGCCCACCGCAACCAGGTCGGTGCTGTCATCGTGTTCTGCGCTCGAGAACGTGTGCGTGAGGAGCGCTAGCGGCCCATCACGGCACCCCACTCGGAGAGAATCTCGTCGATGTTGTCCGCGATGTACTCCGAGGACAACTCCTCGGCGTCAGGCACCTGCGGCGCGAAGCGTTCGAACACCTCAGGCAAGGCCGTACCGTCCCGGGCCGGGAAGACGAACATGTTCAGCGGAATGTCCGCTTGCACGCCCGGGGAGAGCAGCCAGTCGATGACCAGCATGGCGGCCTCCGGCTGGTCGGTCCCGGCGAGGATCCCGGCGTACTCCACTTGCCGGTAACAGCCATCGGTCATCACCGATGTGGAGGGCACCTCGGGCGGCTCACCCTCGGCGTAGACGATCTCGGCCGGCGGGCTGGTGGCGTACGAGACGACGATGGGACGGTCGCCACCACCGCCGAAGGTGAAGTCGCCGTAGTAAGCATCGCTCCACGAGCCGGCGACCTTCACTCCGTTCTCGCGTAGCCGTTGCCAGTAGTCGACCCAACCGTCTCCGTATCGGGACACGGTGGACAGGGCGAAAGCGAGGCCCGGGGACGACGTGCCGGGGTCTTGCACCACGAGCAGGTCGCGGTACTGCGGGTCGGCGAGATCGTCGAGGGTGGTCGGGGGAGCGATGCCCTCGGCGGCGAAGTAGGTGTCGTCGATGTTGATGCACACATCGCCGAAGTCGATCGGCGTCACTCGACCATCGAAGGACCGTTCGGCGAGCTCGGGGCGCAGCGCCTGCGCCTCGGTCGAGGTGTAGGCCTCGAAGACGTCCGCGTCCAAGGCCCGCGTTACGAGGGTGTTGTCCACCCCGAAGATGACGTCGGCGGTGGGCGCTCCGGCGGCCAGGATGGCTCCAGCCACCATCGATCCCGCGTCACCGCCGGACACCAGATCCAGGGTGACTCCCGTGGATGCCTCGAAGTCAGCGATGACGTCGTCGCTGAGCGCGAACGAGTCGTGGGTGAGTAGTTGAACGGTTTGACCGGCGAGGTCCGCGGTGCTCGCGGCCTCGGGTTCGGTGTCGGATGCCCCGGAACTGCAGGCGGCGAGTACGAGCACGGACGTCAGGCATCCGGTGCCGAGAACTGCGGGAATGCGCTTCATGTTTCCTCCCTAGCGCTGGCATTACCCAGATCAGGTTCAGCGGGTCGGCAGACGCGTCTGCCCTCTCAGCCCACCGCTATCGCGTGAGCTCCCCTTGGTTGTGTTCAGTTATTGCCACTTCAGGTTGCTGGTGTGCCCTACATCAGACGGCCACAAGTGTTTTTGTGTCTGAATGCAGCATACTCCGCCGAACGGACCGTGCATCAGTACCGAACCTCGGTCCACGCACCCGAGGCGGCACTGGCTCGGATGGCGTCCGCGACGCACGCTCCGTGGTAGCCGTCGATGAAGGTTGGGTAGCGCGGCGCATCGGCGGGCTCACCGCGAGCGACATCGTCGTAAACGCTCGCGAAGAAAGCGGTGAACGCCTCGGCGTACCCCTCGACGTGACCACCCGGGTAGAACGCCACCGAGCGTGCCTCGTCGGACAGGTGCACGGGATCTTTCAGCAGGACCTCACTGGTTCGGCCGCGCCGACCGATCCACAACGTGTCGCTGGCTTCCGAACTCCACATCAACGCCCGTTGTGATCCGGCGAGCTCGAATCGCAGATCGTTCTTGCGGCCCGCCGACACCTGGGACACCGAGAACGAGCCGCGGGCGCCTCCCTCGAGACGCAACAGAACGCTGGCCGCATCGTCGGTGTCGATGGACACGGGTTCGCCCCCGGCTACGGATGCCCCGCTGAACGTCTCGACCTCCCCGTGCGGTCGGTACCGCACAGGGATGAACGTGTGCAGATCCGCGCACACCTCCGTGACGCGCCGCCCGGAGATCCACGACATCAGGTCCAGCCAGTGCGAGCCGATGTCGGCCACCGAACGCAGATCTCCCGCCCGCTCGGCGTCCAAGCGCCAATTCCAGTCCGTGTCCTCGAACAACCAATCCTGGTGATAGGACCCGGTGAGGAAGCGTGGCTCTCCCAGCTCGCCGGAGCGCATCATGGCGTGCGCTTCATGCATCAGCGGATAGAAGCGAAAGTTGAAGCAGGTCGCATGAACGACTCCGGCAGCCTGCGCTGCATCGACCATGGCGCCCGCGCTCGCAGAGTCCAACGCCATCGGCTTCTCGCAAATGACGTGCTTGCCTGCGTTGGCGACCGCGATCGCCTGGGATGCGTGCACATGGTTGGGGCTCGCGATGTGCACGACGTCGATATCGGGTTGCTCGAGTAGCTCCTCAAGATCGGAGTAGACGACCGGAACGCCCCAGGCCGTTGCCTTCGCTCGCGCCCGATCCGGGCTCGAACCGACGAGGCCCACCACCACTGCTCCGGCTCGTCGCGCGCACTCCACGTGCACTGCGCCGATCTGCCCGGTCCCGACGATGGCAACGGCGGGTGATACGTCCTTGGGTGCGTTCATTGGTCGTCCTCATCGGTTGGGCGTGCCGAGTGAATCTAGCGGTCGTGGACTGGGGTTTTTGCGCATCGCGGGTTTTGGATCGCGTTACTCTCTGGTGGACCAGCACCCGGTGGACGCCGCACGTGAGGAGATGCCATGACCGTGTCTGCTTCGCCCTCGGTGGAAGCGCTGCCCCACTGGGAGGAGACCCCGGACGATCTCCCGGCCGCCATCCGCCAGATCAAGTCGGCCATCCGCGCGTCGATCGAGTCGAGCGGCCGATCGGTGGAGCAGGTCGCGCAGGCCCTCGAGGAGCGCATCGCCGAGCGCGTGCGGGTGATCGACGCGGCGAAGGCCGCGGGGGAGTCGATCTGGCCGGAGATCGACTTCGACGACATCGCGCAAGGCACCGTCACGAAGGCCCAACGAGATCTGGTCAAAGCGCGGGGGTGCCTGGTGGTGCGCGGCCACTTCGACCCTGAGCAGGCGTTGGAATGGGACCAGTCCATCCTTACCTACGTCGAAGGCAACCACTTCTTCGAGGACTACCGGGGATCGGGGGACGACTTCTTCGCCTCGGTGGGTTCCCGTCCGGAGATCTACCCGATTTACTGGTCGCACGCCCAAATGCAGGCGCGGCAAAGCGACCGGATGGCCGCGGTGCAGTCCTTCATGAACAACCTCTGGACGAGCACATCGATGGATGTCGAGTGGTTCGACCCCGAGCGCGATTCCTTGTATCCGGATCGGATTCGGCGCCGACCCGAGGGCGCGGACTCTGCCGGCCTGGGAACACACATCGACACGGGAACGTTGGACTTGTGGATGACGAAGGCCTACCAGCGCGCCTTCCGTCACGTCTACGACGGCTCCATCGAAGAGTACGACCCGTGGGATGCGACGTTTCGAACCGAAGGACCCCAATACCCCGGTACGACGATGTGCTCGGCCTTTCGCACCTTCCAGGGCTGGACGGCGCTATCGGACATGGACTTCGACCAGGGTGTCCTGCACGCGATACCGATCCCCGAAACGATGGCGTACCTGCTGCTGCGTCCGATGTTGGACGACACCGACGATGACGACATGTGCGGCGTGATGGTCAACAAGGTGTTCCCGATCAACGAGAAGTGGCACGAGTTGCCGATGCAAGCCTTGAGTGGGATCCCGAGTGTGCGCGCCGGCGATTCGGTGTGGTGGCACTGCGATCTCGTGCACGGCGTTGCGCCGGTGTTCGATCAACAAGGCTGGGGCAACGTGATGTACATCCCGGCCGCCCCGTGGTGTCCGCGCAACCGTGATTACGCGCCGATCGCGTTCGAGGCGTTCGCCACCGGGTCGAGCCCGAGCGACTTCCCATCGGAGCACTACGAGCGCCAGTGGCCGGATCGCTTCTCGGTCGAAGAGTTGAACGACCGCGGCCGCCGCGGCTTCGGCATCGCGGACTAAACGGCACGGGAGCAGGACATGGCGGAAGTCTTCGACGGGATCGACGAACGGCTAGCCGAGTGGATCGCGGCGCAACCGTTGTTCTTCGTTGCCACCGCGCCGATGTCGGCAGACGGGCACGTCAACTGCTCACCCAAGGGACTACCGGGCACGTTCGCGGTGCTCGATGAGAACGAGGTCGCCTACCTCGACCTCACCGGCAGCGGAGCGGAAACGATCGCCCACGTGAAAGAGAACGGCCGCATCGTGATCATGTTCTGCGCGTTCACCAAGCGTCCCCGGATCGTCCGGCTGCACGGCACCGCACGAGTGGTCGAGGCGGGAAGTGCGGAGTTCTCCAAACTGGCCGATCGGTTCGCCGATTACCTGGGCGCCCGCTCGATCGTGCGCATTGCCGTGAACCGGGTGTCCGATTCCTGCGGTTACGGCGTCCCGGCAATGGAATTCGTTCGCGAGCGCGAGAACCTGCCCTTAGATCACGCGAAGCGTGGAGCCGACGGACTCGAGACCTACCGGCAGGACAACAACACCGTCAGCCTTGACGGCCTGCCCGCGCTGCCCTAGGCGCGATCGTTGTCGCCCCCTGGACTCACCGACACCGGTGAGCTGTGCATGTATCGACGCTGTGCGGAATCCGACCGCTCCGTGGCCTGATTTGCAACAATCATCCGGTGGGAACAGTGGGCTGGCGTGATCGACTAGGCGGCCCATGGGCGTTCTCCTGGCGCGCCTCTCTCGTCGGCTCCGCACTGATTTCGCTGCTGATCATCGTGCGCGGCAGCGCGCTCAGCGGAAGTGACCCGAGCCCGTCGGGGGTCATCGCCTGGGTAGGTGTCGCGCTCGTCGCGGTTGCGGCGAAATCGGCGTGGCAGTTCGGAGCGGATCGATCGATCCTGCAGCAGCGCCACCGCACGCAACTGTCCTTGACCCGTGTCTTCGTTTTCTACTCCATCTCCGGGCTGATTTTCGGCGTCGGCTTGGTGATCGCGGAGTTGTGGATCAGCCCCGAAGGGTCGACGGCCTCGGCCGGCGACGCCATCGTGCGAGCAGTCGCCCTGGCCGCAGCGACGGTCTGCTGGTACATCCTCACCACGATCTTGTTCGATGCTCGTGAGCGCTTTTGGCGGCAACGCGAGCAGCTTCTCGAGGAACTAGTGGCTTCACAGATGGCGCAGATCCAAGAAGAGCAAGTGTTGGACGGCTTACGCGATCAGGTTCGCGCGGACCTGGAACAACCCCTCGCCGACGCCAAACTCCTCACCGCGACCGCGCTCCTCGAGAACGACGACTCCAGCTCGTCGGCGGTCCCGGAGCGTCTGCGCGAGCTGGCTTCCGGGTCGGTCCGATCGCTCAGCCACGAGATGATGGAGGAGCAGCAGCGCCACTACTCGCAAGGACGGCTGCGAGATGTGTGGAAGACCTTCGTGTTAGAGATTCGTTTCGCCATCGGGCCGGTGCTGATCCTGATCGTCATGGCCTACGCGATCGACACGGCGGTACGCAACCAGTCGCAGGTCGGCATCGCGTCCACGATCGCGTTTTCGGTGATCGGGTCTGGGTGCATGTGGTTGGCGAACAAAGCGATGGACCGGACGCCCACATGGCGGATCCCCATCTACGCGATCACCTTCCTTGTCATGCTCGTGCTGGCGTTGATGCACGTGTCGGGCGTGACGTTCGCGGGAATGGTCGACGGTGAGTTGGCCACGATCGACGTGTCCTGGGCCGAAGTCGGCTTCTTGGTGCTGTTGGCATCGACCGGCTTGCTGGGCACCTCCTACGCCGCCGCGGTGTTGTCCAACCGGGAGCAGGTGCTGGCCCGGCTTCGCCAGGACGCGGACCTGTCGCTCGCGCAAGAAATCGCCAACGCTCAACGCCTGGCGTCCACGACCCGCCAACTGGGCTCGGAACTGCACGGCGCTTTACAGACCCGGCTGCTGGTGTGTGCGGGCGCCATCGACAGCGCGTTAGCGAACGAAGACGCCGACGCCCGGCGTGATGCGTTGAACCAGGCGTGGGACGTACTCAAGACACCATTGGAAGCACAAGAGCAAGCCGGCTCCATCCAAGAATGCGTCGATCAGCGCGTCGCCGCATGGACCGGACTGCTCGATGTCCGCTGCGACATGGCCGCCTCGATCGGCGCGCTCGGTGGCTTGGTCGCACGATCGGTGGACGTCGTCATCGAAGAAGGCTTAGCGAACGCCTACCGGCACGGCGACGCGACGCGCGTTGATGTGAACATCTGGGCCGACGCCAACGACATCGTGGTGGAGATCATCGATGACGGTCGCGGTCTTGGTGACGTCATCTCTGGGATGGGATCGCAGCGGATGGCAGCCGTTGGTGCGTTGAGCCTGATGGCCCACGCGGGGGGCGGGACTGCGTTGACCGTTGCTGTGTCGAGATAGTGGGGTCATGACCAACCCCGTAGTGGTGCGCCGCGCCACGGCCGATGATCTGGCGGCAGCGTCCCGGATCAGTGTCGAGGCCTACGTCGGCGCCGGGCAGCTCGATGACGGCCCGGACGGCTTCTACGGCACGGTGCTCGCCGACACCGGCTCCCGCGAGAGCGATGCGTTGCTGCTGGTGGCTGTTCGGCAGGGCCAGGTGGTGGGGACGGTGACGATCTGCCCGCCGGCATCACCGTTTCGGGAGATTGGCCGCGACGGAGAAGTCGAGTTCCGATTCCTGGCTGTTGCGCCCGAGGCGTGGGGGTACGGCGTGGGCAACGCTCTCGTGGCAGCGTGCGAGGAGCACGCGCGCTCGACCGGGTCGAATCGACTCGTGATCTGTGTCCGGGACATCAACGCAGCCGCGATGACGCTCTATGAACGTCACGGTTTCCAGCGCCTGCCCGAGCGAGACTGGCATCCGGTTCCCGAAGTCGCCCTCCTAGCCTTCGAGAAGAACCTGACCTGACAGGTCAGCCCGCCTGCTGCACTTATGCCTCGGGCGTGCGAGCCAGGTGACGTTCCCGCACCGCCAGGAACAGCGGAAACGTGAACGCGATGGCCGTGACGAACGAGGCGACGACATACAACCAGTACCAGCGAATCCCCAGGCGACGACCTTCGATGATGATGAAGATCGATGCGGCGGCCGCAACGATCAAGAGATCAATCGACAGGGAACTGACCGCGGGGTTCGCGAACCACGCGGCGAAGAACGTATCCCCACCGGGTTCGACGACGCTGCGAATGTTGAACCACGCGGTCCCGACCAGGCCGATAGCCGCCACAACGAGGTAGAGCCAGAAAACCCCCGGCGGACGTGCGGGCGGTGTCGAGCCGCCATCAGCAGATGCGTTCATGTCACGCGAGTGTAGGTGGTCACGGACTCCCGTACTGAGACCCGCAATCCAAAATCACATTCGGGATTCACGGACGAGATTCACGGACGGGAATCAGCAGCCATGATCGACGCTGCCGAGACTGTGAGACCTTCGTACACTGCCCATATGGGCGCGGTCTTGGTCTTCGATGGCGACTGCGGTTTCTGCACCGCGTGCGTGGAAATCACTCGGCGGTGGATCCGACCCAAAGTCGACATTCAACCGTGGCAATTCCTCAATCTCGCGGATTATGGACTAACCGAAGAGCAGTGCTCCGAGGCGGTGCAATTCGTCACCGCCGATGGCCGGATCCACTCGGGGAGTCGCGCGGTAACCGGCATGCTGCGAACAGCCAACCTGCCGTGGCCGTGGATCGCCGCACTCGCGGACACCCGCGGAATCGCACCCATCGCCGCGTCCGCGTACCGCATGGTTGCCCGTAACCGCTACCGACTCCCAGGATCCACACCCGCCTGCGCCGTGTCACCTCGATGAGTACCGCCACTGACGACGCGAGTCGCTTCGGTGGCGTATCACCCGTGGCGCCCCCGGTCCCGGGGCCGTTCATGTTCGACCAGCAGTGGGAGTCGGTGTTCTTCCTGCATTGGCCGGTCGATCCATCCGATGTCGCGCCCCTCATGCCACCGGGAGTCAGACCGGATGAGTTCGACAGTGCGACGTACGTCGCGCTTGTTCCTTTCCGGATGTCGGGGGCCGGCTTGGGGCGAGGCCACCCGATGCCGTGGTGGGGGACGTTCGTGGAGTGCAACGTGCGGCTGTACTCCGTCGATGACGAGGGTAATCACGGCGTGGTGTTCCGAAGCCTGGAAGCCTCTCGGCTCGTCACCGCGCTGGCCGCACGCTGGGGTTACCGGCTGCCTTACACGTGGGCGTGGATGAGCGTTCGCCAGCGGGGCGATCACTGGTGGTGGCGATCCGAGCGACGACGCCCGCGCGGGGGAGGGTCCATGACCCTTCAGGCCCGCGTCGGTGAGCCGGTGGAGCCGACCGATTTGGAGGTGTTCCTCACCGCGCGGTGGGGGCTGCACTCCTACGCGGCCCGCCGCACCTGGTGGACCCCCAACCAGCACGCTCCGTGGCCCCTGTACGCGGCCGAGGTGCTTCACCTGGAGGAGGACCTCGTCCACCGCGCGGGATTCAAGACGCAAGCGGAAGCGATGCTGCGGCCGCTCTTCTCACCCGGCGTCTACACGACCTTTGGCCTGCCGCGCGCCCTGTGATGAGTCGATCCCTGGTGTGTTGCCGAGGGGATCACGTCATCGCGCCCAGCTCCCGTAGTTAGCCGGCGGGTGACCGGATATACGAGGGCTGGGCGCGTTGTCGGGGCTACGCGGGGTTATGCGGTGAAGGCGGAGATCAGTGCGTACGCGACACCTACCTGCACGATGATGGCGAGACCCAAGAACACGGGCCACGGTTGCTTCTTGAAGTCCCGTGCAAAAGGAGTGTCTTGCTCCTCCTCAGGAATGCTTTCGGACAGCAACTGAAGGCGGCGGATGGTGCCCAGCGACGTGACGAGCAGCCATAGTCCGATCACCACAGCACCGACGATGCCGGCTGTTTGCGCCTTCCCGTCCAGTGACGCGGCCGCCATCAGTCCGAGAGGGAAAAGCAAGATGGTTGCGATCGTAATTACGCTGAGAAAGATGACCTGGTCGCGGATGTAGTGCACGAAGGAACTGGAATTCATAATGTTCTCCCAATCGAAAGTCAACGGCAGGCTGCCGGTGAAAAGTACACTAATTTTCTGGAACATGTGCGTGGGGGCTTTTGGGTAAATTGAGCACAGGCCACGCATCCACCAAAATCACGAGAGAGTGCCAGAGATAGTGCTGAAACCATGACGGCACCATCGGCGGCGCATCAACGTTCAATGAGTAACCGCGTCAGTCGGCCAGTCGCTCGACGTCTCGCCACTGTTGATTGCCCCCGAGCTTCTCGCAGTACTGCTGCACTCCCGACCAGGCGCGCTCCCAGTCGGCTGATGTCTTGCTCGCGCGGTGAGCCCCCGATGCTCGTAGCGGCGTTTGAATCGCGTACCCGTCGATGGTGATGGGTTCGCCGATGGCGGCTTCGACGGCCAAATCCCACGCGCGCGCCGATTGCGTCCACGGCCTGTCTGCATCGGTGATGAACTGATTGGTCCGCTGCGCGGCCTCGTCTCGGAACTGCTCGAGTTCCATGACGCCCATGTCGCAGACGACCGCCCGCAACTCCACCGCCGATGCAGCTGCTTGCTGCTGACTGGACTCTTTACCCTGCCATTGCCACAACAGGAGAAGAGCAATGACGGCCAAACCCGTCACCACGCTGCCTACGGCGAGGACAACGAGCCACGCTCGATCCTTCATGGGGCTCCTCGCGCGAGGCGGTATCGGTCAAACGCAGTGAACCTTACGCCGCCGCACGGAGTCTGCCTTTGGAGAACCCTGTCAACCTTTCCGGTAGGCAAAGGCGCGTCATCCACGTGGCCCCTGCTGCCTGCCGTGTCCTCACCAACACAATGCCTACGCGTCACTAGCCTCGGAGTGTCAGATTTGGGTTCGGCCTACGAGAGGGATCAGGATCATGGAACCAACGTCATTTCACGCATGGATCGGCATAAGAACGCAAGATATGCGCGCGGGCTGGGTACTTTTCGCCGCCGCATCGCTAGGGCTCACACTCATCTTGGCCATCGCAGGCGATGCGGTGTCAGGCGCGATGCAAACAGCGTTCATCGTCGTGACCGTTGTCATCATGCTGATGTCGCTTCTGTGGCTGGACGGCTGCTTGCAGGATTTCGACGCGTTCCGCAAAGACATCCCAGCCTCGGAAGAAAACTCGCATATCGCCGAGAACCTGCGCAAAGGCCCCATCGGAGCCTTCCGGGCCATCATCGCCGTCGCGCACATCGCCGTCACGGCGGCGTTGATCGCGGCCGCCATTGCGGCGTAGCAATTTTTTGCTGTAGCGGTTGGTGCGGGCCACTGAGCAACGCCGGGTGCGCCCGGCCACCGCTACCTACGACAAGATCGCACGAGGGTAGTTCGCAGCGTTAGAGACGCCGCAGTATCTCCAAAACCCTTAGCTGCAGCCGCACCCTGAGCAGCCGCAGCCGCCCTCATTGGCCAATTCCAGTTCATCCCTGGTGTTCTCTGTCTGAGTCTCAGGATTCGTCATGAACAGAAGGTTACGCCACGGACGGGTAGATCGCTTGTTCACGGTGCCGACGAAGTGAGAAATCAGTGCCCCCTTGCGCGTGGATTTTCTGCACGCCGGGGTGGCTCGTGGATGTGTAGGCGGCGGGAAAGCGGAACCAATAGTCGGGGAATTCTCGAAAATGCGCTGACTATTCACTTGTATGTCAGCAATGTGACGTGTGATGACTCTCGCAGGCTTGTAATCTGCCGGTATAACCGACAAGGAGAGGTCCGCGATGAAATTAATCATTAACGTGCGAATCACGCAGGGATACGAGAAGTGGGTTGAACTTTTCCATTCCGCGACAGCCGTACGCGAGGAATACGGCGTCACCGTATTGGCCTTCGGCCACGACAAGGATGACGAGTCGAACGTTTATCAGGTGATCGAAATCGACTCCATGGAGAAGATGCAAGAGGCGATGAGTAACCCCGAATTGCAGAAGATGCGAACCGACGCGGGAGTTGACCTCGACTCCCAGAAGATCACCTTCTTGGTGGAGTAGTCGCAGCAGACTGGCTGCATCGGCCAAGGACCGTTGACTGTCTGATGCCGGCGACGGAATGCGACGTGTTGGTTACCTGCGCGTAATACGACGGCGGCAGACTTAGGTCCGTCTCCTTCTTCGGTTTGTGGACTGAGGCGCCTTCGTACCTGCTTTGTTGGAGGAAACTTGTCCACCCTGGATCCCTTGCGCTGGAAAGCGCTCTTCGTTATCGCGATCGCTCAGTTGATGGTGATCTTGGACGCCACGATTGTCAACATCGCTCTTCCCTCCATCCAGGCGGATCTAGGGATCTCGGATGCCGATCGCCAATGGGTTGTCACCGCATACACGCTCACCTTCGGTGGCTTACTTCTCCTCGGCGGTCGCATTGCCGACTTCGCGGGCAGAAAACGAATGTTCATCGTCAGCCTTATTGCGTTCGCTGCAGCGTCGGCCTTGGGTGGCCTCGCTGCGAACGCCGGGCTGCTCTACGCAGCTCGCGGCCTGCAGGGTGTTTCGGCTGCGGTCCTGGCCCCCGCTGCCTTGGCTTTGATCAGCGT
>WLWG01000664.1_pt1 | contig 34387 bp, 40 predicted proteins | sample 6712871 | NCBI WGS metagenome assembly WLWG01 (sample SAMN12718693, study PRJNA515312) | sponge metagenome | isolation source: marine sponge | host: Mycale hentscheli | place: New Zealand: South Island, Marlborough, Capsize Point | collected 2003-05-01
ATGAGTTAGTTGACCAAAGAAGTACGGCAATCAGACAAATCAACGAAAATAAAAAAAAGGTTGAGATTGACGATATGCATGACTTAGTTAATCTAAATAAAGCTAATACAGATTTATTAAAGTTGGTAGATAGTACTATAGATAAGAAATTGTCATTAGTTAAATTAATGAGTACTTTAGTATTTAAAGGTGATAATGTAGAGACTAAAAATGAGGGTAACTTGACTCCAGAAGATATGGATTTATTGAGAGATATGTTTGATAGTAAAAAAGAAGATTAAAAATGGGTTTTATTGATGATAAAAATAATATTTTACAACAAATATCATTAACTGAGGTTTTAGGTGATTTACCTAAAAATAAATTAGTGTCAAATATCGATTCTGTTAAATCCAAATCATTTAACTTAATACCATATCTACTAGACTTATTAAGTGTTGTATGTAAAGACAATAAAATGAACCCTAAACTAAGGGATAGGGCTAAATGTGATTTAATAAGAATTTTAACAGAAATACTGGTTGATTTTTTTCCTGTATTAATGAGGATATTGAAAGAGGGCATCATTAAGGGTATTAAGGCTGGGTTATTATGTCCAGCAGATTTTAAAATACCCACCACCTCTATATCATCAGTAGTGTTAAAATCTAGTGAATTCGATTTGAATAAGTTAACAACACTAGAACCAGACGTCTTTCCTGCTAGTCTTTTTTTTGGTGAGCCTAATAAAGATTTAAATGTTTTTTTAGCTAATCTAATACAAGGTGGGGTTGGTAGTAGTGGCACTTGGTTTGATATATTAGATTTTGAAGTTATTAATTATACTTTACCAAGTGGGGTTACAGACATAGCTTTAAAAGCTGATATAAATACCTCATATTCTGGTAAGGAATTTGATATATTCCTTAAAGATTTTATGAATAGTACCGAACTTTTTAATTCCGATAATTTTATACCGAATCTAATGGAACAATTTAATGGTGCAATATCTGGATTAATGGACACTTCTATAGGTAATATATCTATTAATAGTGCCACAGACAAGGAAAAGGTCGATAGTATGGTGGAAAAAATATTAGAGACTGACCCATGTGAACAAAGTTTTATATTAGATAATAGTTTTTTTGAATTTGATTCTGACGAACTATTAGAAATAGAGAAAAAAGCACAAAATAGGTTAGCTGGAGTTAAAGTTATTAATTACAGTTGCCAACCTACGGTTGTAGAAAGTAGAGGAATAATAAATGAAGGGCAAATAAATGACGTAAAGGAGTCTATAAGTAGTAACCCAAACTCAGCTAATTTAGTGACAAAACAATTAGCTCAATCAGTAATAAATAATTTAGCCAACCAAGTAACTGCAGGGGATGACGAAGAAAACACTAAAAAATCTTTAAGTTTTGAATTAGCTTTAGCTTTACCTAAATTAAGTACAAGTATTATTTTTACACCAAAAATAATGGTATTATTTCAAATATCTAAAAAAATGGTCACCAATACAGTTGAAGAATTTGATGGCCCAACACCTAACTTTGATTTCGCTAAAGCTAATACCGTATTTTTTGAATATGTTGTTAGAGAGTCTAGTGCGGCATTATTAGAAATACTATATAACCAAATAAAAGAAGAGATATTAAAAGTTGTTATTAATCTAATTATTAGTTTAATAAAAGAAGCTATAAATAAAAAGTTAAATCAGTTAAAAAGTTTAACTGGTGGTTATGACATAACATCTGGATTATCGGCGGTAAGTGTCCCAGATATATCAGAATATATAAAATAAAAGAAAATGGCAAAATTAGGATGTGAAGAAGTGAGCTCAAGAGATATTAATTTTAAACAACCAAAATCAATATTAAATGGGTTATTAAGTTTATTCAGAGTACCAACAACAATACAAGGACCAACACCAAAAGCATTGATATTAGCTTCAAAAAGTAGGTCTGGGCTAAGTGCTAAACTGATGGCATCTAGAGTTATACAAAGACAAGCTGAAGCTGGATTAAGTGTAGGGCCTTTGGGCACTGGTGAAGTAAATCCTTCTGAAATTATGGAAAGAATTAGGATGGAGGAGATTGTAACAGCTATAGCTACAGAAATGAAAATAGAGTTGGCAATAACACCAGGTGGTAAATCAACAGTAAGTGGTACAGCCGGCCCAATACCAGTAGTTGGTACCGCTATAATTACCGAAATAATGGGTGGTAGTGGTTTAGCTTCTTAAAAACTTTATTATGAAAAAAAATAGCGAAAAAACAAACATAGAATTAGAAGAATATAAAGAACTATTAAAACAAGATTTTACTTTAGCTAAAAAAGAATTAATATTTAGGGCTAAACATTTAGAAAATATTAAAAAAGAATATTTAATGGTTTTAGAAGAACTTAAATTAAGGTACGGTATTAAAATATAGTTATGGGAGCAGACGAGCCAAATAGAGATTTAGATGGTCAACAAGAAAAAACAAACAACAACGATTATAATGATTATGTTATGCGTTGGGGTCAGGTTGTTGCCTCTACTGATAGGGACCCAGCTGGAGCAGCAAGATGTAAAGTATTTGTTAGAGAATTAGATAAGGATTTATTTGGTAGTGATGGTAATTCTGGTATAAATGCGGATGATTTTTTAAAAAACCCAGAAGAATATGGACAAATAGTAGACTCAATACCGTGGTCCTTACCCCTACAACCAAAATTTTTAGTGACAAACCCACAGGTTGGTGAAAGTGTTTTAATTATAATTCCCGATAAAAAAAATGATAAATTAGAAAGATTTTATATAGGGCCATTTATATCACAACCACAATTCTTAAGTAATGATGGTAGAATAAAGGGTATTTTAACGGGTAAAAGGGGTACTTTTAATGGTTTATACGCTTACTCTAAAGCTTGGTTTAAAAATAATGGAGCTAGATTAGGTGGTGAGTTTAGTGAGTCTAATTGGTCTGTATATGCTGACGACCCAAGAGACCCAAATGATATTGGTTTGAATGGTAGGGGTAATGAAGACATAGTGTTAAGGTCATCTGAAAAATATGATGAAGTTTTACTAAGGGTTAACAAATATAACAATAAAAATAATAAAATATTAAATTTAAAAAATCCTGGTTATATATCTGTTGTTTCATATAAAGACATTGGTGGTCCAACACCTAATTTTGTTTCGTCCCCACCTATAACAAAATCAGAATCATTAAAAAATACCACATCCGTTAACATTGTTGGTGATAGAATTAATTTAATCTCACATAATGGTTCACATAAAGGTAAACCTAAAGAAGGTGATGCAATTATATTAAACTCAAGTCAACCAGAAAAACAATTAAATATGGAACAAAACTTTTTACACCCAACAGTTTATGGTGATGTTTTATGGGAAGTTTTAAGAAAATTAGTTGTTTGGGTAGAAAATCATAAACATAGTGGTGGTGGGGTAGCGTACACTGACCCAGTTAAAGAATCTGAAACAACAGAGTTAATAGCAATACTAAAATTGGCCTTGGGTAGTGACCCAATAGTAAAAACAAGTTCAGACGGTTCCAAATACAAAATATATGGTGGTAAATTAATATCTAACAATATTAAAATTAATTAAAAGTATTAGATATTTATTATTAAACAATTTTAATGAGTATATTTAGAACTTATTTTGATAAGGACACTGTAATTGTAAGAAATTCTTGTACTAATACAGGTAGAAACCCAATAGCTGAACTATTTCATGGTGGTTCTTTGGATTCTGAAAAAGTTTTATACTCAAGATACCTTTTTGGTTTTGATTTAACCGAATTAGTGGATAGAGTTAACACAAAAGAGTATTCACTATCCGGAATGACTCACAAAATCAACATAACAAACACATCCTGTTTTGATTCAGAATTATTCTGTAAAACTTTTTCATCATCTTGTGGTGAATCATCAAGAGCAACAGCTTTTGACATGATACTTTTCGAAATACCAGAAAAATGGGCTGAAGGTAATGGTTATGACTACATAGATAGTAACTTAATAATACAACCAAACAAACAAAATAAAGTTTTTGCTGACATAAGAGACCAAGCTTATTGTGAGGGTCCAGCAAACTGGGAAGATAGGTTATCAGCTACAGCATGGTCACAACCTGGGGTATATAGTGACCCTAGTATGTGGTATTCAGGTAACACTACGGGATACACTGGGACAACAATAGACTTAGTAAAGGGAGAACAATTTTTTGAAAAGGGTAATGAAAATGTTTGCATTGATGTAACTAGTTATATAAACGAATTAATTAGTAGTGGTATTACTGAAGCTAATTTAGGTTTAGCCTATAAACCAGGTTTAGAGGCAGCATTACAAGAATCACTTTGTTATACTGGATTTTTTACAAGAGACACACAAACAGTGTATGAACCTTTTATGGAAACAACATATGACGACCTAATTAAAGACGATAGGTGTGAGTTCCATTTAGATAAGAGTAACAGACTATACCTTTATGTTAATGCGGGAGGAGAACGTGTTAATGCAAGTATTTCAGGTGTTACAATATACGACCAAAATGAAAATATATACCAATCATTTACAAGTGACCAAATAAACCAAACAACAACTGGTGTTTACTATGTAGACGTTAATGTTAGTAGTAATCCGGCTAGTGGTTATTGTGGTAATGTACAATTTACAGACATATGGAGTGGTGTAACCATTAACGGTGTTAATGTGGGTAACGCAGAAATGTCTTTTATAGTTAAAGACAAGAGCTCATATTACAACATAGGTTCAAATGATAATAGTGGTGTTGGTGTTGGTAACACTAAAAACATTTCAATATATGATTATCATTTTTCCTTTAATGGAATTAAACGTAAAGAAAAGATTAAACGTGGTGACACTAGAAGGGTGAATATTGAAGCTATGATACCATATACAACAAACTATAAACCAATAGATAAGATATATTATAGGATTTATATTAAAGAAGGTGAAACACAGATAGAATATGTTGATTGGAAAGAAGTTAATAGAACTGAAGATAGTAATTACTTCTTAGTTGATACTTCTTGGTTTATACCTAATGACTATTATATTGAGTTTAAATTGGAGTCTAGTAGTGAAGTTAGAACTTATCACGACATCATTCAATTTGAAATTGTTTCTGAAAAAGATTGGTGTTAGTTACCTTTAGTTAACTCTCCCCTTTTTTTATTAACGATTTCTTTAGCTTCTTGTACTGTATGATATAGTTTAGTCAAAAAAGATTTCCAAGCTTTGGGGTTATATTCTTTATATAATAATATCCTACTCCAATTAACCCAGAACTCATCTAATTTACCACCAATTATAGGGTTATCTTTAAAAAAATCGACAATAGATGAAGTCATAGGTGTACCACGTTTATTACCAAAAATAAATCTTTCGAAAAACCTACTAGACTTTTCTAAAAAACTAATTAGTTCACTTGGTATCACACCCCTCATTAAAGAGTTGAATTCTGTGGTCATGATTAAATCCCATTTATTAGTTGCGAAAGCTTGTAATAAACTATCTAAAGCTTTATCTAGTTTATCTAATATTTCTAAATCATTCTTAGAGGTTAAACTTTCTACACTTCTAATTATTCTATTAAAAAAAGTGGTAGATTGAGCTATAACTTCTGTATCATGGGATAAATACTTTTTCACGTCTTTTGAGGTAGAATCGTAATCTTTTTGTGTATTTTCTGTTTTATGATAATTAATTCTAGGGTCTATTGCGTGTGTAAATTCATGAACCAAAACATCTCTATAATATTCTTTATTGTTATTGTATCCATTTTGATGTAAATCAAAAACATTTAACCAAACCTTATTATCTTTTCTATCTTTTGAGTCTTTTCCATTATAAAGTCCTGCCCACCTTAATTTATTAGAACTTGTAATGTGTACTTTCGCTAAAGAAGGTTCTTTAGACCCCATTTCATAATACGTAACATCTTTAATGTCATATCCTGACCCATTTTTTATTTTATTATGATTTTTTCTTAAAAAATCTAACTTAGCGGGTATTATATTATCAATAATGTCATCTATATTTGAGGCTAATGCTGGTGTTAATTTAACCCTTTTACCTTCTTTAATAAGTTCTTCTTTTATGATTTTTTTGATTTGCAAAACTTTTTAATATCTAGGCGGTTTATTATAATAAGCCGCAGATGCCTGACTTTTAGATAGTTTTTCATCGGAACCATCAACCTTACCATCTACATTTAAATCTTTTTTATCGTATTGTGTTAAATCTTTTTCTTTTCTCATATGTTGAATAGCTAAAATTATCTCCATTATACCTAAAATAATACCTATAGCAGATATAGTTAAAACAAGTGGTTTAACAAAACTACCGGCGATTTTTCCTAAAGCCTCTGCCATAACATGTTCCCAGCTTTCAATCGTATTTGTAATAAAATTGTGTGGAAATTCACTATGAAACGCGTGAGCTCCAACAACCACCGCTTCCGCTATTGTAAATAAAGTCGCCCCAATAAGATGACTTAAATTTGGGAATTTAAATGTACCAGGACCACCAAACTTTTTAGTTACAAAACTACAACCTATTAATATACCTTGTGTTATTTTACCAAAACACCATTCTAAAGCTTTTACTGGTAATTTTATAACCCAACTAACAGCATTAACAATCCACTCCACTACTTTCATTACTTTACCCCCACCTTCTTTTAGAATTTTTTTACTTTTACTAAAAAAATCTATAACTTCAGGTGACCAATGTTCCATTACAGCTTCACTACCAGAATCCATTTTATTTATTGAACCAGCAACATTATCATTAAAAGTACCTAAAATAACACTAATACCAGACTTATCCTGCCAAAATTTTCCAGTCTGGGTTAACTGTTCTATTTCTGTGTCTCTTTCTTGTGGTGGTAAATTTTTAAATTTTTCTAAATCCTTTTCAATCTTAGCTTTATTTTTATTAATTTTACTTTTAACCATACCAAAAACCTTATCCCATAACCATTCACCAAACTTTACAATATGTGACCATATTTCTTTTAAAAATCCACCAATATTAGAGATAAGTTCTTTTATTTTATTATAAAAAGATTTTGCTTTATCTACACCCTTTTTTACAGCATCCTTTGTTGGGTCTATTACATTTTTTTTAATCCAATCCCAACCACCTTCTTGTATTAATTTTTGATTTGGTAGTACTGTTTCTAGTATAAAAGATTTTTCATCTTCGTTAAAATATTGGCTATTTAAACAAGATTCAATAAATGTATTACTTGTTGTAGTACTTAATAAAAGAGATTTACTGGTAATAAATTCCCTTTCCAATCTTAAGTTGGATTCTAATATGTTTTGTTTTTTGTCGTGCCTTCTCATAATTTTATTATTTACATAATCGGTTCGCAATTTTATGTTGGTAGGTATTAATTAAATCCTTATCCGTATCTAAATCTTCCATTTCTTTTTTTAAATCATCTAATAATTTTTCTATATTGCTATGGTCTTCTTTGGAAACATGTGTTTTATTAATTAAAGAGACCAAGTCATCGTAACTTTCAGCACTAAAATCATCACAAATATTATTTTCAGAACTTTGTGAATTATCTAAATCAGTTTGTTTATCTGATTCTTCTTTTAATATCCTACGTATTAATTTTTTCACTATTTAAAAGGCCAAGTATTCTTATTACCAGTAATAGAGTCACCATCACCAAGATATGCTGTTAAATCAGTGATTACCTCATCAACCATTTGACTTAAATCTGGTTCACCCATTTCCCTACCCATATTTAATTTATGTATCATAACATCATAAGAAACCCTTCTAGGTTCATTTAAACTTTCTTTTAATAATTTATCCAATAACACACTATTGGACTTAAGTTTATTTTCTGACATATAATCGGCATAACCAGATGTTAATTGTTTAGGTCTTAAACCAAAAGTATCTACACCATTATCATTAAGAAAATAAATGTAGTTTTTAGCGTCTTTAACTGTACTTGGCTGTGATACATTGTTCCCAAACATATACGTTTTAAGTTCCTTTCCTCTTTCACTTGTGAATATATCAAAACTATATCTCTTACCATTATCACCATCATCGGATACTAGTTCACCTTTGAACTTTTTATCCCCACGGTCATTCATGAACTCCAAATTTCTAAGAACCATAGTACCCCTATTAGCAACATCAAAAGATATTGTGTCAATAACGTTTGTACCATGTTCACGTCCATGTGCGGCAAATTTATCACCTAATTTACTCATACCACGTTCTCTAGCTTTTGCTGCGGCACTAACATAAGTTTTTTTATCTAACTCATTTAATAATCTACTCGTTTTTTTTCTATCCATCTTTTTTGTTTTTATTTTGGAGCGAAACCACCTTGTGCGCCTTCTCGCCACATATTATCAGCGTAAGATTGAGCTAAATCTAATATCTCATCCCTAATATCACTATGTATAACCTCCTGTTCCACTAATGGTTGTAGATATTCAGCTAATCTATTATACCCATAATCTTCGGTTTCTTGGTAAGTGTCAGCGTCAAACTCACGTAATAATTTTTTATTCGCCTTTTCAATGTTTTTAAATTTATCTTGTTTTCTCATTTTGATTAATTTTGGTATGAATAATTACGACCTTCTTCTGCAGCAACATCTTTCATATGGTTTTGGTACTGACGTTTTTGTTCTTCTCTTTTTTTAGCTTCAGCAACTTCTTTGTCTTTGTTAGCTATTTGGTAGTCGTTTATTTTACTTTTAAGGTTAGATACCTTTGTAATGAATTTACCGAAATCCTCAGAAAATTTATCAATTTCACTATGATAACCATCAGAACCAGATACCGCATTAGCAATACTTTCTTTAAAATTCATTTTTAATTTTTCTAATTCAGTTTCTAATTTGTCTATGGCTGGATATGCTGGGTGTCTTGTTAGTGTGGTTGTCTTTTCTTTTTTAGTTTCAACCGCCTCCTCTTCTTTTATAAGACCTAAAACCCTTTTATTGGCTTCAAGCATGTTTCTTTTTTTATCACGTATTCTCATATTATAGTTTTTATATAAATATCTTGTTAATTTAAAAAAATTAAACTATATTAACACACCTTAAAACAATATGAAAAATAATATAAAAAAAATGATAAATAGTTTGTTAGTTACAAAAAAATAACTATATTTGTATTGTTAATGATTAAATAATAAGAAAACAGAAATAAAATGGCTAAAAAGAAAGACCTTAAACTCCAACACCCAGAATACACAGTCGATGTTATAGAAGTCCTATCATCAATGGACCCAACAAAATCCAATAAATACTTACCATTTATGATTAAATGTACATCTGGTTGGGTAGAATGGATTCAGAACGAATTGAAAAATGAAACTTTTAAAGAGATGTTCGAAGTTATTCAAGACTTTGAAGACTTATCTCAAAGAAATCTTTTAGAAAATAAGGATATATATTCTTACGAATCAAATCAGGATATCATTGAGTCGGTTAAATTAGCGAAAGAAAAAATTACTCGTTCTGAGGTTAAGAAAAAAGAAACTGAGGTTTTATATGAAGATGAAAGATGGACAGTTATACTTCCGTTAAGTACTCGTAGCTCAAATCTATATGGTAAATCCACCAAATGGTGTGTATCAAGTGAAGACCATAACTATGGTAAATACTACAAACAATACACCGAAAAAGGAGTTCTTATCTTCTTAATAGATAAAAACGTTAAAGAAAAAGATTGTTACACCAACAACCTATCAAAAGTGGCATTCCATAATGATAGAGCTAAGAAAGATAATGGGATTACTCTTTGGGATGTTAAAGATAAGTCTATGAATATTTCTGACACAATGAAAGTGTACTCAATGGTTGGTGGTGAAATCATGGATATTATTAACAAAAGGTTGGAAGAAGGTCCGACAAATCAAGAACAAGCTAATAGCAAGGGTGTTAGAGATTAGTCTCACTTGTTCTTTGTGAAAAAGGAGGTCGAAAGACTTCCTTTTTTTATTTATAAACATATCTTTTTGTATGTTTAATTTTAAGACAATCCCAAAACATCATTTTTTAGACGGTTCTCCTTTTTGGTATGTATCACAAAGAGAATATGATTATATTGATGAAGAAACAGGTGAAATTAGTATTCCTTATAATTCGGTATTAACTTTGACTGATTGTGAGGTTGTTCCTGGTATAACTGTTAATTCACCCGAAGGTGGTATCATTTTTGAAGCTAATGGTGGGGGTGTTTTTCACGGAAACGAACCTTTAACAACAGAAGAAAGGGTAAGAGAAATTTTTAGGGAAGAATACTATAACATATTAAGAGAAGACATTGAAAACGTAGTTTAAACATTTTTAATGTCACTTAACTGTGGTTGGAATACTATTATGCCCCTTTTAATATAGTTAACTATTGTTCTATTCAAAAATTCTGTACATTCGCTGTTGTATACCTCACTAGATACAGATAAATCCTTATAACAAAATAGAGACATTTGCTCTTCATCCACCCTCGAATATGGTTTCCAACCTTCTAACCAATAAATTCTAGGCATCCCCCATTCACTCACGGGTTTGCCATTGTTATACCAATAAAAAGGTTTATTATAATACATTGGAATTGATTCTGATGTTATTTCAGGTTCAATGTCCTTAATCCACTCAAACTCTTCCGATTCTTTTATAAAATCTTTGGAGGGTCTACAATATTCAAATTTTTCACTAAGGGGTTCACCATCATGGTTATACATAGTTCTTTGTTCACAATCAGTCAAAGGTATCCAAAAACCCTTTTGAATATTTTTTTCAGCTTGTTTATAATTCAAACCTGGACGTTTACTTTCATAATCCTTTTCTTCTTCCCATTTGTCCATATTGTGTAAGAGTTGGTTTCGTCTTAGTGTATCATTATGTATAAACCTTATTGTTGGGTTATCCCCTTCTTTTCTAACTGGCCCATTAATATCATATATCTCAAAAGTCCAACCACCAACTTGACAATACCCATCTTTATTATATTTTAACGAATTTTTATAATTATGATGATTAATAAACTTTTGACCAACCTTTAACCAAGACGGTTTAATGTCTTTTATCCATTGTAACTCATCAGATTCGTTTAAAATATTACCGTTATCATCTTCAACAACCCAAATACCTAATCTAACATAATTTTTAACTTCAGATATTGGGTATGTGGCGAAACCACCACCACTTATTTTTAATGAAACATTTTCACCGGCAAATTCGGTTAGTACCCAAGAATTTGACCACCTAATTGCACCAAGTGTTAAGTCTTTTTTATTTAACTCTTCCATGGTATATCCGGAATCTTCTAAACTACCTAAATTGTTTTTTCTCCAATATATATTTTTACCAATAAGAAATTCTATTGGATATTCTATGTCACCCTTAGCCCAATCAAAGTCATCAAAGTCACCAATCTCTTCTTTTAATGTGTCGCATATTGTTAGCGTCCCATTAATTATCCTATCAATAATATAGTCGGCTGTGTAGGGTTTTGGTTGGGTTCTTACATTGTCATCTTTGGTTAGCAATATAAGTAACTTTTTTCCTGTATTGGTTTGGTCTGTATCTAATACTTCCCATTGGTCACCGTATTGGTTACATAATAACATTCCTTTACGAATTCCAGGGATAACATCTCTGATGAAATCAAACTCATCATTAACACCGTCAGACATTCCAATCTCTTCTTTTATGAATTTTTTTATGTTCATATTAATAAATATGCTTGTAAGCATAAAAAAAGGGGGACTTAATGTCCCCCTTCAGATATAACTTAAGATTTATCTTATCTTAATTCTCTAACATCAAATGTACGTAATCCGTCAACTCTGATTGTTCCGTAGAAACGGTTATTAACCATTTTCTTAGCGTAACGTGTCATGATACCTTTTACAGGTACGAAGTTGAAAGGGTTATACATTGTAGGAGTCAATTGTAATGGTACGTAAGGTGCGTAAATGTACCCAGTATCCAATAATGACTTACCTTTATGTCCAATAATGATTGAGTTAGCTGGTGCGTAAGGGTCACGGTAAACAGTATATCTACCACCTAATGAACCTACTCTCTCAATACCCATATTATATTGGTCTTGTTCTGGAGAAGCGTTAGATACGTGGAAGTACTCTAAATCATCAAACACTGCTGATACTTCAGAAGATACTACTACGAAATTCGCTCCACCTCTCAATGTAGCTTTATGGATTTGAGCTGAAATTTGATTAACTGCCGTAATTAACGTTTGGTTCCAATCTTTTTGAGTGTAACCATTGTTGTTAGGTAGTCTTTTCCAACCGTTGTAATCCCATCTTAATGTCCATGCCGCCCCAGTTCTTAAATCTCTAAGAATCTCTCTATCGATTTCTGCTGCAACTTGTTCAGAAAGTAATGCTGTTAATTCAGCTTCTGCGTCAATGTTATGGAACGCTGACACATCTTGTGCTAGTTCAGGAGTCCAAGTAGCTCTTAACTTTCTTTCAGTAACCGATACTGTAACAGAATCAAGTTCGAAAGAAACCTCTCCCATTTGAGACTCAAGTTCTAAGTCTGCGTATTGTCTGTAAGTAACAGCGAAGTTAGTACCACCTAAATCAAGTGGTAAATTACCAGCTCCAGAAACAATAGTACCAGTAGCACCAGAAGCAGCTCCGATATAACCATCGAAAGTACCATCACCACACTCAACACACACAGGGTGAGTTAAATCAACTTCAAGGTAGATACAACCATCAGCTGTACAGATATCACCGTAATTAACGATACCTTTACCATATCTTTGAGTAACAACTCTTACTGGTAGTTCATCACCAGAAGTTGCTATTACTTTACCGTCTTTATCAACAAGATTTCCTGTTGGTGTAACTTGTAATGATGCTAAGAAAGCTTCAGTATCCATTTCATTTCCATCAGGACCTAAAAGTCTACCTGCTCCAGCGTCAGCAAAGTTACATAATTTTAAGATTTGTGTTCTAATAGAACCATCACCAGCTGCTGGAGAAACACCAATAGTGAATTCACTACCACCACTTGTACAAGCAGTCCATATAACTGGGTCACCATTTTGCACAACCAAAGTAATTTTACCTTTTGATTGGTCATACATTCCATCGTTATAAAATCTATCATAAAGATTTTTAGCACATTCAGTGTAAGTTGTTGTATCACAACCTGCGTCAAGACAAGTAGAGATAAAAGGCTCACCATGTTTTGCTGTACCACCGTCAACACCGTTAGTAAAGTTAGCGTCTTCAATTCTATCAGAAGCTTTAGGTACAAAGTAGAAAAGTTTACCAATTGGTAAGTTTAATGCTTGTACAGAAACGATATCGTTTGCTAATAATTTTGAGAATACTCTTCTTACAATTGGGAAAACTACTGTTTCAAAAGAACCAGTTGAAGCTCCACCAGCTGCTGCTGTAGTCTCAGTGATTAGAGAACCTGCTGTGTTTTCATATAACAAAGCGATGTTTTCTCTAACGTGACCATTAAGTCCTTCTAAGAACCCTAGGTCATTCCATTTTGATACGGTTGCTTCACGAACAGCTTTTTGATGCTTAAGTCCGATTTGTCCAACCTCACCAGTTTTTATTAAATAACTCATTTTTTTTTGTTTTTAATTTTAATTTTTATATTCGTAGTTCCAAAGATTTTTCATTTTTTCAAACTCTGGATTTACATATACATTATTCTCAGTTATCTGTGCTGAACCACTACCTTTTGTTTCATTGATTTTACTATCAATAGATTCTTTAATTGGGGTTTTAGTTTGAGAAATCTCTTTAACTAAACTCTTATAAGTCCCTTTAGACTCTTTAAGAGATTTTACCTCATCAAATCTTTTGATGATATCAACCTTTTCACCTTTAGTAGTTGTATGTTCAGTGAACAATCTAACTGTGTAAGTAAGGTTACTGTTAAAAACAGCCACCTCATTTAATTTTTTTCTGAATTCTTTGAGAGCGTCAACCATTTTATTATAGTCTTCCTTTAATGTCTCGTTTTCAGATTTTATAGAACTAACATCACCCTTAAGGGCTTTGTTTTCTTTAATCAACTTTAAGAACTTTGGTTTTTTAGATTCTCTAGTAAGTTTCTTAGGATAGTTAGATGGTCTTTTTCTTTGACCTCTACCGTTTGGATAATTTCTAGTAACATTTTCAGTTTCTAAATCTTCTTCCATCCCATCTTCCATGTAATCACCTTCAGACATTTCGTCATCCATTCCATCTTCCATGTAATCATCTTCATCTAAATGAATTTCATAAATAACTTCATTTTCATTCATGTCATCATCCATGTCTTCGTCATCCATTTCGATTTCGTCATCCATTTCGATTTCGTCATCCATTTCGATTTCGTCATCCATTTCGATTTCGTCATCCATGTCAAGGTCATCCATATCAAGTTCTTCACCATCCATTTCAACACCTTCACCACCAAGTTCAATTCTATACTCAGCACCGGTTTCGTTATCCTTGATTTCGATGTTTTCACCATCCTGAACAACCTCAATTTCATCTTCTGGGCTCATTTTTTTGAACACATTAACTACTTCTGAATCGTCAGCGTCAGTTAAATCAATAACATCCATTTCGATTTCATCATCATCATCAAGTTCCATTGATACGTCATCCATATCAACTTCATCATCACCTAGTTCTAAGTCTAGGTCACCAGCGTCTAAGCCGGCCTCATCAGAACCCATAAGTTCTAACTCAACATTCTCATCATCGTCATCTTCATTTAAACCATTCGAACCTTCTAAAGATTCCTTTACCATTTCTTCAATTTCTGAACCCATAGTATGAGCCAGTATTTCTTTTGCGTTGGCTTTGAAAGCATTGTCTATGTTTTCTGCTTCCATGAAAGCTTCATCGATAAGAGACTCTCCTGTTTTTGCCATTTTTCTTTTTTTTTTAAAAAATTTTATTATTAAAAAAAACACCACACAATAATGCGTGTTTCCAAATAAATATGTTTTAAGTGTGGAAAAGTTTGATTTTTTGAAAGGATTATTCAAAAAACAAGTATATTTATAACTATATGGGGCATTCTTTACATAGTTTATTAAATAATTTGGTCGTTGAGGTGACCGAAAAACATAGTATAAAGACCAAAAATGACGTTTTACACAATATCACATCATTGAAGGGTAGTATAGAAGATAAATTAAAAATAGCTTATAAAAATGTGGTAGGTAAAGACCTAAACCTACCAAAAATTGACATTAAAATAGATAATACCATAAAATCTGGTAAAATAGCAGGATTTAATCACCCTAAAAATGGTAAAAATGGTGTCATTGGTGTAAAGGAAAAAGCTTTAGATGATGTGGAATACTTAAAATGGGTATTAACACACGAACTAATACATGCCTGTGTTGGTGAGGACCTACCTAGTTCTGAAGAACATGAGGGTTTATTTAAAAAAATAGCAAATGAGATGGGGCTACCAAAAAAATACCAAGACTAAAAAAAATACGTTATATGAAAAGAATTATATTAAGTGAGAACCAATTTAAAATGGTTATAAACCATAGAAGTGATGAAATTTTGGAAGAAGGGTTTAAAGAATGGGCTTTAATTGGATTAACAACCCTATCTTCAATGGCAGGACTTAAAGCACAAAATACCCAAATGGACTCGTCTTATATAAAAGCTGCAGAACTAGTACAAGATAAGTTAGAATCTGGTGATGAGGATTTATATAAACTATTTGATGACGTGCAAATTAAACTTAATAATGAAAATTTAGAAAAATTAAAATCTGTTAGTAAAAAAGATTTTAAAGATGCTAAGTTAGAAATATATAATACTAAAAGTAAACATAGGGTTAAGTCAAAACAAAAACAAGGTTTTGCTGTTTCAGATATAAAAATAACCAAAGACACAATATTACCAAAATACTCTGTTGTGGTTATTGAAGATTCTTTAGAGTTAAATTCTGATAATATTTTTAATACTGGTGGTTATGAACTATCTGAAGAGTCTAAAAATAATATTATAAATATATTTGAAGCTTTAAGTGATAATGGTAAAATAACTAGTATTACAATTGAGTCGTCCACTGACAAAGAACCAATAAGGATGGGTAACGATGAGTTAGCTAAACTTAGAGCTGAAAGTGTTAAGAGATTGGTGGATGGTTTTGGTGTGTCTAATGTTAAGATAAAAACAACACCTAACCAAGGCCCCGATGTATTTATTAAAAATATGTCAAAAGAAGATAGAGTTAAGGCTCGTGAACAAACTGAACAATATAGACATGTTAAAATAAGTGTTGTACAAGAAATTACTTTAGAAACAAAAACAGTGGCGTCAAAAGTGATTAATAACTATGAAATAGAAATGGTTAAACTAAAACAAACCTTTAATTCTAAAAAGTACCGAGGAAAAGTTTTTATTAAAAAAACAAATAAAAAACCCAAATGTCGTAAAGTCAAAATCAAAGGAAAACCAATTCCTTGTTTCTTTGAGTAATTATCTTAGGTTCATGGTTGCGTAATAGTCTACACTATAATGTGTCGCTATTTTTCTATATGTATATATTTTACCATTAACTTTAAAACTACCATCAAAAAAATCAAAATTATCAGCAATATAACTTTCAGCAGAACAATACTCAACCCCTACTCTTAGTAAGTTGTCTTTATGTTTTGGTGATGTATGCCAAAGATAAACCATATACATTTTAGTTAGGTTGAGTAACTCTTCTTTTGTAATATCACTATGAACATCGTACTTATAGTTAAAATATTTTTTAGTAAATTTTATAAAATCTTTTTGTTCTATTCTACTACTAGCAATGTTAACCCCCATTAAACAATTTTCATAAGAATTATGTTGGCTATGTGATAATGACTTATCTTTAATATTTTTGTTGTTTTGACCTATAGATATTTTAACTAATTTATCTGACCATTTTAATTGTTTTTTATTGTTAACAACCCTATACTCATTTATGTAATTGAATAGTTGTTTATCTTGTCCTATAGTTGTTAAACTAATTAAAATTAATATTGTTATAAGTATTTTTTTCATAATAACAAATATAGTAAAAATATGTTACAATTACAACTTTATTATGCATAAAAAAAGACCCATATATGAGTCTTTTTTTGCCATACAGATTTTATTATTATGCTGGAACAGCAACTCTAATAACATCCTCGATTGGTGATTTAACTGCTGATACAATTTCATAATCTAATACTGTACCATCAAGGTATTTATGAGTCCTAGCCTCAGCTTCAGTACAGGTCATTGAATCTACAAGATATTGTGTTTTGATTTTTTTTACTTTCCCCGTGTCTTCATTAATTGAGTCAAACTCTACTTTTACGAGAAAATAGTTTGTTAATTGGTCTCCCATTTTGTTTTATTTTTAAATTATTAATTATTATAAATTAATACTATGAGATATATTTTTATTTGTGAAGTATTAGTTAGAACTAAATCCTTGATTACCAGCAGCACCTAGTCTATCACCAAACATCCTATTAGTAAGATTAAGTTGTTTACCATATTCTTGTGTGCTTGGTATTAAGTCCATCAATAGAAGTTTTACCCTTTCTATGAACTGTTCATTATCACCCATGGCGTCTGAAAAGTTATAAAGGACATCTATTTTTCTTTTAAAAGTTTTAAGTGAAGAAATAACTTTTTTAGATTGTAGTATAACATCATCCTCCATAACCTCACTTATAGCGGTTTTAATTATAGGGATAAAGACATCAATTTCTTCAGAAACCTCTTTTAGATATTGTTTAATGTCATTTTTATTTTGCCCGTCCATAACAGCATTAGCTAATACTGACAATACAACAGTCAATTGGCGGTGGGTTTCGGCTAAGTCGTACATGTTTTTTCCGGCGTGTTGAGCCATAATTCTTCCGTCATCATAACCACCCACTTCTTTAAGAAGTTCTTCTTTTATAATTTTACGGATATTCATTATGCGTCAAAGTTTTCGTCACCACCTTGTTCTTGACCTTGTTGTCCTTGTTCTTTTCTTTTGTTCGCTAATAATTGTTTAGCTTTACCTATTTGAGCTGTGTCCACACCTAGAAAATCCATAAAAGCTGCAGCTAATCCCGCTTTTTCAGGTACGGTATTAATTCTTTTTGTTACCGACTTACCTACTTGTTTATTTAAAAAATATTCTTTAAAAGCACTCATCCAACTATCAACGTCTTTAATATTAAAAGAGTTTTCATCTTCACCTTCTTCTCTTATGATTTTTTTAACCAGTCTCTCAACATCAGACTCATTTAGTTTAATTATTTTTTTCATTTTTTTTAATTTATTTATTAATTATACCGATACTATCTATTAGTATTTCTTTTTTTCATTTTATTTTTTAAAACTCTTCTTCTAACATCTTTTAATGATACATCATCTTTCATATAACTACCATACCCTTCTTCTATACCTTCTTCTGGTGCATGATAATCAATGTCCATTTCTTCTGGTGTATTCCTCATATATATTTCTGGATATAATTTTGACATTCTTCTTAGAATTGCATCAGGGTTTTTTCTCATATACCTAATCACCGATGGTGGTACATCTTCAGAATATTTACCAAATACCTTTTCAATCCCTCTTTCTCTTGGGTTTGATACGTAATCTTTTCTGTTTCTAGCACCACTCATTTCGTAGTCAGTCCTGTCTTCGTTAATGTTATTTATTTTTTCTTCTCTAATAACTTTTTTAACTAAACTTTCTAGAGTTCTTTCGTTTAATTTAATTACTTTATTTTTCATTTTTTTTATTATTTTTTATATTATTTTAATCATTAAAATTTTGACCACTGATAATTTCATATAATTTTATCACTCTTTCATCAAAACCATCTAAAGCACTAAGGTCATACTCAAGTCTTTTAATTAATGTTTTAGCTTCATCAGTAAGTGACACACCATCCACTTCTATAGCCTCCATTACTTGTTCAAATACCCCAACACCTGGCGCTCTACCATGACTTAATTTGTAACCGGGTGATATATATAAAACCTCATCATATAATTCAGCTAAATGAGGATACTTATCTTCAAGTTCATCGAAAGCTGTCCAATCAAAGTCTGTTGATTCATAATCATCTTCTTTGATGATTTTTTTAACTAACTTTTCTAAGTCTTGTTCTGTTAATTTTACCACTTTATTTTTCATATGCCTTCTTTTTGTATTTGTTTCAAAACAGAAACAATGTAATTATAATCATAAACAAATCGTGTCGGTAGGTTATTAACAAAATCCTCAACACTCATTTTTTCTTCGTTAAAAGTTAATTCCATTAAATCAAAAATTTTATCATTATCCAACTCATTTAAATCTTCCCATACACGATTCATTTCTTCTTCTGTATGAAAATTTTGGTTATAAGTGTTTTTCATCCACTCTTCATCCTCTTCCTTGATAATTTTCTTAACCAAATTCTCAATGTCGTTTTCGTTTAGTTTTACTATTTTCTTTTTCATTACATTAAAAATTTATTTAAACCATCTAATAAATCAGAATCATTTTCTATTACTAATTTTGTTTTATTATCTTTTGTTGATTCCATATAAGGTTTTAAATCTTGTTCACTGGAAGAAATCCAAGAACCTGGAGTCGATGGTGATGTAACAATGTCCCAACAGATTAATTCAAAATCATCTTGTACAACATTCTTACCATCTTCATTTTTAAGTGAACCAACACCTCTTGATGAGATTCCAACAGTCCAACCCTTCCTAATCATATTAAGAACTTTATCACCTACAGATGAAATAATACCTGACTTAAGATAACCTGGTGTTGTGTCTAATTCCATTTTACCCATAAGAGTTCTACCATTCCACCATATCTCTGAAATCATATGTGACACTCTATCAGCATCAATAATTGAAGATTCGGGGTGATTTAATTCACCTAGGGAAGTTCCCATATCAATAAACTCTTGGTATCTTTTTGCCTCTCTTTTAAGGATTTCTTCGGGATAGACTCTCCCGTTTTTATTTTCTACACCCCATTTTTGGAGTACAGCGTATATTTCTATTTTATCTGGTAAAGAACCGTCTTGTCCTAGATTTAAACCTGACTTAAACTCATTGATTAAATTGTGGTTTGAACACACCCCATCTTGGCAGGTTAGTTCAGACGATACAAACCCAGAGTCGTACTCTACTAAAAATCCATAACCCTCTTCACCCGCTTTTAATATTTTCATGTTTAATACTTTTAATATAAATATGCGTTAATTTTACTTATTCCATTGCTAATCACTTTTATATATGTATATTTGTTTTTATTAATTTAAAAAAAGTTCAAAATGAAATATATTTTAATGTTATTAAGTTTGTTTTTATGTATTAACACATATTCACAAAATCTAGAATCAGAAGATACCCATATTGTAACAATTGAAGGTAAGCAACCATATGTGAATACTGATTGGGATTTAGTCCACGGTATATTAGGTTCTAATAGGTTAAGTGATGACCTTGAGGATAGGGTTAGTAATCGATTAACACAACTTAGTTATGGTAATTATAATGTAAAACATATAAAAATAGTGTCATACAAGCATGGCGATTATATATACACCAAAGCAAAGGTTTATATCGGTAAAAGTGATGATAATAAAAGTTACACTGTTTTTACCACAAGAGGTTCAATTGGTTATGATTATGTAAATAGACATGATGAACAAGTATATGGTCTACCTAAACGTTTATCTAATGCTTATAATGGTGAGGTTAAAGTATTTGGACCCTACATAGTTTGTGTTAGTGATGAAAATGGGGATTGTTTTATGAAATATAAACAATCGTTTTATACTGTAGGTAAATAAAAAAAGGGGGTATTACCCCCCTTAATATTAATCGGTCTGTGGGCCTTCACCATTTAACCACTCTTTTTTCCTAATCAACTCAAGTTTTTCTTTCATCGTTTTAGGTTTTTTACTACTAATTTTTTTTCTTATAAAACTTAAAAGTCTCATCTTTTTCAAAAACATCACTAATTATTTTTTCTGTTATATCCTCCAAAATTGGTTTCATTTCTTCGGAATTTATTGGTAATAATGGCTCTTTTTTGAATAGAGTCATTTCAACAGACATAAAACTTTTTTTATTAAAATTTATACCTGATGATGCCATATTAAAATCAACTATTGATTTTGTTTTATAAAACTTTTTATTGTCCAAAACTTCAAATAACTTTTTCTTAACCCTTTTTGATTTTCTTTTAATAATCGGTTCGTAGTCATCAATCATATCCTCTTTAGGTTTACCCCATGCGGATATTTGTATGTATACTGACTTTGGGTTTTTATTATCTACCGTTCCTGAAATTATGTTATATTGATATGGTGTTTCTATTTTCATTTCTTTACCTCTTTTCATTTTCTAATTGATTAATTGACATAGGTGTCCCAACCTCGTTATACACAGTTTGTAACATACGCAATGTTACACTGTATGGGTCACAATTAGAAGCCGGTCTACGGTCTTCAAAGTAGCCTTTACCATCTATAGAGGATTGAGCCGGAATTCTAATACTAGTATCCCTTGTACTATATCCATAACTAAAATCTTTTATATTAGAAGTTTCATGTTCACCCGTCATACGCTCTTCATTATACAAACCGTACACGTCCATGTGTTCATCGTGTGTAAAAGATAATTTTTCCACAGAATCTTTGATTAAACTAAGTCCACCTTCTTTTCTCATTTCAGGTGTTGAAAAATTAACGTGACATCCTGAACCATTCCAATCACCTGTTTTTGGTTTTGGGTGGAAAGATACTTTAACTCCGTTTTCTTCAGCCACTCTCTGCAAAATGTATCTAGAAACCCATAATTGGTCTGAACCATCTAAAGACGTTACAGGTCCAATTTGATATTCCCATTGACCTAACATAACTTCAGCATTAATACCTGAGATATCTAGACCCGCTTCAACACACTTTTCTAGATGTTCTTCTACAATTCTTCTACCTGTAATGTTGTCTGCTCCAACACCACAATAATAATCTCCTTGTGGTCTAGGTTCTTCTTTTGGTCTAAAACCAAGTGGTAATCCTTCACCTTCTTTAAAATTTGGTTTTGTGGTTAGAGTATATTCCTGTTCCCAACCGAACCAATTAGCGTTTTCTAAATCGGTTTTAGAGTCCATCATTTTATTTTCTTTCATAAACTCTTTTAATTCACCTCTTTTATTTGTTGAATGTAAGGTTCCATCTGGATTTAAGACTTCACAAAAAACTATGTAATGATTATCACCTCTAAATGGGTCATCACAAGAAAACACTGGTTTTAAAATACAATCAGTATTTTTCCCTTTACCAGCTTTAGCTTGTTTTGTTGAGCTCCCATCAAAAGACCATTTAGGAAAACCCCAAATAAAACCTTTTTCAGTGTATTCCCCAATATCTTTAGATTTTACAACTTTAGTTTTACTTCTTAATTGTTGTGGTTGATTTCCGTCCAACCAAACGTATTCTAAAAAAACTTTTTTCATATATCATTTTTTATCAATTGTTATTTGTTATTAAATATAGTAAATGTTATTAACAAAAAAAAGCCCCCTTAAATTGGAGGCTTTTTAATTTACAATAGTTCTTTTTTGGGAGGGTCTTCCTTCTTACCCCCAACAACTTTAATTACATCAATAAATTTACCACCAAACACATAACCACCAAATAACACCATAGCGTATTTAAGGGCCTCAATTATGATTTCAAATTTATCCATATCTAATCCTTCACCTTTTTTAGATGTGTGTATTCCAGCAAACATAAGAACAGCTAATGTTATATAGTACACTGTAACAGACACTAATAGGTAAATTCTACCTTGGGACCATTTTCCTTTTTCTTTTAACATATCTTTAAATATTTTCATTATAAAACAATTAATTTATTTGTTATGAACTACCTAGGTAACCAGGCATTTTAATTACATTTAATGTTAGTTTATTTAACGCATCATCAGATAATTTTTTTGTTCTTTTTACATAGTCTACACGTAACACGCCTATAGCTCTTTTATTTAAATCTATTATAGCCCACTGATAAGTCGATTTAACACCATCTTCCATTAAATAAACCTTACATAGTGATTCTGGGTAATCCCCTATACTTGGGTGATGCCATATTCTTTTTTCCATTAATGGTTGTAATGTACTTATACAAGCTGAAACTGGTATTGATTGCCTTTGTGCTTGTTGTCTAGCGATACCACTTGACACTACTTCATAAGACATAGACATTTTTTGCATCGATTTTCCAGAATAAAATTCCCCGCCATTATGGAATGAATAAATAGATATTCTATCCGCGTCTATATCACTTAAAATTTCACCTAATTTACTTAATAATTCAGCGTCTTCATTTATGCACTTCCCTACAGGACAAACTTCTTTTTCTTTTTTTGATTTATTTAACTTATGCTTAAACCAAATAGCGCCTAACGTACCTAATATACCTACTAGAGCTGTTAATACTGGTATTAGTGTTTCTAACATATAGAATTATTTACTATTTGATTAGGTTTTTTTTAAGTTCGTATAACTTTAAAACCTTATCACTAAAATTGTTATTTTCTTCAGACATTCTATATACAACATCTTTAGTTTCTAGTAACTTTTCCTTAATACTTGTATTATTATTGTTATTATTTAAATGATTATTAATAAGGGTTACTGTTTCTTTAACTAACTTATCAACTAGTTGTTTAGTTGAATTTTCGTCATTTTTTCGTAAAACTTTTAATATACTTTTCTCTTCTTCAGATAAAGTGTCTTTATATTTTTCATTAAATTTATTTACAGCAATATCTAAGAATTTTTTAGGGTCTATATTATTCCTAACATATTTCTTATCATCAGATTCATTTATTTCTAACTTATCTGACATTAACCAAGAAACTAAATTATTTTTTGATTCTTGTATTTTATCTATTGTTGATACGGATTTTTTTGTTGTTATTAGATTTTCTAATGATTCATGTATTTCTTTAGGTTTAATATCTGTTAAATCGATATTGTTTTTTTCTAATAAATCTAATAGTTTTTTTGATTGTTCTTTGAGAGATTGTTCTCCTCTAAAATTATTTAAAAAAGATACATTTTCTTTTAAATAATCGTTTGCTGCTGTCTCACTTTTAATAGTATTACCCTCGATGTTTTTATAAACTATAAAGGCCGTTTTTAAAGTTTCGTTCTCTTTTAATATTTTTAAAAATTTTTTATATAAGGATTTCCCTGTTTTTTCATTAGAAGTGTGGGATTCTATTAATTTATCTAAAAATATGTCTTTCAATGTTCCAAAGTTCATGATATTATTTTTAAAATAAATATGCCCTAATCTGTAAGTATTTCACTATCCTCCCCATTAATTAGCTCATCAATACCCTTTGTCATCATATAGATGTCTTCATTCTTCTTTTTTCCCTCTAATAATAACCTATCGATACTATCTTCATCACCTCTAAAACTCTCACCAAAACCACCTTCATCACCACCAACATCTCCAAATCCACCTTCATCACCACCAACATCTCCAAATCCACCGCCAGCATCTCCGAATCCACCGCCAGCATCTCCGAATCCACCTTCATCACCACCGCCAGCATCGTCACCAGTACCTTCTCCTTGGTCCATTGGTAATTCACCGTATAGTTTATCTACTTTTTTGAAGAATCCAGTATTTTTAATGACGTTTGGTGTTTGTTCTAATTCGGCTGAAGCGGCCTTTTCTAGTCTTTGTTGTTCTAAATCTTCTAATATTTCATCAGAAGACCAGTTAAATATATTCTTTTTAGCCCAAGTATGTGATGTTGGTGCGATACCACCATCAACACCCCCAACTAAGTCTTTATATAATAACACTTTTTCTTTCCACTGTTCAACCTTTAACATTTCTCCCTGTGTAGATGGGTTGTTTAATGATAATTTAAAGTTATTTAGTTCATCGTGGAAACCTAAAATATATAGGTGTATTATAGCTATTTTATTTAATTCTTGAATGATAGCCTGTTGAATTCTATTTATTGTTCTAGCGAATCTTATATCCATAAGAGCTAGATTTTTACCCTCACCAGTCGGTTCCTCAAAACCTAAAAATGTTTTTGGTACTCTAAGAGCTGTAACCATTTTTCTTTGAATAAACTGTATGTCAGCTATTTGGTCTAGGTTTGATGCTCCAGGTAATGTTTCTATTGGCATTGAAGCGTTAGGGTCTCTAACTGGGACAAAGTAGTCTTGGTCTACCGCTAGAGTGTTATATCTAATATCTGATTGGCCTGTTTGTTGGTCTGTTGTTTGTGTTCTCTTAAATTTATTAGCAACTTTTTGTACATAAGATTCTACGTCCTCATCATCAATATTACCGACATAAACCTTAAACACTCTTCTTTCTGGTGCTCTAGTAACACGATAAACTAACATAGCGTCTTCAGCTAATAATAGTTGTTTCCATATACGTCTAACTTTTTCTAACACAGAAGTACCATAAGGTATTTTCCTATCATCACCAAGTAACCTAAAATGAGCTATTTCCCAAGCGTTAAACTCTAATGACCTGTCTTTCCATACAAAAGTCACCTCCCTTTTTTTAGTATCATCTTCACTTTCTAAAGATTCTTGGAAAGGAAACAAACCAGTCTCTTTTCTTTCTATATCTATATTTGTTAATTGACTAGCTCCAATAATACCATCTTTATAGTCTATTTTTAAATAAATAAAATTATCACCATACTTACAAGTATTCCTAGTCCACATTGGTAGGTTTGAGTGTATGTCTAGTACATTGAAAAACAAATCCTCTAATACTTTTTTAATTCTAGAAGAATCTGAGTATATAGACATTATTTGACCTTTTTCACTTAGTGTACAACTTTCTTCAGACATAATATCTAAAGCTACAGCAATTTCAGGTGTAAACTCCATAGCTTCGTAGTCCATATAAGAAGCTAATCTAGATGTTTCGTAAAAAACAGATTTTTGATATAGTTCATTGTCTACCTTTGCCCACTGACTTTCTAAATACTTTTGTTGTTGTAGTTGTAACTTTTCTTTTTGAAAAGCTTCTTTAGACTTTGTCACTATTAAGTCATTATCCGTTAAGGCATATTTACTGTTAGTAATATTGTTCTTAGGTCCACCAGGTTGTCCAAATAGGTAGAATAGTTTTTGGTATACTGTTAAATTTTTATTTTCGTCCGCCATTTTAAATTTTTATTCTTATTATAAATATCACCAGTAAAGATAATAGACACTATATCAATGTGAATGTTTAGGATAGAATAAAGAATAGTTATTTTTTAATACCAGGAAGTCCACCAAATAACCAAGAGAATTCTTTTGTATTTTCAACACTTTGTTTGTCCTTGTTAGTGTTATCAGTATAAAAACCACCACCAACAACTTCATTTAAACCACCAACGTCATCACTAGTGGTTGTTTGTATTGACCAGCTACTAACCATTGCTTTAGCTTGACCTTTAGATTTCTCTATATCTTTAAATGATGTCATAGCGACAAAACAACACATACCAATAGGCATTAAAAGGTCATCATGATACCCTTTCATATGGTCTGGTCTTCCATTAAGATAAACAAAAGTGTCCATCTCATTTAAAGCTCTTATTGACCTAACTTTAAATGAATCCATTCTAACACCTTCCTCTAACTTTGAAACTATTGTATTTCTATTTTTTTGAAAATTTAGACCTGGTAGTTTACCTTTATTCATGAATTTTTGTAAAGACCTATTATTTTCAACAGCATCAATACCAACAGTAACATCGTAGTACAGTGACTTCTTTGGGTAACCCATTTCTATTAATCGTAACACAACAGAGGCACCCCAACCACCAGTTATATCAACCACAATAAAAGCGTTATAAGACTGACCATAATGAAAACAAATCTCACCTAATACGTCTGGAGCTACTTTACCGTGGTATTCACCCACTTGATTGCCCGTAGTGTAATCCCAAATACATATACCAGCAAAGTCATCAGCTGAACCAGATGATGGGTCTGCAGCTAATATGTATTGGTGACCTTTTATTGGGTCTTCCCAAATCCACATATTACCGTCAATCCATTCTTTTCTTATTGGGTCTTTAATATTCTCTTTTTTTTGTCTTTGTACGTGTTTGTCATCAATAACTTTATCACCAGAACCTAAAAACGAACACAACAATTCTTGAGCTATTGAACGTTGGTTGTGGTTAAGTTGAGCACACATATTTTCAAACCACTCTGAGGTCGGTTCCCAACCATCACTAATTAATTTTGGCCATTTTTCTGAATCAAACTCTTCCTTAGTGTCTATAGTCTCCTCACCATCCTTGTCCCTTTCTTTTTTAACCCAAGACATACCAACATTATATCGTGGGTCTTCATACCACCTCATTTCAACAATATTAAAATTATTATCACCAGATTGTGCATTTACATATGCTTTATGGTATAATGGGTCATGACCGTTTGGTGTAGATATTAAAATAGACCTACCACCTGTCGATAATGATGGTTGAGCTGCTGTATAAAATTCCTCCCCCTTGTTACCCTCAATAAAGGCGGCCTCATCAACCACAATAACAGAAGGTGTATACCCTCTTAACGCATCTTTTGATGACGCGACAGCTTTTACTTCAGAGCCGTTCCATAGTTTATAGTGTGAACTAGAATTTTTTTCGTTATCAAACCAACCGTTAGAACCCGCTGGCCTAAAAACATCCATCCAATCTGGTAATTGTGATGTAAAATCTTTAACTTTTTTAAGGAATTCTTTTGCTGTTTCTTGTTTATTTGCCGCAATAAGTATTTTTTGTGTACTTTTATTTGAAGCTAAAGCCGTTAATATCGCTAAATAAGCTGCGGTAGTTGTTGATATACCAGCTTGTCTAGGCTTCATAACTATATTGTGATGATTATCTATATATGCGTTAATTAACTCTTTTTGTCTTGGAAAAAGTTTAAATGGTACAATACCATTTTGTGTTCTATCTTCCGTTTCTAGATAATTTTCTATTGCGTGTATAGGGTCTTTAATACATTTCCCTATTTCGTATAACATTTGTGCTTTACTAATACTCATACCTATAAATATTTAGATAACCTATTAAAATTTTCTAGGATTAAATTTAAATCGGTGTTATTTATAGATTCTTTTTTGGTTTTTTTATCTTTAAAACTAGGTTCATCGTTAGATGGAACCCCTTTTAATGTTTTTGGTGATTTATTACCTTTTAGGTTTATTGTGTATTTTCTACTATCAGTAAATGTTATATCATGGGTCCCGTCACCGTTTTCTGTGATTTCCATTTTTAATTTTGGTCCGTTCCCAGATTTTACTCTATGTATTTGGTTATCACCTAAGTATTCACCTTGGATTATAATATTTTTACCATCTTCACCCCTTTTTTTTGAGAACTGTTTTTCAGTAAAAAAATCATTTCTAAGACCAATAACCTCACAAGTACCACCAACCGTAGCTGATATCATATCGTCATTATATTGACCACCTGATTTACCACAATCACATTTTCTCCATTTTGTGTGTACTATTCTAACTACATCACCACATTCTTCACATCTAATAAGTTTCATACCTATAAATATCAATGAGCACAAAAAAACCCACTTAGTAGCGAACTTAGTGGGTTTAATAGTCCGTAGACTATAACGGTCCTAATCCGTTTATTTTGAGTTCAATATTGAACCTATATGTCTAACTAAATCCATATCACCAGAATCTAAAGCGTCATCAAGAGACCTTTGTAGTTCTCCTCTACTCATACTTTCATAGTCTATTTCTTTAGGCTCATCATCAATTTCTGGTGCTGGTCTGAAATCTATACCTCCTTCAGGTTCGGGTTCAGGTGGTGTTAATACATCATCATCTTCTTGTTCGGGACTATCCTCATAACCACCGAAAGTATCTTCTGAAGCCTCTCTTCTTAACTCGTCTAAAGCTTCTTGTGCTAGTCTACTAACTTTAGTTTGTGCGTCAGTACTATTATTTAATAACCCATCAACGATACTATTAAAATCATGGTCTGACAATTCTTGTAACATATTCCATGTTAAAGAAATAACTTCTTGATTGTTTACGGGTATTTGTTCAATAAACTTAGTCCAAATTATTGGGCCCAATCTTATATCATTAGTTTCAGAATCTAAATTGTCTGTCTTATCTAATACGTATTGTCTAACATCTCTATCTTTAGGTAAAGACCATAAAGACATTAATTCCATAACACCTTTACTTAATTCGTGTAATAATATTGGGAATATCATACCTTGAGCAATAACTTTAGGTTTACCATTTGCTTCTCTTGATAATTTTATTCTAGAATTACCCGCGTGAACACCTTGTTGACCTTGTTGTTTTATCGTATCATCGTTTAACATCCAATAAGAAGCGTCATTAGCAGCCATAACATTAGCGTAGTCACTACCTAATTCTGGGTTATCTTGTCTTAATTGGTCATCCATATGATGTAGGTTTTGTGATTTTCTAGCCGCCCCATGCATCATAGAATTAGTTAACCTACGTCTTTTAATTTTTGGTTTTAATTCCTCTTCGGTTTTTCCTTGTGGCAATTCTTTTTGACCTTTTTCCATCTTTAAACCTTCACGATTTATTTTACCAACCTTAACACCAGCTTGTCTTGATATCATATCAGCCTCTTGAGGTGAAACATCCCTACCAACCAACATTAATGGTGGTATACCTGTTATTGTTGCTTCAAAATCTACAGCGTCATTCGGTATATTAAATTGTTTCTTAATCATTTCAACGGCTTTCTGTTCTAACCTCTCAACACCATATTGGTATTCTTGTTTTGCCGCATTCATTAGAGAATTAGACATTAGTCTTTGTACATCATCAACTGTAACATTATTCCTTCCAGTTTTTTCTCTTATTTTTTCTGCGATTTCTTCAAAAGACTCATTAGCTAAACTTCTAGCTAAGTCAGTATTAATTATGTCTGAATAGTCGTGACTACCACTTTCAAAATTTTGCCTTACATTATCGTTCATTTGTGCTTCAGATATTAAATTATTTTGTATCGTTTCCATCAACTCAGATTTTTTCATTATAGGATTCTGAGTTTCTTTAAGTATAGATATAATTTCTGATTGAGACAAATCTATTTTATTAAAGTTGTTAACCATCTTTAAAAAAGATTCAGCTGTAATAACTTTCCCACCTTTATTATTTAATGATGGGTCATAATTTTCTTCTGTTACTTTTAATTCTTTTTTAGACCCCAAAGAAGCGTCCGCAACTTCAATATCAGCTTTCAGAAATTCTAAAAAATCTTCGGTATCAGGTCCCGATATTTTTACATTAAAATCGTGGATTGTTCTATTTTCTTTTTTGTATTCGGTTATGTCGTCTTCTGTTACAGATATAGTACCATCTTCGTTGTATGTAACATCTTCTTCAGGGTTTTTAGACTTACTAATAGCGTTAGATATTTCTTCTGGTTTATCTTTTTCTGGGTCAAATATTTTTATTGTTGTGTTTCTTTTCACTAACTCATCTAACTCACTATCCTGTAAAAGATAAGGTTCTTCCTTTGTGTTTTTTTCTTTATTAGACATCTCTTGTTACTTTATTTTCTTTATATTTTAATGCTAGGTCGTATTCATAAAGTTGTTCATCAACAGACTCTTTGGTATCACCAAAATTAAATACCCTACGTTTTTCAGGTATTTCTTCTTCATCTTCCAACTTTTCCCAACCCAACGCAATAATTCCTTCTACTGCATTATAAATATCACGAACTCCATCCTCCTGCACTAATTCTAAATTAAATTCGTCAGTTTTTAATGTTCCTACAATTTTTACTATAGATTCATCAGGTGCTAATTCTCTAGTATCTGTCATAACTGATGACTCATACCATGTATCATCCCAATCCCATTCTACTGAATTTGAAAAGAGGAACTCAAAAATGTGTTCCCCTTTAAATGTTGTACCAATTCTATTGATATAAATTAAATACATTAATATTCGAATTCTACGTCTTCATTATCATCTTTTTCCCAACTCCACTTTTCATTATCTTTTCTAGACTTAATTTCTTTATCCATCTTATCCTTCTCACCCCATTTAGCTTTAGGTCCTGGTTCATCATCTGGTGTAATTCCTGGTGGTGGATTAAACGGCCTTCTTGAGGGTCTTTCAGTTGGTGGGTTTTTATCGGGTGTGCCAGGTTTTGTTGTTGGCTCACTTGGTTGTTCTTCTGGTGCTCTTTGTGGTTGTGGTGACATTTCTATATTTTCTTCCATTTCTAATTGTTCTCTTTCTTTGTTAGTTAAATCTTCTACAAAAATTTCGATAAAATCTTCGACACTGTCAACTGGTTCACCAGTAAACTTATTACCTCTCATTTCCCCAACTTCAATATCTCCAACTGAATTAATTCTTGAAACAAGTAACTTATCGTCACCATCAACAATATCTAAATAAATTAAAGTTTCTTCGGGGTCTTCTGATGTTGATTTATCTCTTAACTCAACATCCATACCATATCTTCTAACAACTGTTTCAACATCCTCATAAGCTTTTTCTTGTTCGTATGAATCCATCTTGTCATTTAAATGGTCTTCTTTTAATGTTTTTCTTTTTCTAACACTTTCACGTCTATATTCTGATTCATCACAATTATCACAAGGTGGTAGACCTAATTCTTCTTCATAAGTTTCATCCTCTCCAATAAAAGTATCATAAGGTAATTTATGTTTTGCCCATTTTTCTACAGGGTCCGTGTCATATCCTGGTGCTGCCGGTTTATGGTAATATTTAGAAATATCTTTACTAGCTTGTCTCATAGCTCTAGATGGGTCTGACCTATCATATCGTCTTTTTGTGTTCGGTCCGTATAAAGCGTCCGCTTCAACACTAGACATGTCATTTGGGTCATAGTCTAATAGTAGTTCGCCATCTACATCTTCTTCATCACCACCTATATTTGGGTTGTCTTCATCGTATGGTTCTTGTCTATACTCCTTACCTTTAGATTCATAAGCAGCTCTACCAATTGGGTATTCTCCAGAATTAGCGTCACCAACCGCAACATCCATTTCATTAACATCATCCATATAAGAATCATAATCATCATACCCCCCAACAGATGGTTCTATTATTCCAGCCGTTTCCATGTCTGATAACCATTCATCGTATTCTTTTTCATTAAAATCATCTTCCATATAAGAATCATAAGATTCTTCCATACTCTCCTCTTCAAAGTCAAACTCTTCTTCAGAAGATTCTACCTCTTCTTCAGCTGGTTTATCTGATTTTTTCTTAACAACTCTAATAATATCTTTTTTATCTTCAGAATCCATGTTATCTAAATCTAAGGCTGATAATACTGATTTGGCCACCCATTTTTGCATATCAGAAGTTATATCTTCTGTATCCCTAAGTTGTTGACCTAATTTACCTGTTGTACTTTGTATGTCTTTTATCTCATCCTCAGAGTCATCAAATTCTAAGTCCTCATCATCTTCTTCACCACCAAACTCCTCAACACTTTCTTCACCTTCAGTGTCACCTTCTTCAGCATCAAAATCGAATTCTTCTTCACCACCCTCAGTGTCACCTTCTTCAGCATCAAAATCGAATTCTTCTTCACCTTCAGTATCACCTTCTTCAGCATCAAAATCGAATTCTTCTTCACCACCTTCAGCAGGTTCTTCTTCGCCACCGAAATCAAACTCCTCTTCACCACCTTCAGCAGGTTCTTCTTCGCCACCGAAATCAAACTCCTCTTCAGCAGAAGGTTCTTCAACTGGTTCTTCAACTGGTGTTGATTTTTTCTTTTTCATCTTTAACACAAACTTTTTTTCGTTTAATGTATCTGATTCTAAAATATTGACATTATCAACATCATAGTGGTTATTAATCTCCTCAAACATTAAGTTTAAGTGTCTAGTTGCTTTCTCAAATGATGTAAACTGTTTTTTATTACCTAAACCTCCCACATAATCAAAATCAGACTCAGTTAGGTTATCTTTTGTTTGTGTAGATTTTATATAATAATTTCTATTTTCTCTAACTATAACGTATGTGTTACCATCTGCCGATTCTTTAACCAGTTCAAAATTAGATAGGTTAACTCTACCTTCTTTTATTATTGGTTTGATGTCAGCTAATTGTAACATTCTATTTAAAGTACTTTTTTTCATTTTTAATATTTTTTTAACCTTTTATGTTCCAAGTACCATCTGTATTAACACCACCTTGTCCTAAAGGTCCTGGTGCAAATGCTTGTGGTTTTTTCTTACCCATTAGTATTATACCGGCACTACCAGCAACATCGGTTGGTCCGTTTACTGTTAAATTTATCACTATTGGCCCACCTGTTGGACCAGGAAAGGCAACACCTTTATACGTTAATGACGCAGCTGTGTCAACATAAATTGAATAATATGTGTTAGCTGAATAATTAGCTGTTGCTACTGTATCTACTATATAATAACTGTCCATAATTTTCTTCTTTTATTATAAATATGTTTGTTATTGTTTAAATTTCTTTATTTATTAAACGATTTCATTATTTCTTTTATCATAAACATATTCTTCCTTTGGCTGAATTCTATTCATAATATAATCGTCACTGATTGTGTTTATACAATTCATAATGGTTTCCCAATTAGTCCCACCAGGAAATACTAAATCAAATTCACTAACAATGGTTGGTTCACCATCAAAATAATAACTATCTGGTGTAATACTATTTTCGTATTCAAAATCATCTATTTCCATTATACCAGGGCCACTATGGTCTTCATATAAAACATATGTTCCTCTATACCAAAAATCCTTTTCTTTAACATTCTCAACCCATTCAAAATCTTTTGACTCATCTAAAAAAGCTGATGGGATTAAGTACTTTTTAAAGCGTGGAATTCTTGTTAATAAAATATATAATATACCTCCAGGTAAAAAAGTTGCTAATGTCAGTCCAGTTGTTTTCAATAGGTCACCCAATTGTTTATTTACTTCTTTTTTTTCTTCTGGCGTTAAATCTCTTTTTTCGTTTATTGAGTCAACAACAACACCCCAAGCTTCTCTTGTTTCTTTACCTTCTTGTTTTAAACCTTCACGAAATTTTTTTAATTTTTTTTTTGCTTTATTTATTTCTAATTTTGGGTTAACGTTTTTTATCTTATCCATTAATCTTTCGTTTATGTTTATTGACTCTAATGTAACAGACCTATCATAAGCAACAGTTTTAATATCATACAATCTATCCAACATACCATTACGTCTTAAAACTTTAAAAACAATATTTTCAACTGAAAATTCACCACCAGACTCTAAACCTGATTGACGCATTTTTTT
>WLWG01000665.1_pt1 | contig 34371 bp, 39 predicted proteins | sample 6712871 | NCBI WGS metagenome assembly WLWG01 (sample SAMN12718693, study PRJNA515312) | sponge metagenome | isolation source: marine sponge | host: Mycale hentscheli | place: New Zealand: South Island, Marlborough, Capsize Point | collected 2003-05-01
AAACCGGAACCAATGTGCGGGTGAATAACATCGCCGAGGAAACTGTTCTTGATGCTAGACAGTCAGCTACTTTTTTCAGAATAACAACCGACCGTTATCAAGAGGTTTTCAATAATTTCCGCCCGGAAGGATTTGTTAACCTGACCGACACCCCAGAAGCCCTGGGAACCGCTGGACAGTTAGTTGCAGTCAATAATACAGCTGATGCGCTGGCGTTTACAGACAGTATTGGGTTGCCTGTGTGGGATACTCAGACACTCCCTGACACAACCATTCCCAACAATAACCGCCGATTTTATGTATTTAATGGATCAACAGATATATCAGTTGCACTTCCAGCATCACCAGAAACAAATCTTTTCAATGGCTGGAGTGTTTTTATAGCCAACGACTCAGAATCCAATTCGATCACTATCACAGGTGACTTTGTACGAACAACAACCAGTATTGTTATTTCCTCCGGTGATGGTTTAGAGATTGTTTACTATATGGGTCCTACTACGGATGTTCAGTATTTTGTGCGCGGTTCTTCGCGAATGTGACAGGTGTTTCATCTATGCCGGTACTCCCTATACCCCTTTCAAAAGGCCTGGTCACATCCAACCTGGAGGCTGACTGGTTGGATTCTTTGCCCACCAATATGCTAGCCGTTCCGAAGCCTGTGCTTGAAGCCAACGGCTATATGCGCAGCTGGCCGGGTTTTGACAAAACTATTGACGTACCAGGAACATCCAGGGGTGCGGTTTTTAATGATGTTGAAGGCCAGGTCTTTCGTGTCAATGGAACCAGCCTGATTGACGGAACAGGCCTAACACTGGCTGAAGTGGGTGGATCGGGTCATGCCTCCCTGCCGTTCAGCAGGAACAGCCAGGCGGTTGTCAGTAATGGACGACTTTTGTTCTGGAGCGACAACGAACTGACCGAGCTGGTGAACTGGAAAGAAGGAGAAAGGGAGCGGGACGAACAGGAGGGTGTGATGGGTGATATCAATTACACCGTCCTTTATGATGGTCAGTCGACGTATGTGGAGGTTGATCCGTGGGTCACAACAGGAAACTACCAGATTACAGCCACTATATTCCTGCGGGATACCGAGGAAAAACAATGGGTGTTTGCCACAACGTCAGACAGTGACCAGGAAGGCGGCATCTTTGTTGAAAACGGCCATTTTTTTGTTCAGGCTGATCAGGACACGGACGCGGTACAGATTCAGGAGGCCGTTGAAGGCCTGAATGAATTTGATTATTCCGGGTCGGTGAATCCCGTAGGAGGCATCGCCACCTTCGGGGCTATTCGACAAAACGACACACCGGATGATTTTCTTGGCGGGCAGATTTACAGCATTCGCTTCAATGACCTTGACCCCCCTAATGACGACGAGCCCAACAACCGCAGCTACACCGCCACTATCCGTGATGATGAGGTGCCCACCAATACTATCCTGCTGGATGAACGGTCGGATGGTGAGGAGTTTGCGCGGGAATCGCTGGTGGAGGTCACTGGGGGGACACCCGCCGCCCCGGCGGAATCAGACGAGATTGTTAGGGCTAACCGGCTGACCATTGGGGATTATTATGTCGTGGCGTGTGAGGTGGTCACCAGTGGCAGTGATGCGTCGGGGTTTAGTGACCGCAACGGCATAGGAACAGAGGCACGGGTCAATGGTGGGGGCGATGTTGAAACCGTGTTTCAGGCCACAGCCCGCAACCAAGTCATCACCGTGTTCACACAAAACAGCCAGGCCTCCTTCCGCAACGTGGTGGTGCAACAAGTGACCCACGGCATCATCAACCAGGGCATCTGGGAGCCACGGGAAGAAGAAGAGAACGAGCCCTCTGAGCTGCCAGGAACAGACTTTGCCCTGTCCAACATTATTGACGCGACCCGCAACCGCAGCCGCTATGCCTTTATTCAGGCCGGTTCCAACCGGTTTGGCGTCACTGACCTGCAAAACGAACAGCGGCCGGATTACATCGCCCCGTTTTATTCTGCAGAGGCGGAACCGGGCATTAACATTGCCATCGACAGCTGGCGGGATTATGTGGTTATTTTCACTCGTGACACCGTGGAATATTTTGCCCTGACGGGCATCAATGAGAACATCTACCAGCCTGTGCAATCGTTGAATGTGCGGGCGGGCATTATCGGACTGACCTGCAAAACCCACTACCTTGACACGTTCGCCATTCTGGGCGGCCCACGGCCAGAGCCCCCCAGTGTTTTTATTATCAGCAATGGCCAGTACCGGGAGATTGCCAACCGACGGGTACAGAAATACCTGCGCGAATACACGGAAGAAGAGCTGGAAACCGCGTACCTTGAGACCATCAAATTCGATGCCCACGATATTCTCATCATGCACCTGCCCCGACACACCCTGACCTATGATGATAACGCCAGCGATGAAGTCGCCCGATGGTCAATCCTGAAAACCGATGTGCAGGGGGATGCCACCTATAGAGGCATTTACCACCTGTACGATGGCGCGACCTGGACGCTGGGCGACAAGCGGGACAACATTCTTAGCCGGTTTAATTTTGAAAGCGCGGGCCATGTGGGTGAGCGGGTAGAATTCCTGCTGGATACACCCATGGTGCAACTGCGCAATGTCCGCCTGTTTGATCTGGATGTGGACAATATACCGGGCCGGGCCAACACCGCCTACAGGGTGGCTGTATCGCTGACCTATGACGGCATCACCTATGGTCAGGAACACTGGACAGAATTTGACACACTCACAGAATACACCCGGCGGGTGTTGATCCGTGTTCTGGGTTACACCCGATATAACGTCGGGTTCCGGCTGCGCTGGATCAGTGACACGCCGTCAGCCATCAGCAACCTGCGGGTGAGGGCGGAAAAATGACCACCAATTTTGTGCCGGATGAGGCTCTGGGCAGAATCACCCAGGAAATCGGGTTAACCGGTACGACATTGCCCAGGTCTGTGCTGGTGGAACAGGACTGGCCTCAGGTACTTATTGAGGACTACGACGCCAAAGGCCGTGATCAGGACCGTAGTAATGATGATGTGGTGCAGGCGGCCTCTGGTGCACTCACGGCGCAGCGATGGGCCAGAACCAACCAGCAGGCTATAAGGGCCGTGACACGTCGGGTCACTACACTGGAAGGCCAGGTGGTCTCATTTGATGGCAGGATCACTACCAACACAGCCGCCATCTCTGCACTGTCCACCCGTGTGACAACACTGGAGGGGCAGATTCCACAGTTGCAGCCACAAACCGGAACAGCGGCCCCTGAAGGCATGGTCACAAGCAACCTCAGCCGCACCTATTACCAGATTGATGGCATGACCACAGCCCTCTTTTTTAACCCCATGGCAGGAGTCAATACCGGATGGGTACAGATAACGATGACCTGATCAACGACACGGGTGCTATAGATTACGATGACCTGCTGGCGTTTTTTCCCGATCACCCGGAAGCGGCTGACCTGCTAATGCTGGTCTGGGATGTCATACAGGCGTGGGACGATGCCTATGACGGCGATCCTGCCGATCACCATGATGGCTATACAAAGGCCGTGGTAAAATTGCCCTGTCATCAGCTGTACAAACCCTGTTCTGTGTCGTTCCTGATGGCTCAGTGTTACTACGACTGGATGACGGCCAACGATATGGAAACCGCACACAGCCAGGAAGAGGATATGGACGGGCTTAGAAAAGCTTACATGCTCAGGGCGGGGTATTTCCGCATTATCATCAGCATGATGCACCAACTACGGGGGCTTGATGTCACTGTACAGGAAGCCCCGGTAATCTGGCGGATGTACATTGAAGACTGGGATGAGTATGTGCAGGAGATGACCGATGCCCAGAACCGGTAAAAGCAAAGCCGCGCGCTCACAAAAACAGGCGGCACAGGCGCAGATAGACTCCAGTGAACGCGCACTGGAACGCCAGCTGGAACTGCTGGCCCCGTTCCGGGAACTGGGTGTGGAGGCGTTGCCGGGTCTTCTTGGCCTGTCGACACCCGAAGGGCAGGCGCAGTATTACCAGGACTATTACCAGAGCCCCCAGTTTGCAGCCCAGTCCAGTGCTGCCCGAAACCAGCAGCTGGCGGCCGCTGAAGCGACGGGCGGCTTGATGGGGTCATCGACTGCCAACAACCTCGCCCGTATTTCCCCGACACTCGGATTAAACGCACTGCAAAACCAGCAAAACCTGTACGGTCAACTGGCCAATATCGGCTTGAGTGGTGCCGGGTCACAGGCGGGTTTTGTTGGCCAGCAAACACTGGCCGAACAGCAGGCGCTGGGTCAAATCGGCCAGTCTCAGGCTTATTCAGCACTGGCTCCGTTTAATACATTTCTCCAATTGGGTTCTCTGGCCGCCGGATTTATTCCCGGTGGTAGTGGCGGGACAGGAACAGACCAGGGTTCCACAGGTGGAGGTTTTTAGGAAACAACACCATGCCACAACGTAATCCCTATGTTCATGATATTGTTGGTACTGTATCCAGAGGTCTGGAGGTTGGCCGCCAGTTTCAGGGCCTACAGGCCAACCGTCAACAGATGGCGCAACAGCAGGCTGAGCAGGCTCAAAAGGAAAAGTTTCAGCTGGGTTTGCAAGGTCTGGATTTTAAGAACCAAGAGCAAATACAACAATTTGCACAGAAAAATCCTGACTATTTACAAGACATTGCCATTCAACAAGAATTTCATGAACAACAGATCAATACACGCATCGCTGATCTTGCCTCTGTCGGCTATCAGGCGGCACTGACTGGTGACCCCTTAAATGTGCATGATGTCTTAGACCGTCATGCAGAAGAATTGATTGATATTGATCCGTCTTTCAGTGCAGAACGCTGGAAACAAATCTATGACGCAGACCCCGAACAATTTAAAAGTTTGATGGCTGGTGAGTTAGCACAGGCTGGCCGTGGTGATTTTATTGAAGCAGCACGCAACCGTTCAGAAAATACAGCCATAGAATGGGCAAAGCTTGACGCCAGAGATCGTGATTCTGAATTAAGGGCAGCACAAACTGATCTTGATAGGGAAACCAATGAACTGAAACGGGATGAGCTGCGAAACAAAGTCAAAACACTTGAGGATCACAAACTGACATGGGGCAGTATGAGTCAAGGCCGGGGTGAGACCATTACGGCCGATATGTCAGCCGACACGACAGCTTATCAGGGATTAAGCCGGGCTAACAATCTGATTCTAGATGCTCAGAAAGCTGGTGTGTCCATGAAAGGTTCACAGTTTTCCTCATTGGTCAATCGGATCAGGATGGGTGGTATGAGTCCAGATGATGAAGCAAAATATGCGGATGCGTTTGGTTCAGCCACACTGGATATTGCCCGGCAAATTGCTATTTCTTTGCGACCCGTGTCAGGCGAACAGCTCAAACTTGTCTTGGATGGGTTGCGAGGCGGTAGCTGGTCACAGGCTGCACAGGCTATACGAGGTACAATGCGTGATACAGAAAACAGATACCAGTCAGGATATGATGAGCTGACCCGATTTGGTGCTGGAATAGCTAACACTTACCAAAATGGTTTGTCTTTTGAGCGTGTGGAGGACATCCTTAAGAAGGAAAGGGCTGTCTATGAACCACAAAATCACGAACCCCGCAATGGAGATCAGAAAATACCACCGGGCACACCTGTTATTAGTAATGATCAGGGTGATGAATTTTATTTTATCAACGGACAAATGATACCTGTATCAAGTGTTCAGGAACCACAACCCCAACAACCCCAACAACCCCCTGTTACACCCCCTGTTACACCCCCTGTTACACCCCCTGCTGTTACCATACCCGGATTTTATCGATGATTAGGAGTGCCTTATGACTCAAATTCCAGAGGGCTTCCAGCTGGTGGGTTACACCGGACAGGAGGGGCACGATCAACAGCAACCCCCCATTAATTTGCCGGAAGGATTCCAGTTGGTGGGTTACACCGGGCAGGATGGACAACCCGAACAACAACAGGGATTACTGAGCCGTATTGGTTCAGGAATTAAAGAATCTTTCACGGGGGAGGAACGTACTACAGAGGAATTAGAATCACTGAACCTGATTATGGATGCACCCGAGTTAAACGAGGTTTTCAGCGGTTCAGCGTGGAGGGCAGGTGCAGGATTTCTTCTGACCAGCAATCCGGAACGCCAAAAAAAGATTATTGAAAGAAACTTCCCTGATGCATCATTCCGGGAGGATGACAAAGGCAATTATATTGTGGGCTTGCCATCAGGTGAGTATGCCCTGCAAAAACCAGGGCTTGATGCGACAGATATCGCCAGTACGTTTGTGCAGGGGGCGATATCTGCACCGGCTGGATTGGCTGGAAGGGGAGCCACGGGTATTAAAAAGGTTAAACGCATTGCAGGAGCACAGGCGGCCATATCAACGGGCATGGAAGCAACAGCCGCCGCCACAGGCGCTGGTTTTGTGCCTGCCAATGTCGCAACCGATGTTTTATTAACGGGAACGCTGGAAGCGGCCCCGGAAGCTATCAGGACGCTGAGTCGACGTTCACAGCAGGACGCATCTGCTGCACAGGCGGCGGCACGGCGAACAGAAGAAGCGAGGATATCAGGTCAGCTTTCTCCGGAAATGCAAGCCCAGCAAGCGGTAAACCAAAGGGAAGAGATCGCTCGACGTTTGGTTGAGAGTGTGCGCGAAGGCCCAAAAGGGGAGACCCTGCGAGAGTTTGCTGCTGATCCTGTTATCAGTCCGGAGCGACTTGATGCCGCCGAAAGGTTGGGTATAGCCGACCGGTTGAGTGCGGCTCAACTTGGAACAGATCAGACATTTATTGAGTTTCATCAGGGATTGTCAGCCATACCTGGTAGCCGTTTATCAGTGGTCGATAGGGAAGGGTACACGGCAATCTCCCAGAGAACACAGGATCTTATTACAGAGATTGGCGGATCGACAGACAAGGCAGGATTGTCTGACAGAATCAGGACAACCATTGATCGACAGATAACAGAACAAGACAGTATTGTGACAGGGTTGTACGACAAACTGGATAAGGCGATACCCAGACGCGAGCGTATTACCACGGATGACTCCATAAAGCTGGTGGATACCATCACCAATGATGCCCTTGATTTGGGGGGGATGGATAAACTTGATCCACTCCAGAGAAAAATATTGGATATGGTTCAGGATAACCCCACCTATGCTTTGCTAGACAGAGAACGTAAGCGGGTTGGTGATGCCATGAGAAAAGCCACCGGTCCCTATAAAGATGCTGACAGCGGTGCCTTAAAACGATTGTATGGCCTTTTGAATGAAACCCAGGGCAATGTCGCGAGAAGGATGGGGGCTGGTGATCTGTTCACATCTGCGAAGGAGGCTGTCGTCCAGAGAAAATTACTGGAAGACAATAGTCTGGTATTACTGGGCAGGGATAAGATGGGCGCTGTCATGCCCAAAGTTGGTGAGGCTGTTAAAAAATTAAACCGTGGAAATTTCAGGGATTTTGACAGGGTTATGCAGGCCATGCCAAAGGATGTTGCTGAAGAAGCAGTGGCATCTGCCTTAAACGATGCCCTCACTATCGGCGGCCGATCCGATCAGTGGATTAATGTTGGTGGGTTTGTCCCGTGGTATGAGAAGTTAAAAACCAATAAAGCGTCTTATGACAGGTTGGTGAAATATTTACCAGAAGGTGCTGACAAACGCCTTGACGATATATTCAGTGTGGCGGAAGGGATTAGGAATGCAGGCAGGGAGCGTATAAGGACAGGGGTTATACAGGGATTACTGGACAAGTTTGATGCACCGGATGGCATGATATCCAAACTATACCAAACCGGGTCAAAACAGGCGGTCAGGGCGGCTGTGTCAGAAGGTGTTGCAACCGTTGCGGGTGCGCCGGGTGCCGGTATAGCCAGCTCCATTGCAACGGCGGCCATGTCGGGGAAAAAAGAACCCATTATGACGGCGGCTGATAACCTTCTGTCATCAACAGAATTTAAAAACCTGATCATGAAGCAGGCAGGAACCAACATAAAAGCCGAACAGTCAAGAAGAGCAGCAGAGCGTGCACTGATGCGATCTGACCGTTATCAGCGTTGGGTGCAGCTGCTGCCATCAGAAGAACGGCAAAATATTGCCCGTGTTGGCATCATGAATTATCTAAGTGACGCTGAACCAGAACAAGAGCCAGAAAAATAACAAACCAGTAAACAGACATATATAAAACCTCCCTTTTATAGAACCTAATAATACAACAGATGCCGTACAGAACACCATGCTTAGAGCGTCATAAATCAGAACAAAAGACGCATTGTTATGGCTACCCTGATCAGTCCTTACCAGTATTTTGCTGACCCCAAAAAAGCCCGTCCTGTTTTTAACGGATTTATTTATATTGGCGTTCCAGATGGCGATCCGACCAATCCTGATGACCAGATACAGATCTCTGTTATTTGTGAGTGCGGCGGTGATCCCATAAACATCAGCCAACCTGTCAGGACCGGATCTGGTGGTCTTCCTATCTACAACGGAAGTCCTGCACAGATCAATGTACCAGCCGCTGAATTCAGCATTCTACTCCAGGATAGAGACCAGTCCCAGGTGTATTACTCACCAAGAGTCACAGGGTTTAATAATTTCAGTGCGGAAAATTCAGTCACACACGCCACGCTTCAGGATGCTATTGATGATACAAATACAAGCAGATCCTTTATCAGTGTTGGTCAATTCCCGGATACAACATTCAAACGATCACTGGACAATGCTGGATCTTTTCAGGATGCGTCTGGCAACTGGTGGGTGGATGCAACGGGATACCGCATAAATCTACAGGCCCACGGTTGCGTATGTGATGGGACGACTGACGACAGAGATACCATGCAAGCATTGGTTGACCGTTACAACAATGCTTTGTTTTACCTTCCGCAAGGCGTCAGCATGGCGCTGGCATCCAAGGTGGTGCTAACCAGCCATCAAAATGTTGATTTGAATGGCAGTACCGTCAACATAACAGGAACAGAGGGCGGGTTTCAAACACAGGGGACACTCGATACTGCTATCAATTTATCAATCGCAATAACAAAACCAGCCACAACAACAATAACGACAGCTGTTGCCCATAATCTGATCCCTGGTGACTTTGTTTTTTTGCAGTCATGCATCAATTGCCTGTCATCTGACGCAGGCAGTGAACGGCTTGGTTATCATGTGCGGGACATATCATATTTTTCTGAATACCTCCTGGTGACAGAGATCAATTCTACAACCAGTTTCGATGTTCACAACGGTACTGTCTTTGGTATTTATCCACTAACAGCCCTTCCGGATAGTGGTGACAGGACAATATCGTTTATACAAAAAGTCAATTTTACAGAACATGTTGATATATTTAACGGCATTATTACATCAACAGCGCGTGTCCGTTCTGATAAGATCAGGTTTGATATCTCTAGGTTCTGTTTATCCCGTGATATTACTATCAATCACAACCAGGACAATGGTGCTGCTGTCATCTTCAATCGGGCTTACCTGTGTGAAGCACGACATGTTACAGGCACACACAACTACGAGGATTTTGACTATCTTGGTATTGGGACAGGTCATGCTTATTTCACACTCAATGACTTTCTGACAAGGGGAGCACAGGATTGTGCCTTTCTGGATTGTGTATCGATTAACGGAACACAATCCTTTGATATAACATACAGGCCGGGGTTTAACCCATCTTTGAATAATGTTATCAAACGATTCAGGACATACAATAACACTGTTAATCCGATAACAACTCATCAAGGATGTTTTGCCACCGTTATATCGGATGGTGTGGCGTATAATTCTAGCCGAGGCCCCTCTATCAGAAGCCCAAATGATGTTTTTATTGATAATGTGATTTATTGCACAGGTGAATCAACAAAATTTCCCACAACAAACAAATATGGTATTGCTATCGCTGGTGGATTTTCCAAAAATGTTATTATTGAAGGCTGTTCATTTTATTCTCCATTTCGTGGAGTTACAAGAATACGTGTTGTTGAAGAATCCATTACAAGCAACCTAAAAATACATAATAATAGCTTTTATGATGTCCAGTCATCGGGAGTTTATTATAACAGGAATGAGGGTATAACAGAAACAGAGTTTGATTTAGCAACATCCGATATAGTTGGAACATCAGAAGAAGCAAATATTTCAATAAAAGATAATATATTTCACACGTTATCAAATTTTATTTTGTATGATTCACCTGAATATGTAAGTGGTGTTGAAATTTCAGGAAACGAAATTTATGGGAACAATTATACAAATGAAAACTCTCAGGTTGTTCGTATTCGTCAAAATTGCCAAAATATAATAGTAAGAAACAATAATGTTCATAATAATTTGAATCGAACACCTTTTATAAGAGCACAATCTCTGTCTAATACAACAATTTATCCAGAGGGAACGATACACAGGATTGGTATTTATAATAATATTTCTAATTCAGAGCGACCAAATCTTTATGATATTACCCTTGTTTCTGATACCTACGGATTCCTATCACCATCATCACATGCTTTTACACGTATAGGAACATCAACTGGTATTCTTGACCTTACCAGCACGTCTGTTTTTGTCTTTAACGAAAATTCAACGATAACAACAATAAACGGCCTTAAAGATGGTGAATCTGTTTATCTTAGAAAAAGCAGTGTGAATAACACTGTCACATTTAATACGGGGGGAAATCTTGACCTGCAACAGGTTGGAAATGGTTATTCAATAGCAAGAACCAGTGATCTTGTGCTGGCCGTGAGAGTAAGACTCAATATTTTTATATATTTACTCGCTGAGGGTTCTTAGTATGACAACACTCATAAGCCCATATCAGTATTTTGCTGATCCGTCCAGAAACATGCCTATAGCCAACGGGTTTATTTATATAGGATTGCCGGATTCAAACCCGACAATACCAGAAAACCAGATCGATGTTCATTTGGTGTGTGTCTGTGATGGTAACAGGATTCAGGTCACACAGCCTATACGGACAGGGGCTGGAGGTGTCCCTGTTGTCAACGGGTCACCCGCTCAGATCGATATAGAGGATGAGGAATTTTCGATCACTGTCCAGGACAAGAACACCACCCAAATTTTTTATTCTCCCCGAGCAAACGGGGTTAGTGATAGTGCAGAAACAATAACATATATGATCGGATCTGGTGAACGGTTTAAAGATTGGAACCAGGCTTTTCGTTTTCTTGGAAAGATTGTTTTACCTGTTTATGACAAGACCCTTACCGTCACAAGTACAACCATCAATCTTGTTTTGAAATCAGGATATATTATAGGCTCAGGTTTGCAATTTAATGGTGGTGATTTTTCACATGTTCGTATTACTTCGGAAGACTCAATAGTTAAAGTTTCAGACTCTCTGTCAGGAAACTTGATAGAAGGTCATAATACACGCATGCCAAGGATGTCATTTTTATGTGACATGAACAATAGAGGTCAGGATGGTTATTCTTGCAATCGTGGTTCAATGGGTTATGTAGAATCAAATTCAGGCGTTATTAATGCAGGAAGGAATGGGGCATTTGTTGATTCATCTCATCTCTTTGCACAATCAACGAATTTTTCATTAGCCAACGGTTCAGGATTAAGCGTAAATAATACATCTGTTGTTAATGCATCAAGAATAAATATCAATGGCTGTTGTAAAAATAAAACAGCAACAAGTTCCTTGTTTATAGATTCAAGTTTTGTTAATGTTAAAGAATCTATGATTATGAATTCTGTTAGAGGTGGTGCTGTAATTGAAAGATCATCCATTGTTGATATGAACTCATCAGATTTAAGTGGATCAATGAACGGAGTAGGTATTACATTAACTGATTCCTCTATTCTTAATGTTAGAAATTCAACAATTAATAATTCCTCATCACATGGAGTTAATGCGTCTAACGGATCAATTATTAATTTGACAAGTTGTACTTTAACAGGATCGAATATTAACAATATAAATATATCTAATGGATCATCATGCTCTTCACGATTATCAACACTTAACAATTCAGTTGCTGCCAATTTCAGAATATTAAATTCCAGTAATGCTTCTATCATTTCCAGCACTATTATGGATGCAGGAACTATTAACGTTTGGATATCAGGTTCCTCGAACGTTGATGTTTCAGGGACAACAAATATTCTTAATGCGGGATCAGGTGGAATATTATGCACAGAATGTTCATCGATTTCAGGGTCTTCTGGAACCACTGTAATGGGAAGTAAAACATATGGAATACGTTGTGAAAGAAACGGTCGTGTTAACTGTTCACAATCGACAGTATCAGGAAATAAATCGGGAAATGATATTGTTATTTCAAGCGGAGGAACCGTTTCAGCCAATAACTGTATAACAACAAATGGATCTCCTAATGTTGGGGATGTTAATGGTGCATCATCGTTTAATACTCTAACATCAAATGGTTATGTAACAGCATAACTTCAATTCTCAACCGTCTCAAACACAACCGAATCCAGTGACTCAATAAGACGGGATTCACTCTCGGAGGGTTCGCGCTGGTGGAATTCCAGTTCCATTTCAAAGCTGTTTTTGCTGCCTTGGGAGGGATGGACATTAAACACCGCATGACGGTCACCACAGGACATATGCCCGGCGACATGACCGTTTTTTGTCTCTGTTTCCATATCCACGATACGCGCCGAGCATCTTATTTTGGCCGAGCTGATGCCAATCGTGTTGACCTGCGACATGGTATAGGTAGGCACGGTGACATAGCGGGCAGGGTTATCGGCCACCTGTACTGTGAACGTTTTTGGTTTGTGGACGGTTTCACCATCCCTCTCAACCTCTTCCATATGACAGTGCAAAAACTCTTCACGTGCCTGGGGAATGGCTTGTTGCCCTCCCGTGAGTGCCTTCACAATCCCCCGCACAAATTCTTCCAGGTTAACTCCCCGGTGTTTAAAAATGGTCATTAACTCACAGGCTCTTGTTCAATCGTCTGCACGATTTTCGGAGGTGGCATCCCTTCCGGCTTTGTAGCCCGTTCATCCAGAGCACTATTCCTGAGTGTTTCCAGTACCAGATTCATCCCTTCCGGCAAGGGGCATTGCTCTATGTTCAGCTCAACATGCTGTTTAGCCCGTGTATCTGTTTTGCGGGTGTTGTCTTTTGAGTAGCTAGCTTTCGCTTTGACTGATACAGAGAACGGCCCCCATCCCACCTTTGCTTCACCTTCCCCACCACCATCAACATGTTCAGCCACTTCCGCAGACTGACTCACCTCAACATCCAATGTGATCGTGCCCGATTTTATCTGAACGTTCGGTATAGGGATCATTGCGATAAGCGGCATGGTCACCACTTCTTTTTCTTCTGACCCGTCCGATCGTGTCACCGCATGTTCAAACGACACATTCACAGCTTTTTTGAGTCCATCAGTGTCAGTGTCAAACCCGACTTTCAAGATAAAATCAGCGGTTTCCCGGCTCTGCTTTATCTGGGCATCCATGGCCGCCTTCAGAGGCGCCCCGATGATTTCCGAATAAGGAACAGAGTGGAAAATTTTTCCGATCAATTCTGAATCAATATCCGCCATGATAATACCCTCGAATAATACATCAGCTTAGTCTACACGTAGCCTGTTGGTTTAATGTGTTATTCAATCCCCTTTGCGGGTATTTTTTCTGTCTACTGATTAATCTCGTGGTCGATTTTATGGTTTAACCAGTTCATAGATTTATCAAAACGATTGGCCTGCAATGCACCTATGTGGTCAATCTTTGCAGCCCGACAGAATTTTTCATCCGTCATATCCAGAACTTTCATGGCCTGTTTAATATTTTGATACTGCTGGGGATTGATAACAGGATCGTGTTGCTGTTGCTGTTGCTGTTGCTGTTGCTGTTGCTGTTGCTGCTGCAACTGCTGCACGTCACGCAACTGTTCAGCTGTCGGCCCTGATTCCGAGCTGGTATTCCATGCCCTGGATTCTTCATGGTAATGCGCCTGCACCTGTTGAGCAGGTTGCTGATGTGACTGGTTCTGTTGTTGCTGTCGTTGTTTGTGACGTTCAACCGCAACCGCTGCTGCATCAAGATAATCTTGTCGTGGTTGCTGGTTGTTGGGTTGATGTTGGTTTTGTGGTTTCTGGTATTGCGTTTCCGGTGTAGAATAATCAGCATCGTTGTGGGTGTTTGATTCTGTCGGAATGCAGAACACCTGGAAACAGGCGTATTTATATGCGGCCGTGAATGCCTTGTTGGTGGCTTTGTCTGAACTGTCTATCGCCTCGCCAAACATCACCACAGAATGGGTACTGCCATCAACAGCACTGATAAAGTCATATTGCACCTGAACGACAACATGCGACTGAACCGTATTATTCCTTCCTGGACGTTCTGTGACGTCACGACTCAACATCTTCGGAACAATAACCAGGTTGTTTTTTGCAAGGCTAGGTGCCAGTGCGTTGTACACATCATCAATGCCGCGAAAATTGTAACGCTGGTGGGTGTTTTGCTGGTTCTTGCCAATGCCAACAGACGCCAGGTCAGCCTGTACTGCATTAATTGCCTTGTAAACACCGATGGCTTTTTCGTGGCTGACAGTGGCTGGGGTAGAAACGGGAATTTGACGTGCTGTATTCATGGGAATGACCTTCAAAGCATAACCTTAAAGCTGACCTTTGCAGGTCAGCATAGATAAAAATTAGGAGTAGATATGGGGGTATTGGGATTCCATCACCCCAGACTGTGATTCCGATTCCTCATACTCTCGGGCGTATTGTTCCCAGAGTGTTTCTGGGATGATTTTTGGTTCCATAATGGGCGTATCAAGATCCCAGTCGGCATCAAATAATGCATTAGTGTCATAACTGATGGGGTGCACAGGCTCAACCGGTGTGACCTGACTGATGGTGAGTTGAGTGCGCACACCCTTGTTGATATACGGACGGGATTTGATCCGCAGGCCACGGGAGGCGGCCATGGCAATCAATGAAGCGGCAGTAACAGATGGGGATACAGTGGCGAACATAATGTCATACTCTTATTGACCGCCACACGTGCTTTTTTATACCATGCACGTGCAGCGCATTCCTTGTTGCATTTCAACCTCCCTTTTCTTTCCACAGGTCGGGGGGGTTGATCCTATCTCTGGGGCAGTGCCCTTTCGATGTCGTCTATATTATTTGTTTTACATTAATTAGTAAACCTTTTTTGTAAAACAAAAATGGTGTATTATTTTCCGTAACATATAAGGATTTTGTTATGGGCGAACAAATAAGAAAACCTGGTAGACCTCGGAAAGCAGCTGGTGATACTGCCGACACTAATATTAATATACGAATAACGTTTGATATGAAAAGAGAATGGTATCTAAAAGCTGAAAAGGCGGGATGTAAAAATGTCGGGGAGTGGATAAGAAAATTGGCGCAAACTGCATAAAACAAAACCCGCAAATGGCGGGTTTTTTAGTGTCTGACATTTATTGAGTACCAAATAGAACCCGTTTTCTACTGGTTTCTGCTGGTGTTGTTTTCGAGCTGTCTGGTGATGACAGCATGTCAGAAATATCTAACGATTTTTTCAGCGTCTCCCGGCTGCCGATTTTTTCCACCATCTTTTTATCAATGAGCAGAGTCAGGTGATCCAGGACATCAGCATCATCAAGCACCATAGCAGCCCTGATCAGTTTCAGGCCGGTATCAGTTATAGGGCGACCCTCAAAAAAGGCGATGATGTCGGCATCGACCACACGATCCGCCAGGATTGTCAGACGTTTTTTGTCGTTTTTCATGATTCACCCTGCAAAAAAGCTAGTGTTTTTAGATAGCCGCGTGCGTTTGAAAACTGGGGACGTTCGGGAATAAATGTATTTTTTCCCTGTTCTATCCTGTCCCGCATATGTTCAGCGCCTCCTCCAAAAAAACAGGTTCCAGCAAGATGTTGTCCTTTCAGCTTTCTCTCAACGTCCCGCATGATTTCATTAGAAACAAAATTGATGGCGTTTTTAACCTGTTTGGTAATGTCCTGAGGAGCCTGGTTACGATAGAGATGAATCGTTTTTGATCGCAATGATTCATCCAGTACCGCTGTATTCAGTCTACCGGCATCATAATCCTGTATCAGGTATTCGTTTAATTTCTCGCACACATCCAGATAACCCCTGTCCACTGTGACGGTAAAATCCGGGTCGATCTGAAATCCAGGCAGGCAGACAGCAATATCCGTTGTACGGCCACCAACATCAACCAGGCCAACAGGCCGCTCTTGTTCTTCAACCACTGTCCCATCATCACCCAGGCATATATCCACCCATCCCGCCAGCGCCTCCGGATAGACGTGTTTTAGTTGAGGCTCTGGCAGGTCACCGCCACCCCTAACAGATATATCTCTGTGAAAATTCCGGAGCTTTTTGTCAATATTTCCCTGATCAATATCAGGCCCGTTGTAAAAATGATTCAACGGAATACCACTGGCCACGTGCAGGTTATCCGATTTTGTGAACCCCTCTTCAACCAGACCATGAACAGACAAAACCGCATTCAGTTCGCTGTACGGGTACGACCTGAAACGAGTGTCTTCTGTGTTTGTCAGGTCGGGGTTGATGCTCCACTCCTCACCGTCGCACAGATAAGTAACACCCGTCCCTTGATTGATCGAAACTGTTGATTTACCAAGCTTTGCAAGTGACGGTATGCTTTTTTCAACAATAGCGCCAGAGTCGTCAAAATAGGCCAACTTAATATATGCACATCCAGCATCCAAGCCAATAAATCTACTCATTTTATACAAATCCTTTCTTTTTTCTCATTTGAATATAAAAGAAATATATAGAAAACAGATAAAAACAGCAAACAATAGATTTATATTACATTTGTGCTGGTGGTCTATGATTCTTTCATTTCAGTGTCACTATCATGACCAGATCTGAGAAAGACAACCTAATGGCCATTGCGATTGTGGTCATCAATGTCCTGGTGCTGGGCCCGCTTGCGTACATCTACAAACGCCATATTTCAGACTATGAGACCACGGTTGATAAAGTGAATGAGTTGGTAGTTCAGATCAATGATGTGAGGAAATACATCAACGAAAATTTTGTCAGAACCGACGACAACACACGCGAAGAGCAGCAGCTTCAGCAGCAAATCAACACCCTGGATAAACGCATCTATGAACTTCCGAACCGACACACCCCTCGAGCTGGTAGCTATGTTGAAACGCGATGAGGGTTTTAGGCCCAGGGTGTACATAGACAGCGAGGGCATGAACACTATCGGCATTGGTTTTTGTCTGGATAGAACGAACTTGCCGGAAATTGTCGCCGAATTTTGGTGTGCCCACATACTGGATAACATCGAAAACAGGATGATAAAAAGTAGTTCAGTTGGTCAGACGTATATTTTATTGAACGAACCCCGTCAGTTTGCGATAAAAAATATGTGCTATCAGATGGGTGTCACGGGCGTCTGTGAGTTTTTTAACATGTGGGCTGCATTAGATATAGAAGATTACCAGGGCGCGTCAGATCACGCCCTTGACAGCCTTTGGGCGCATCAAACACAAAAACGGGCCCAGAGGATTGCGAAAATATTACGAACGGGTCATCTTTGAAAAAAGTTACACGTGAAACAAAACGACAGTGCTCCGGTTTACGCCAATTACGGGTTGGATTTATAACCCTGGTCACGAGAGTGGGCACTGAGCAAACCGGAGCTGATAAAATATAGGTCATGATACATACTGTGTGGTCATATCGTCATGATCGGTGATACACCTCAGGTAGTCATGATGGTTTTCAAGTATCCGCGATGGAAAAAACGCATAAAAACGACAAAACCCCGATTAAGGGGTTATGTACGTTTGCAGTTTTATTACGTTTTCGGATATGATTTGGAAAATTTCAGGGGTTTTATGTGAGCGCCAACTCTAAAACCCCTATCACCGAAGAAACCTCTAACTTTTTCAACCGAGTCAAGTTTCTTCTTCTTTCAACATGGATACTTGAACGCTTCAAATTCTATCCATGGGTTGCATTATCGTACCATCTAAATGGTAATGCAACCCCGGATAGAGCGGAAGAGCGGACATGTAGAGGAATCAACATGAAAGCTTTGAACAACACTTCTCAAACATTCACCGCCGATTCGGGCGTCTCTTATTCTGAACAACTCGCATCTTGCGTCGGTCTCCGTGCTGCCGTCCTGTATGAGAATATCCGATTCTGGGTCGAACTGAACCGAAAGAAAGGCCTCAACCTAAAAGATGGGAGAACCTGGACATATCAAAGCGTCCGTGAAATAAGCGAACAAATAACCGGCTTGTCATCCAAAGAGATCCGCGGGGCGCTGTCGAAGCTGGAGGAAATGGGTTTCATCATTACCGGATTTTTTGGCGGACACGACAGGAAAAAATGGTATGCGTTGACTTCTGATAAACAGAAAAAAACAAAACCCGCAGAAAAACCTAAAGAACCTAAAAAACGTCTGAAACCCGCGCCACCACTCATTTGCCCCAAAGGGCAAGAATATTTGCCCAAAGGGGAAAATGTTAAGATACAGAATAAGATACAAAGAGTTAGTAAGGGAGCCGAGACCAGTCGCGACGAATTATTATCACTTTTTTCTGATGCGATAAAGCACAAGTTCAACAGAAAAGACCTGGATGATCATGCGGATGACTACCTGTCTTTCTGTCGACATGTGAACGGGAGACCGACCGCGCAGGGCTTCAGGAACAAACTGATAGCAAAATTGGATCAGGCCCGCACAACAGCACTGAACAGTAAGGCCCGAGAGGATCTATCAGAAGCGAAACGGGACAAACTGGCCGCTCTGACCATGATGAACATGGAAACAGCGGTGAAAATTGAGAGTATGATGATTGCCGATTTTGCGCAGTGCGGTTAACACCATGATGACAAACACAAAACCAGAACCGTCTGTTGTACAGATGCTGAAAATAGGACAGGCAATAGGGCTGACAACAGTTGAACAGGCCTGGTCTGATTACAGCCGGCACTCTGATCTGTATTTCAATCTGGAGCACTATCAAGAGCAAGTCTGTGATCTTTGGAAACAGATCAGGATACTCGGAATTGTTGACATGACCATCAGCGATGCGCTGGAAAAAATAAAGAATCTTTCTAGTATTGAAAAATCAAAAAAACTATTTAACTAGCGGTTGGATAGATATTAAGTCATCTACTCCCACAGAAGCCGATGACCAGAACCAAGAAAATTACCCGATCTTTTTAGTTACCAACGGTAAGAATATTTCCGTTGCTGCATGGGTGAACGAGTTATGCGCATTTGGCGCGAGTGACGGAATCTTTAAAAAAGTAACTCACTGGATGCCCGCTCCGAAATTACCGGAAGCCACATAACCCTTTAATTCAGTGGCTCTGCCGCAGGCTGAGTCCACTGAAATTTATTGTTATATGCGATTTGCACTATACCCAAGTTGGGTATATCCTTAATCAGGAGAAACCAACAAACAGAGGTAAATAGCAATGGCTACAATCACATACCATGCCCCGGATTCAACGATGGGCGATAGCTCAGAATCATTCTGCTCTTTATTCAGAGACTACGCAGAGCGCAAACTAAAACAGGAATTTCCAGAACATCAAATTACAGTTAGCGATGCGGAATCCAGTCATCAAAGTTTTGTTGATGGTGCTGGTGAAGACTTTGAATTAGAAGAACTGGTTGCTGACTACTGCAATGAACTCTGGACGATGGCTGATAGAGAAAACATTGCTTTCAGTCTTGACCTAGTAGAAGCCAGAAACAAGCTGGGATTGAGCCAATCAAAAATGGCTGATGCTATGAAAGTTAACGTCCGTACCTATCAGAAATGGGAAACAGGCGAGAGCCAGCCTGCATCGGGCATCTGGCATTTGCTTAATGTAATGCTGTGGTTCTATGACAATAATAAATTCGATGACTACCTGAGCATATAACCCTGGTTATCAGCCGCCGGAACGGTCGGCTGGATGATCCTTGTTAGCTGCCGGTGGGCACGGAGTTTAGGGCATGGAAACGGAATATAGAGTTAAAGAATGTGTACCCAAGGGAGGTATGTGCAGGGATTGCAAAAAGGCCAATCAGGATTGCTCAGGTCTGGATTTTGAATCTATGCCAATAATCGCAATCGACCTAGAAGAAATAATTGTTCGCTGCACTGAGCATGAAAAGGTAGAAAAACAATGAAAGACTTTTTTGAAAATCCAATTGCATCAATGATTTCTTTATTCCTGATCGGTTGCCTGATGATGTCTGGAATGAAAGCTGTGGAGTGGCTGATACCAGCTCCAGAGAAAACTGTAAATTTGTTGGTTTGTGTTGCTGATGCTGATGGGGCTATCGGTCACTGCTAACCCTTCACTGATTACGTAGCTGATTCAGGCAGCTAACCCAGAGTTCAGCCGCCGACGAAGGCGGTCGGATGGAATGAATTGTTAGGTGCATGGCAGAGGAGTTAATGCGTGGATCAAAGATTTGCAGAAAGACTAGCTGAGGCAGGTTGGAACAAAACCAAACTTATCGAGTTGATGAACGAACTGGATAAGGAAAAGCGTGACATAAAAATTGGACTGCGGAGCATTGCTCAAGACCCAAACTTTGAAGGTTTAGTCGGTAAAAAAAGACAGTACAAGATACATCAGATCAAGACTAAAGAGCGTTACTTGATTGAAGAACGAGAGATCGTTCGGCAGAGATTAGGTAGGCTCAGTCGAGAGTTAAAAGGCATGAACCGGGCGAAAAATCGAGAGCAAAATTTCCCTGCTGCTTTTGTAGCTGCGGCTGAAGAAATGCTCGATACGGAACTCTTTACGGAGCTGGAATTAAGAGCAGTAGAAATTCTAGGTAGCACCTAACCCTTACCATAAGCCGCTGCCGTAGGCAGTCGGTTTGATGGTATTGTTAGCTGCCGTTTTGCACGATGTTGAGAGATAAAAACATGCAATACATTCTGGATAACAAAGAACCTGTACTGGTAGAAGGTGGCACTGAAGCCTTGATCGAATGGGAAAAGTGGTTCGAGACTGCTGACAGAACAGTGAATACCACAAAAATAAATGACAACATTACTATTTCAACGGTATTCCTTGCGCTGGATCATAACCATTTTGGCGGACAACCTTTGCTGTTTGAAACGATGGTATTTCGTAATGGATCTGGCTGTGAAATGGATCGTTGTTCGACTTGGAAAGGTGCGGAGAAAATGCACGATAAAATGGTCGAACAAGTAAAGGCTGAGTCAGGCAGCTAACCCCAATTTCAAAGGCGGTGCGTCAGCAACGTCCTTTGGAAATTATTGTTAGGTGTTTTGCACCTGACTTGATTAAAACCATAAGGTGAAACAATGAACGAACAAGCTATTGAAAAAGAAATTCAGGACAAAGGTTTGAATGCACCTCGCCTGACTCCTGAACTGATTGATGCTGCTATTGCGAAAACACAGTTCCATGTTTTTGAAGACTCATGCCTGACAGTGTGCTGCCTGACTTTGCAAAATGGTTTCACGGTTACTGGTGAGAGTGCTTGCGCCAGTCCCGCAAACTTCGATGCAGAGATCGGACAGAAGATTGCCAAGGATAATGCCAGAAACAAAATCTGGATGCTGGAAGGTTATTTGCTGAAACAGGGCATAAGTGAAGGAAAATACACAGAACCAGCGTAGACACCTAACCCTTAATATGTGTAACAGTAAGTTTAATGCGCAAAAATCCTTACCAAAATATGATTGTACATAGGTGCATTAGTACCATATAAAAAAAGTACCGGTAACCTTAATTACCGGTACTTTTTTTATAACTACAATACCCATAATACCAGAACCGCAATACCAGTATTTAAGGTTTTATAATAGGTGTTTATAGTGCGAGAGTATTTTTTGAACAAGTGATTACTTCGCCATCCTTCTTATTGAAAATTGTGGTATCAGTGGTGGCGTGTCATCCTCCGGGCTGTCCTTTACAGCCTCTTTCTTTTCAGTCGTCTTAAACGCTTTATCTTTGTGAACAGTGACAAGAAGGCATCTAGCTTTTCTGAAATGATAAAAAAGCAGGCCTGCACGAAATGTGTTGAACATATCTCCAATCGTTACAGAACACACTTCCATGATTGAAAATTCATTGCCTACACCAAATAAAAAATCTTGAAATGCGCTGGTGTCTAACAGTTTCATGGTTTTTTTTGATTGGTTGTAAAACGGATGTGATGCGTGTGCGAGCCATCGGGTGAAACGATCGGCAAAATTTTTATTGTTTTTGGTTTTTACAACTTTTATTCCAGTGGTCATAGTTCTCGCACTGGCCGGTTTACCGTATTTGAAATCACAATGAAAATGAAAACCGTCATGATCAAACATTTTTTTTTATCAGAGTGCTGTGACAGTCTGATATAGGATGGATTTCTCTCTAGCCATGACATCAGAAACAGAAAATAGAGTATCCTGTTATGCTGTCGGTGACGGCCTTTTAACTATCCCCCTGAATTTTAATGTCAGTATGGATCGTATGGGTTTGTATCCAGGATTGTTGCAGTGATATATAGCGTAGGTCTCCCGATCTTTTTCCTTGTCTCTCTCGGAATGAAAACTGACGCCAATTCTAGAAATGACTGTTTCTACATCGATTTCCGGCACAGCACGATACAAAAGTGACTCTATATCTGTTCTTTTTATGACATGAATATTGATTGTGTATTCCGATCCATATAACGGATAAATAAAGACAAGTAAGAGTGAAAAAAAACGTGTCATTTGGTGTCAGACAGGGCTTTTTTCAAAAATTCGACAGCCTCACCAGACCTCACCATATTGGAATCAAAACGAAACACCGTCCAACCCATCAGAGCCGCTGTATTGTATTTCTCACAATCATTATGAAATCCTGTTGCCGTCGTATGACGGGATGTTCCCCAGGTTCCGCCCTCAATTTCTACAGCCAGTTTTCTATATGGCCCGATGAAAGCGAAGTCAAAACGCCATCGCCGGACAGGGTGAAACCGGTATTCCCTTTCTGGCACAGGAATATTGTGGAGGGTGATCTGTTGGAGAAACATATTTTCAAGGCTGGACGAGGACGGGGAGTCTTTGCGCCGTCTCCTCTTGTTGACCTGCTTTTTATAAACGGATAAAGGGAGTCGATTCATACAGATAAAAAGGCCGTTTGAAAAGCTAGCAGCCTGTCGGACTTAACCGACCGTAGCGAGAAAAAGTCCGGCTTGAGCCAGTTTTTAGAAGCACTTGAGGAGAATAGTGGTTCTATTTGACGAAAGTGGTTTTAAAAAGTGGCCAAATCCGGCTTTTTCGCAGCAGGTCAGCGTTAAGTCCGACAGGCTGCTAGATAGGACTTACGCATTGACAGCGCATTCTTAAATTTGATAATCACCATAAATCATTACCTTTCAGGGATGAAAGTGAGAAGTACTACTCGCCCAACAACAGCACAATGTACGCTTCCACACTACATGGGATTTCTCATCAGTGAACCAAAATCACCAACATGCACAAGGCTGGAAGAAGTGACAGGCATTTCTCACGATAGCGTGAATCGCTTCCTTCAGCGCGAAGACTATAAACCAAAAGACATGTTTGACGAGGCTTCTCATGTCTTGTGCCTTGTTGGTGGCACACTGAGTGTTGATGATACTGTTCTCGATAAGCCCTATAGCAAATCTGTGGCTCTGGTCAGCCACTTCTGGTCTGGTAAACATCATCGGGCAGACTAGATTAGTTGACACCCTTCAGCATAGTCAAAGCCTAATCTGTTGACTGTTGCTATAGTCGTTCTGTCCTTCGAGGAGTGTCTGTTATGTCCATGACATTTATGAACCTGCTGTATTCATTGACATACAAAGCATCAGACGGCGACCTAACAATGGTTGAGGTCTCGGAATGCCTTAGCGCCTATTCGCCCGATCATTTCAAGGAGATCTATGAGATTGTCCAGGAAGCCAACAGTGACGGGCATATCTCATGGAGTGAGGTCGTTAAAATTGCATCGGCCGTCATACTATGAGTGACGACATACAGCAGAAAGAACTGGATGATGCAAGAAAAGGCATCCTGTTCTTCCTTGGCCACCTTGATGTGCAGAAAGATCCGTCTTTTGATCTGGGCCTGATCAGTAATTTTGTCAGTAATACCAGCATACTGTCAGACCTGAAAAACGGATCGGCAACCCTGCTAAACAGTTTCGACACCGGCAAAAAAATTGTTGAAGGTGTCCAGCATATAAAGAAAAAACTGACAGCGATGTTGCAAACATTTTTTGATGCGATCACAGAACGGATAGCAAAACTGTACGGGGAATCCGGGGCTGTGCTGGAATGGGTGGGTGAATTTGGCGTGTGGGCCGCGTCCGCGTTTGCCGGTTCACTGTCTGACATTATCCCCGGCTGGGGTTATGTGCAGTCAGCCTCTGATTTGTACGACGGCATAAAAAAATCGGTGATCAAGGCCATAGCGTGGATCAGCCAGGTATTCAGCGGATGGGGCGTCAGGCTCTTGGAAGGCGGGCCAACGATGATGGCAAGGGCGCTGGCTCAACACAGCGCAACCGGGTTAGCTGGTGGATTGAAAGACATTGCTATTACATCGTGCAAAGTGGGCCTTCAGGCGGCGGGCGATGCTGCCGCAGGAGCGGGGGCTGTTGTTGGGGCTGTCACGGGTATCCTGCAACGCATCGCCAACATGGTCGAATATTGTGTGCAACGGTACTTGTTGAACAGGCTGATCGGGCAAGCAAAACACCAATGGGATACACAAGGGGAGATGTTAACCAACCCGATGCGCTTTCATGACTGGTTCCAGAAAGCCTGTGTGTGCACCCCCGTGGTTGCAGCCCTTGTGATGATGTCAGGGTATGCGGCACACCCCTATCGATTCCTGGAGCTGATCGCGGATGAGGGGGGGGTGATTGATCAGGATAAGTTTGACCAGGGCGTACAACACATTGATACGCTGAAAGACTTGTCAAAAGACTATCTGAAGGAATACCAGAACGTTTATAAGCTAATATTTACGTCTCATGATCCTGTTTCTATGAATCTTTTATCGAAAACCCGATAAGGAGGTGATCCATGAAAATGAAATCCGGTATGAAAAAGGGAATGAAAAAAGGCGGTCGTAAGGTGACAAAAATGCCAGCCATGAAGACCACACGTAAAAAAGGATCTGGCGGTAAAAAGATGATGAAGAAAGGCTACAAATAGCCCTGACGCAGGGATGAATTATTTTGATTGGTTATGACTATAAACCTGCTGATGAAGCTGATCCCTTGAGACCTACAAAATACCGTCCTGAATATTGCCAGATGATCATTGATTTCTTTTCTGTTGATTCTTACAAAACTCACGTTGATGAAGAAAGAAACGACACAGGATTGCCAGCAAAATTTCCAACTGTAGAACGGTTTGCTGACTCAATAGGCGTTGTAACAAACACAGTTTATAACTGGTCAAAAAAACACCCGGAGTTTTTGCACTCCCTAAAAAGAGCCATTAATTTACAAAAAACCGTACTGATTGAAGGTTCCATGGCTGGCCTTTATCAATCACCATTTAACATATTCGCTGCAAAAAACTTAATAGGATGGACTGACCACGGATCATCTGAAAAAATCCCCCAGTTATCGCGCTGTAAAACATCCGTTGCAAAACTGAACCGCATTTATAAATCCTATTATGAGGGTGATATTAATATGCATGAACTCAGTAATCTAACGGAATTTATTAAAACCACTGTGTCAGTACAGGAGTCAACTGACTTTCAGGATCGACTGGATTACCTGGAGAAGTTAGCCGATGAGAGTCGATCAGATAAAACAGTCTGAGGGCCTGCTGCAATATTTCGGTAAAAATAATCAATCCGATCTCACGCATGACAATATTAACGCATGGCACACATCGCTTTACGACTGGCAGGCCCATGATTTTATAGGGGCCACCAAAGAGTATTCTGAGGTGTGTTTGTGTGCAGCCAACCAGGTTGGGAAAACACGCACAGGAACCGGCATCGATGCCTGCCATGCGACCGGCATTTATCCGGATGACTGGGAGGGTCATAAATTCACACACCCCCCATTAATTTGGTGTCTGGGATATTCCGGAGAAAAAACCCGCGATTTGTTACAAACGAAGTTATTCGGTCTGTTTTTGGAAAACCAGTTTCAGGGCGGCTTCATTGATAAAAACAAAATCATTGATCACCAGAGCATGAGCGGCACAGCGGGTGCTATGCGTACCGTCAGGGTGCAGCATGTCAACGGTATAGCCACTGTACAGTTTTGGTCGTATTCGCAGGGACAACACGCCCTAATGGGGGATTCTGTTGACTGGTTTCACATCGACGAGGAACCGAAAGACCAGTCTATCTATCCGCAGGTTATTACCCGTACAGCCAATGGTGATGGCGGGGATGGTGGGCGTGGCATACTAACGTTCACACCGGAAAATGGACGCACATCACTGGTGATAAAATTTATGGATGATCCGGGTCAGGGCCAGTTTTTTATGCGCCGTGGCTGGGATGATGCCCCGCACTTGTCTGATGATGTCAAAGCCACCCTGCTGGACAGTTACCCTGAACATCAAAAAGAGATGCGCACCAAAGGTTTGCCGATGCTGGGCCATGGTCGTATCTATGACATGGCAGAGGATTTTATTAGCTGCGATCCTTTCGACATCCCCGACCACTGGCTACTGATTAATGGCTGTGACTTTGGGTGGGATCACCCACAGGCCCAGATACAACTGGCCATCGACCTTGACAACGATATTGTGTATTTAATTCATGCCTGGAAAGCCTCAAAACTCTCTGCAAATGACGCATGGGGCGCAACAAAAGCCTGGTCAGCTGATGTGCCGGTGGCATGGCCCCATGATGGTTTGCAGCATGAGAAGGGCCGCGATGATGCCAAACAACAGATGGAGCTCTACAAAGACGCCGGGTTCCTGATGATGGCTGAGCGTTCCACATGGGACGGGACAAGCAATAGTGTTGAGCAGGGTATCTATGAGATCAGGCAGAGGATGCAGTCTGGCCGCTTCCGCGTTTTTCGTGGGCTCAGGGATTTCTTTGATGAGTTTTTGCAGTATCACCGCAATGATAAGGGGCACATTGTCAAAATTAAAGACGATTGTCTGGACAGCGTACGATATGCCTATATGATGCGCCGGTTTGCTATAAGAAAAGGCGAAATTGCTGATCCCAAACCACACTACATCCCGCAACCACTCAAACCCATGGGGCGCTGACATGCTCGACCATAAAGAGATTATGACGTTCCATGATGCGGCTTATCAACGCGGCCAGGTGACCCGTGAGCGTGCCGCCGATGATCTGGTTTTTGCATGGGTCACTCAATGGGATGACCAGTTACTCGGTGAAAGCCAGCTGCAATACCGTGGGGAGTTTAATATTCTCAGGAAAGCCATGCGTCAGATCATCAGCGACTTGGAAGACAGCCCCATACAAATTGATTTTGAACCCGTGGGTGATAACTACAATGCGGCTGACATGATGGACGGCATTTACCGCACCACGTGCCGGATGAATAGCAGTATTGAATCGTTTTCCAATGCCATTCAGGAAGCTGTTGTGTCCGGCATGGGCAGCTGGAAACTGGAAAACACCTATGCCGGAAAACGACACGAGCAAACTATTCACCGTATGCCGTTGTATGAATCCTGCAATACGGTGTACTGGGACCCGTCTGCAAAACTGAAAGACAAATCCGACGCCAAATACTGTTCAATACTGACCCGTTATTCAGAAGAGGGGGCCATGGATCTGGTGGAGGAGATCACCGGGGAACGCCCTGATAATGTCGGCAGTTTTAAATACCCAGAAGAAAGCTATGTTTTCCCCTGGGTGGCGGAAGACAAGCGGATTTATATTGGTGAATTTTATTACCGGGAAAAAGTCACATTTAAAATTCATGTGTTTGTTGATTTCACCGGAAACACCGAAGACATTCCTGATAATGAGTTTGAAGAAAAAGAAAATGAGATGCTAGGCAATGGCTTTGATTACAAAGAGTGTATTGAGTGCGAACGGTTTGAAGTCACCCGGTACATTGTCACAGGTGCCGAGATTGTCGAAGAGACCCTGATACCCGGCGAACATATACCCGTGGTCACCAGTTACGGGGAACGCGCAATGGTGGAAGGTGAGGAACATTACGAGGGCATCACCCGCCTTGCCAAAGACCCGCAACGCCTGCGCAACTTCCAGATGTCCTATCTGGCCGATATTGTCAGCCGTAGCCCACGGACAAAGCCGATTTTTACACCGGAGCAAATACAGGGCTATGAACGGATGTATGAAGAAAACGGAGCCGATAACAATTATCCCTACCTTCTCCAGCAAAGTGCAGGCCCTGCTGGAAAAGAATTGCCACTTGGCCCCGTCGGGCAGATGCCAGAACAACCCATCCCTCAGGCTCTGATTGCCAGTATCGACCTGTCACGCCAGGCCGTGGAAGATGTCGCCAATCCGGGACTGCCCCAGAACATTGCTGATCCTGACCTGTCCGGGAAAGCCGTGCTTGCGCTCCAGTCCCGGATGGATATGCAGAGTTTTATCTACCAGACCAATTACAAACACGCCCTGCGCCGGGATGCGGAAATTTTCGCGTCCATGTCAAGGGAGGTGTATGACAGCCCGCGACAGATGACCATGACATTGCCCGACGGCAGTCGTAAAACTGAAAACATGATGCAGCAGATTCTTGATACAAAACAGATGCAGCTTCAGACCATCAACGATGTGACCCATACAGAGTTTGAGGTATACGCCGAAATTGGAACCAACTACAAAACCGAAAAAATGGAAACACGGCAGGATATTAAGGAGTTACTCATGAGCATGCCGGTTGATGATGCTTTGCGCAATATCCTTATGATGGAATACATCAGCATGGTTCCTGGCATGGATTTTCAGGGCCTGCGTGATTTTGCGTCGAAAGAATTAATACGGCAGGGTATTCGTGTGCCGGAAACCGAGGATGAAATGCAATTCATGCAGCAGTTGCAGCAGGAACAGCAACAACCTGATCCCGCCATGCTGGCGGCCCAGGCGGAAATGGTGAAAGGACAGGCTGAGCAGGCCAGTGCAGAGGTGCGCATGTTTGACGCACAAACCAAACGCGCGAAAGTTGAGATTGAAGCCAGCAAGGCAGGCGTTGAAATTGAAAGCCTGAATGAAGACATTGCCAAAAAGAGAATGGACAATATGAAAACATTATCGCAAACACTAAGGCCAGAACCTATTAACCCGCCGATGGTCTAATACATGTCATCAGAAAATGGAAATCTGGCAGTGATTAAGTAAATTTTCTCCCTCTTCAATCAGAGCATGTTTTTTCTTTTTAATCATCGATAACCCCTTGCCATGAAATGTGCCTTCCTTCTGGTGGTTGATCATCCGGCGGGTATAGTCCTGCAATTCATGCATAGGCTCATTGGTGTTTTTGGTGTTTTTGGTGTTTTTGGTGTTTTTGGTGTTCAGGGTTCCTGTAAAAAATTCATCCAGTACCGTCAGGGTTGAGTACTTGAATTGTGGATCAACCCATCCTGCATACTCATACGCCAGCAATTTATGAACCCATGTTCCCGATGCATGCCCATCCTTGATGGTTCTCAGAGGCGGAATTCCGCCTTTGACTTTTAGGATATCTATGAACTCAATCGTTTTTTCGTTATCAAGGAAGTATTTGGGCTTGTGTTTGTTTTGTTCACCGCTGGATTTCCACAAATCGGTGATACAGATAAAATTATCGTGTTCATCAACCCGAACAGATTTGTCACACAGAATAATATTTTTCATTAGCACACCTTTATTGAAACAACCCTATTTTATAACAACCACTCCCCTATCAACTAAAATCCCATCACCGGGCGCGGGTATACGCAGCCTACGTGGTGGTTAACCACGGATACCGAGACACAACGGTTATACATTGTGGTTATGACTCTGGATGAGCTGAAAAAGCAGAACGCTGAAGCAGACGCTGGCGAGCAGGTCGCGCAACCTGATCCGGTGGCTGATGATGATGTGCAGGCCGACAACGCAACCCCTGAAAACGACAGTGTACACACTGGTGATGACGGGGAAGAAAAGCCGGTTCAAGAGGTTCCGCTTTGGATGCAGACGGATGAACAGACATCCGTTGACGGTCAGATGCCGGTGAAGTCGCACATTGCTGTGAAGCAAAAACTGAAAGGGCGACTAAATCAGAAAGAGACTGAAATTGATCAGTTGCGTCATGAAATCGAAGCCATAAAGTCAGGCGCGTCAGGTTCACCGTCCAAACCGGTGACCGAACAGACCGCCATGCCTCGGGCTGAAGAATTTTATGATGCTAAAGATCCTGATGCGGCCTATGCCGTTGCGATGAACAACTGGGTGGACAAGGGCGTTGAAAGACGGCTGAACGCCCATCTCCAGAAGCATCAGCAGCAGCAGAACAGCCAGCAGCTGGGTCAAAAGATGAACCAGTCTCTTGAGCAGCATTATGACCGGGCTGCGACCATCGTAAGTGAAGGTTTATTAACTGCTGACGAGTATCAGAATTCAGAAATACTGATGCGCCAGGCAGTGGATGCTATTTCTCCCGGAAACGGAGACGCTTATGTTGAATCGCTGCTGAGCCGCATGGGTGACGGTAGTGAAAAGCTGGTGGTCTCACTGGCTCGCAATGCCTCACACATGCAGGCTTTCCAACAGGCTTTGCGTGATGATCCATCGGGAATATCAGCCGCGACATTTCTGGGCGAGCTGAAAGGCACATTCCGCACAGCCAAACGATCCAGCCAGACCCCACGACCAGGCCACACGCTGAAGGGAGATGGAGGATCTGCTGGCGACACGGACAAACGACAGTACAACACTGCCCACACGTCAGGTGACCGCCAGAAGGCTTTCAATATCAAGCGTGCCGCTAAGCTGCGAGGGGTTGATGTCTCACAGTGGTAAACCACAATGGCCGCACTATCAACGGCAAAATCGGTCGAAGTTCTTTTTGAAAAAGCACTTGAAACGTACGAGCACCAGATGCAGATGCTGGATCTGGTGGATGTGTTCACGCCCGATCCTGCTGCTTTCCAAAACTCCAGCAATATCATTTGGCGACCCAAACAGCAGCATGCGCCCATCATAGAGGGGTGGGATTTAAGCAGTAAGTTTGGTGATGTGATTGAGGAATATTACCCAGCCACACTGGAAGCACCCCGCAACGATGCGTTCCAACTCAGGGCTGATGATTTACGGGATATGCGTTTCTGGGAAAGACGGGGCGAACAGAGCGGACTGCAACAAGCCACTTTTTTAAATAGCCGGTTAGCGCAACTTGTCGCCAACCAGGGCAGCCTGTTCTACCGATCCAACACCACCAAAGGCTATGAATTTATTGGGCAGGCACAAACACTGCTGAATGAACGGCAAATTTACAGCCCGATGCGCTGCTTTGTCCTGAACGAACGAGACCGACAAACCTACGCCACCGAACTGGCTGACCGTGAAACCCTCGACAAGCGGCCAGAACATGCGTATGCCACGGGCATGATCGGAAACAATGTTGCCCAGTTTGACGTGTACAGCGGATCTTACCTGCCGACACTGACAGGTGGTGCAACACCTGACACAGCGGTAAATGGTAACCAGTCGTTTGAGCCGGAAGGAACCACTACAGTTGGTGGAGCTACTGTCAACGTTGATTATCGGACAGCCCGTATCCCTGTTGACGCCAATACCAGTTACAACGTAGGTGACAAAATTAAATTCACCAACACCACAGGCACGCCACTGGGTGATGTGCGGGCGCTGGGTCTGGCGGATAAAACCGACACAGGACAGGCCATGACGTTTACCGTTGTTGCTAAGCCGACTGGCACTACCATGATTGATATCTATCCCAAACCCATCGCCAACGATGACAGTGCACTGGATGACGAACAAAAAGCGGTGTCCAACATCAACACCACTATAAAAAACGATGCAACAGTCACCCGTCTTAATGTGGATGCATCAGCCCGTGTGAATATTTTCTGGGCGAAAGATTCCATTGAAGTGATTGGCGGTGATGCTCCTATCGAATTGTTGGCTGAATTTGGCGGCCAGCAGGTCATCAGCTCAGTCATGTCCAACGGTCAGAAAATGTATATGGTCTACGATGGCGACATTGACACCCTAACCTTCAAATGTCGTCTTTTCACGTGGTGGGGCTTGGTCAATAAAAACCCCATGGGCAACGGTGTTGGCATCCGTTTCTAAGTCATACAGGGGGCATTTCCCCCCTTTTCAAGGAGAGCGGTGTGTCTGTCATTGTCTACAAAGAGGGCGTAAGCCTGCGTGTTGAGCCGGATTATCTCAAACATCATCTGGAGATGGGGTGGTCACTGAAACCCTACACAACAAAGAAACAGGCCCCACCCAAAAAACCGAAAGACACGGACGGGGTGACCCATGAGCCGACCGGATAGAGTGACAAAACTGGATATTGTCAATTCAACACTCAGCAAAATAGCTATATCCGGTATTACAGCCCCCGCCATGGGTGAAGACTACCAGCGGGTGCTCGATCGCCTAGAAGGCATGATGTATGAGTTTGAAGAGACCCGCAACATATGTTGCGATTACAATTTTACCGTGTCACCGGACGGGTCAGATGACCACGGCATGATGTTGGGTTTGGTGGAACCTATTGCCAATATACTGGCTATCCGTGTGCTGCATGATTACGGCATTGGCCCCAGTGAGGGCCTGCTTGCCTCAGCTAATGCCGGTGTTTCATCGATGAGCGCACAAACGTTCCAGCTCAGGGAAACACAATACCCTAGGCGTCAGCCACGGGGTGCAGGAAACACCCTACGGTACAACCGCTGGCAGCGGTTCTACCGCAAGCCCGATCGGGTGCCCTTGATCTGCAGTTCGTTCGCATTGACCACCAATGAAGTGAATGATTTCACCGAGTCGTTTAACGATTACCTGAAAACCGGTGAGGATATTGAAAGCTACCGACTGACCTTGACCGGGGGGATTGAGCTACTTGATGACAGTGAATCAGACGGCGTAATCACCTACAGAATACGCGGTTTAAACCCCTCAATAGATTCAGGTGTTGAACAGATCCAGATACGAATTACAACCACAGATGGACGCCTGGAAGAGCGATTAGTTAACGCTGAAATCCTACCCCTTATCACGGATAACGTTCGGTTTATAACCGATGTGGACTGATTACCATGGCTGACTCATTAGACAATATACGTTTAAACCGCGATACATGGACAGACCTCTATACAACGTCGGGTATCAGTGTCGGCACTCAGCTGGTCATACAGAACGTGGGACAAACCCGAGTATTGCTGCATACCGGAGCCAGTGAACCCGATGAAACATCCGGTTTTAATGTGTTGCCGATCAGTTCTGACCCGTATGTCAATCAATCCAGCTCCACGGGTGAATGGGCCAGGTCGGTAGACGCTGACGGTAGTGTTAACGTTGGAGAGGCGGAATAGTCATGGTTTGGTTATCTACGGCTAATAATCTCGGCGGTTTGGCTGGTGGTGGCTCTGAAACATTTGCAGAGCTAACGGATACCCCCGAATCTATAACAGCCGATCAGTTTGTGGTGGGTAATGCTGCAGGCAATCGTCTTGTTTTCAGTGCGATTAACCCCGGAACGGCAGGAGCCAGCGAGTTTGCCCAGCTGACCGACACACCCGCATCAATAACGGCCAATCAATTAGTCAGTGGCAATGCCGATGGTACAGCCCTGCAATTTATTCCTGTTCCCACGCCTCAGGCAGCCACCACCACATTTGCATCCCTGACGGATACACCGGCATCTATAACCGCTGATCAGTTTGTCAGGGGAAATACTGGTGGTGATGCGCTGGAATTTGAGGCCGGAAATCTTTTAACCGATGATAGGCAATCAAAAATTGATGGTATAGCAGAGGGAGCAGAGGTTAACGTTCAGTCAAACTGGGATGAAACAAATACTGGATCTGATGCTTTTATTCAAAATAAACCCGCTATTTTTCCGCCAGAGACCGCCGCTGGTGATTTTCGATTTAACGGAACGGTAGAGATCACATCAGACGTGACCATCACGTCATCGAACGCCGCCACCTACAACCTGAAAATCTGGCTGTTTTCTGGTGGTTCGCACACAATCACCATCAATGCCGGTGCCGGACTGACATTTTTTGGTTCTTATATCAGACGAGTGGGTGATACGGGAACCATTTTGCCCCAAACCGGAACCAATGTGCGGGTGAATAACATCGCCGAGGAAACTGTTCTTGATGCTAGACAGTCAGCTACTTTTTTCAGAATAACAACCGACCGTTATCAAGAGGTTTTCAATAATTTCCGCCCGGA